>ERZ778517.2489-NODE-2489-length-10498-cov-3.621277_pt1 | contig 10498 bp, 13 predicted proteins | sample MGYA00510341_ERZ778517 | MGnify/ENA primary metagenome ERZ778517 (study PRJEB29527, sample SAMN07138964) | mouse gut metagenome | material: feces | host: mouse | place: China:Nanjing | collected 2016-01-25 ... | reverse complement strand
CACAAAATCCCCCTAGAAGTGTTTCTAAGAAGTTTGAGATACTTGTAAATTTCATTAGTTCTAAAACACTTCAATAAATTAAAAAAGGAAGAACTGTGTTTGAGATACTTGTAAATTTCATTAGTTCTAAAACCGCTTCTGCCCTCAACCAGCTTGTATCCCGTTTGAGATACTTGTAAATTTCATTAGTTCTAAAACGCTGAGACTGCCATTTGGCGTTTGCTTTCTGTTTGAGATACTTGTAAATTTCATTAGTTCTAAAACTAGACTGGCGAAAGCTCATGCAGAGAATGCTGTTTGAGATACTTGTAAATTTCATTAGTTCTAAAACTTCAACAGAATAGAAAAAGATGAGGTAACAGTTTGAGATACTTGTAAATTTCATTAGTTCTAAAACGACTTCATCCACAATGTAGTAGCCATAATCGTTTGAGATACTTGTAAATTTCATTAGTTCTAAAACCCAGGCTATCGCTCTGAGGGCTACGAAGACGTTTGAGATACTTGTAAATTTCATTAGTTCTAAAACTCGATTCTGAAATCATGTCAGTGTCCTCCGGTTTGAGATACTTGTAAATTTCATTAGTTCTAAAACTGGCTAGTTCCGTGACAACGTCCTGCGTGTGTTTGAGATACTTGTAAATTTCATTAGTTCTAAAACAGTGTCTTCGAGTAAGCTGATTTAAGCGTAAGTTTGAGATACTTGTAAATTTCATTAGTTCTAAAACCCAGGCTGCGGATTCCGTTGCGGATGAGCTGTTTGAGATACTTGTAAATTTCATTAGTTCTAAAACAGGGGAAACCATTCCTGCAGCCAGAAGGCTGTTTGAGATACTTGTAAATTTCATTAGTTCTAAAACGTTCTAAAGTGCTCTAGAGCCCTTAAATAAGTTTGAGATACTTGTAAATTTCATTAGTTCTAAAACTCCAGTGCTTGCCCTATGCCTGCTTTTGAAGTTTGAGATACTTGTAAATTTCATTAGTTCTAAAACATTGTGCTTCTTTTTTTGTTGGCTGCCATAGTTTGAGATACTTGTAAATTTCATTAGTTCTAAAACGCATCTTCCGCGTTTACGCAAGACATTGGAGTTTGAGATACTTGTAAATTTCATTAGTTCTAAAACTCGTGAAATTGTCTTCAATCTTGTTCAGAAGTTTGAGATACTTGTAAATTTCATTAGTTCTAAAACTTTTTCTCTTGGTTTATCATTTTAACATAATGTTTGAGATACTTGTAAATTTCATTAGTTCTAAAACCCAAGCCGAGAAATCGGAGATACAGATACAGTTTGAGATACTTGTAAATTTCATTAGTTCTAAAACTGCGGATTAAACGCCTGCGTGTTGTCGCAAAGTTTGAGATACTTGTAAATTTCATTAGTTCTAAAACCTGTATCGGTGGAATCCGTCCACGATCACAGTTTGAGATACTTGTAAATTTCATTAGTTCTAAAACGGTATGTATATTGCGAGAAATACGATATGATGTTTGAGATACTTGTAAATTTCATTAGTTCTAAAACACACTCCAATGAATAACACTATCAACGTCTTTTTGAGATACTTGTAAATTTCATTATTTCTAAAACTGATAACCCGTGGGCAATGTTCAAAAAGGGGTTTGAGATACTTGTAAATTCATTAGTTCTAAAACTAGAGACAAATCCATGACAATATCGCAGATGTTTGAGATACTTGTAAATTTCATTAGTTCTAAAACTCAGCAGACTTCACGCCGAGTATACTATTCAGTTTGAGATACTTGTAAATTTCATTAGTTCTAAAACTCACTTTTGATTTTGATGTCAAAGTGAATCTTTTTTATATCATTCCTCATTAATGCTACAATAACCCTATGAACAACAAAGAAAAATTTATTGAACTGTACAAGGAACATATCCATCGGGAAGGGGCGGACAAATTTCTTGAATATTTGTGCTCTTCCCATTCGGATTTCTTCGAAGCGCCGGCATCTACCCGCTTTCACGGCAACTATAAAGGAGGGCTTATCGAACATTCGCTTCATGTGTATGAATGTCTGAAAGACTATCTGGCAAGACAGCGCTGTCACGACGAATACAAGCTGAACTATTCGGATGAATCGATCGCGATCGTGGCCTTGCTGCACGACATCTGCAAGATCAATGTGTACAAGGAGTCGACCCGCAACAAAAAGGTGAATGGACAGTGGGTGCAGGTTCCTTATTATGAATTCGAGGACAAGATACCGTTCGGACATGGAGAAAAATCGGTCTACATCCTGCAGAGCTACTTTCATCTGACAAGAGAGGAAGCGTTTGCGATCCGCTATCATATGGGCTTTTCCAATGATGATCCGGCACGCAACGTGGGATACAGCTTCGAGCATTTTCCTCTTTCTTTTGCCTTGAGCACCGCTGACATGGAAGCAACGTATTTTCTTGACCGGACCGAAGAGAATTAAAAAAGCATCATAAAAGCTTAATTTCGATCGGCTTTCTATAATAGGAATAGACCGGAAAACGATCGTTTTCCCAAGGAGGTCAGGATATGAGCATATTTAAATTATCACCTGTTACAGAAAGTTTTGAATGGGGAGGAGAAAAACTGAAAGATTACGGGATCGAAGTGGACGGTTCGGTTGCGCAGGCATGGGAACTTTGCGCAAACGGAGAAAATCAGCCCGAAATTGTGACCGGACCTTTTGCCGGAATGAAACTGGGCAGATACCTGGAAGACCATAAGGACGCTACCGGAGAACTGGCAAAACAATACGATTATTTTCCTCTGACCGTAAAGCTTGTGGACAATCAGAAACTGACTGCCCTGCAGGTCAATCCGGACCCGGACAAGATCCATCTCATTTATGTGCTGGACGCAAAAGAAGACGCCCTCATTTATTACGGATTCAATGAACCAGTAACACGCGAAGCCCTCGAAGAAAAAGTGCAGGACGGTTCGTTGAACGAGCTGATCCGCAGCGTAAAAGTCAAGGCAGGCGATTCCTTCCTGATCGAACCAGGAACCGTATTCGCCATCGGGGAAGATGTGCAGTATGTCAGCATTCAGCAGGATTCTCCGTTGAAAGAATTCACGTTCGAACAGGTTCTGGACGCCGTCAATCTGGACGTCAAAAATATGGAAGACGAAGAAGACCAGGAAGCGGTCGACGATGGACAGGCCATCACAACAATGCTTGCCAATACCGATGTATTCGCTACTTTCAAGACCGTATGCGACGGGGAAGTCACCATCAACCAGGAAGAGGATTCCTTCGGTTCGTTATTGCTGATCGACGGTACAGCCGTCATTTCGCTTGGCAATGAAACGATCCACGCCAAGAAAGGAGATTCTCTTTTTATTGACGCCGGAACCAGGGATATCAGGATCGTCGGAAACTGCACGTATTTATATACGTTCCTTTCCGAAAATGATGACTGAGATCATTTGTTTCAATAAACAAAAACAGGATGCGAAACCATATCGATGTATGCGCTTAGCATCCTTTTGTTTTTATTCGGTGATTATTTTTTGATGAAGCTGGTCGACAGCCTGCAAAGAAAGACCGGTCAGTTCAGCAATCCTTGGCAGGGAATACATGCCGTCTTTGATCAGACTCGCTGCAATCTCAGTTTTTCCTTCAGCTTTTCCTTCATCACGACATTCTTCCATTATTTTGCACATATGCTTCACTCCTTTTGCAACTCTCTCAACCCAGCTTTCTTTCCAGCGCACACGCCTGGCCAAGGATCTCTATTTCCTCTTTGGCACACACGATCTCATGTCCCGGATCGCGCGCATCCCGGAACACCCATACATTCCCGTATTCATGGAACCGGCGGATCAGCCGGTCTCCCTCAAACTGTATGCATACGATCGAATTGGCCTTATACTGTTTTTTCTTAACGAAAAACACCAGATCGTTTTTCAGGATCCCTGCCTCTTTCATCGAAAAGTCGTTCATATATAAACAAAAATCGGCCTTGATATTTGTTTCGACCCTCTGCAGCGTTCCCAGGACCTCGATTCCCCGGACAGCAGGCTTTTCCTCGAACCCCATCAAATAAGAGAACGAAACATCAAGCGCATCCGCCAGCTTATGAACGATCTTGTCGCTCACCTCGCGCCCCTTTTCGATCTTATTGATCGACGAACGGGAAGTATACCCCATCTTCTTTGCCAGCTCGTCCTGCGAAAGACCAAGCTCGATCCGTTTTTTCTTTACTTTATCTGCCAGATTCATAACTTCATTATAAAGCACATTTTACTTTTTCATCCATAGATGAGAAAATAAAAACCAGGAAATATAAGGGAGAAGTTATATGAAACAAAATCTGCATACGCACACACAGTACTGCGACGGCAAAGATACTGTCGAAGAAATGGTGCTCGAAGCCATCTCGAGAAACTTTGATTCGATCGGTTTTTCAGGACACGGGACCAATTACCCCTACGATCCGTGCTCCATGGACGAGCAGCGGACCGATCTGTATATGCGCGATATTTACGCAGTCAACGAACAGTATCAGGACCGCATCCGCGTCTATCTCGGGATCGAGGAAGACTCGATCGGACAGCGCTTTTCGCACGAGGATTTCGAATACATTATCGGCAGCGTGCATTTTCTCATCCATAACGGCGAAGCCGCACCGATCGACTACAGCCAGGCACGCTTTGAACAAATACTCACCGACTGGTATGACAGTGACATCCTGAAAATGGCCAAAGCCTATTACGATGCGGTCAAGGAAATGGTATCCCGTCCTGAAGTCGATATTTTCGGCCATATCGATCTGATCGCCAAATACAACGAAAACGAAAAATACTTCCGGTTCGAAGATCCGGCCTATTTAGCCATGGCCAAGGACGCGGCAGAAACCGCCATCGCCAACAATAAGATCATCGAAATGAATACAGGCGCTATTGCCAGAGGATACCGGACCAAACCATATCCTCATATCGCACTGCTCAAACATATCCATGAATGCGGCGGAAAGATCTGCATCAGCAGCGACTGCCATAACCGCGCCAACCTCGATCTTGGCTTTGAACAATGCGTAGAACTTGCCAGGCTCGCCGGATTCACAGAAATCATGATGCTCGGCGATGAAGGATTTTATCCCGTCCCGATCGAAGAAGCCGGATGTTAAGGAAAAGGAAATCGGAAAAACTAAAAGCTGCCGCGGCAGCTTTTTACTTACTCTCTTCTTTCTTTTTCCAGACAACCTCATACAGATCATTTCTTCTCTGCTTCCATAAAGGCATCCTTCTGCGGATCTTTTTTATTTCCTGTGCGTCAATATGATCCGTGATCCGTCCGAACGGATCGATGATCATCGAATGGCCCCAGGACCGAAATGATCCATACGAATATTGTGGAGCACACGCAGCCACATAGATCTCGTTTTCGATGGCACGCGCCTTGATCAGCGCCTCCCAGTGCGCTTCGCCCACCTTTTCGTTGAACGCAGCCGGAACGAACAGACAATCGATCCCGTCTTTTGCCAGCAGCCTCGTCAGCTCCGGAAACCGGATATCGTAGCAGACGATCAGCCCGCACTTCATATCGCCAATCATAAAAGTGACCAGATCGTTTCCGGGCTCAAATACATCGTGCTCGAAATAGTCGTGTCTTGCATGCACCTCCAGCAGATGCATCTTGGAATAGGACGCGATCTCATTTCCCTTGTCATCATAAACAAAACATGTGTTATACCATTTGCCATCGTGCTCGTGACAGATCGTGCCCCCGATCACGTACGCCGCGTTTTCTTTTGCGAAACACGACATGGCACTTCGCGCCAGCCCTTCATAGGCCCTGGCCTCCAGGATCTTTTCGTTATCGAAAGGAACGTGCCACAGCTCAGGAAGCACAAGAACAAGAGGATCCTTGTCCTTCTTGAATTTCATCCTTTTCAGAAGCCCGATATTTCTTTCGATATCCGCTCCTGTTTCAAATTCGATCAGCCGGACATCCATCCCTTTGCTCCCTGAAAAAGTTTTCCTTTAAAAATGTATAAATACCGGCTTCCTTCACCGAAGGACAGTGGTTTTCGATCTTTGCCAGCACCCTGGCATCCCCGTCCGCCATGGCTGCGCCCAGCGAAGCGTTCTCCAGCATTTCCAGATCGTTGAGCGCATCCCCGAATGCCATATAGTCATGTTCGTTAAACCCGAAATGATCCATCAGCACTTTGATCCCTTCGTATTTGCTCAGATCCTTGCGCATGATATCGATCGAAGCTTCGTTGTACAGGATCTGGATATCCGGGATCGATTCGAATTCCGGCCTTCTTTTGCGCGTATCGCTTACGGCAAGAGAAATGATACAGAACTCGTCGTTTTCCGCTTTATCGCGGAACGGAACACCGACAATCGAAAAATCGTTCAGAAGCTGACGGGTCGGTCCATCGTCCCGGGTACAGAACGCGCAGTTTCCTGCCACGAACAGTCCGATCTGCTGTTTTTCTGCCCGATCGAAAATGTCATCCGCGCTCTTTTTCGGGATCACATTTTTAAACAGTTCCACACCCTCCTTGTCGTAAACGTAGGAACCGTTGCCGCATACGAATCCGTCCCAGTCCGCTTCGGAAAGGATGCCCAGATTCTGAAGCAGCGGCCATGCCCGCCCGGAACAAAGGCAGATCCTGATTCCTTCCTGCTTGAGCCGTTTGAGCATTTCCAGATGGAGCGGGGGAATTTCTTTTTTTTCGTGGTCGTACAGCGTCCCGTCCACATCGAAGAACGCTGCCTTGATATTTTTGTTTTTCATACGCCTATTGTACTGTTTCGGAAATGATATATCAACTTGGATTTTAAAGGAGGATAAACATATAGATGATGCTTATAATTGACTAGACATAAATTTTGGACAGGTCTATAATAAAATCAAACAAGGTTTAAGGAGGAATGGTTAACCATGTCTATTATTCAATTGGAACCTGCATTTAAAGATTACATCTGGGGCGGTACGAAGCTGAAGGAAAAATACAATAAGCATACCGATCTTGATATTGTTGCCGAAAGCTGGGAACTTTCTGTTCATAAAGACGGCGCCAGCACGGTAGCGAGCGGCGAGTACAAAGGACTGAGCTTTCCGGAATATCTCGAGAAAAAAGGAAAACAGGTGCTCGGAACAGATTGTGAAAAGTTTGACCGCTTTCCGATCCTGATCAAATTTATCGATGCTCTGCAGCCATTATCGATCCAGGTCCATCCGGACAACGAATACGCCCTGCGCGTAGAAGGCGAATACGGCAAGACCGAAATGTGGTACATTCTCGACTGCGAACCCGATTCGTTCCTGTATTTTGGCGTGAACCGCGAAATCACAAAAGAGGAATTCAGGAAACGGATCGAGGACAATACGCTTCTTGAAGTGCTCAAAGCCGTACCGGTCCATAAAGGGGACGTGTTCTTCATCAAGGCCGGAACGATCCACGCGATCGGTGCCGGGATCCAGATCTGCGAGATCCAGCAGAATTCCAATACCACATACCGTGTCTATGATTTCGGCCGCGTAGGCAAGGATGGAAAACCGCGCGAACTCCATATCGACAAAGCGATCGACGTATCCAACTTGTCGCCGATCGAGTCCGATTTCAAAGCATGCGGACCGGAAAGCACCGATGCCGGATCCAGGACCGTCAAGCTCGCATCGTGCGAGTATTTTACGACCTATGAAACGACGGTCGATACGAAAACAACGATCCATGTCGACCAGAGCTCATTCGTATCCATCATCGTGATCGAAGGCGAATGCACCATCACGAACGGCGACACCGTGATCCAGGCGCGCAAAGGCGATTCGATCTTCGCGGACGCCGGTTCCGGCGATGTGACGATCGAAGGAAAGTGCCAGTTCATCAAAACCTGCGAATAATACAAGTACAGAACAAGCGGAAAATGAAAGTTCCGCTTGTTTTTTTTGCGTTTGTGAAGTTATTCTCTTTCTTTCACTTTTGATATGAAATGTCTATAATAAAACCTATCTTGTTCAAATTACGGAGGAAACTATGTTAAATATACAGTCTGAAGCGCAGCGATGCCTTCAATGCAAAATACCGCGATGCCAGAAAGGATGTCCGATTTCCACAGATATCCCGAAAGCGATTGCCTTGTTCAAGCTAGGAAAGCTGCAGGAAGCGGCCCAGATGCTTTTCGACAACAATCCACTTTCGCTCGTATGCTCGATCGTCTGCGATCATGACAAGCAGTGCGAAGGACACTGTGTAAAAGGGATCAAGGAAACACCGGTCGAATGGGGATCGATCGAACACTTCATTTCCGATACCTATCTCGAACGCGTACAGGTCAATAAAAAAGAGCCGACCGGCAAAACAGTAGCCGTGATCGGGGCCGGACCTGCCGGCATGGGAGCAGCAATCGAACTGATCAAAATGGGACACGATGTCACGATCTTCGAGGAACAAAGCGAGATCGGCGGCATGCTCCGCTACGGAATCCCTGAATTCCGCCTTCCGAAAAGCATCCTTGACCGCTATGCGAAAAAGATGAAGGAAATGGGGATCCGGTTCCGCCTGCATACGGCAGTCGGCAACTCGATCACGATCGAGGATATGCGCCGCGACGGGTATGACGCAGTCCTGATCGCCAGCGGATTGTGGCGGGCACAGCCGCTCCATGTGCAAGGCGAATCGCTGCCCAATGTGTGTTACGGGATCCATTATCTGGCCAGCCCGGACTCGTTCGAGATCGGCAGCCGTCTGGCCGTGATCGGGACGGGAAATACCGCGATCGATGTGGCAAGAACAGCCCTGCATAACGGCGTAAGCTATGTGACCTTGTATGCCCGCCGCAACCAGAGCAATGCCGATCCGAAGGAGCGCGAGCTCGCTCTTCTGGAAGGCGCACAGTTCAAGACCGAGATGCAGATTTCCCGCATTACCAAGGAAGGCCCGATGTTCAAAACGGTCCATCTGGATGAAAACGGACAGATCGCATCGATCGATGAAGAAGAAGTGCTTGAACCGGCCGATTTCACGATCATCGCAGCCAGCCAGGGACCGCTTTCCAAGCTGATCAATACGACAAGCGATCTGGAAGGGACAGAGCGCGGCCTGCTGAAGGTGGAAAACAATTACACCACTGCCGAAGGAGTGTTTGGGGCCGGCGACGTCGTGTATGGCGGACGTTCTGTGGTCGAAGCCGTGGCGGATGACAAAAAAGCGGCACAGGCCATTGACGAGTATCTTAAAAACAAATAGATCGGACAAAGGAAAGAAAATGGACCGGATCATGGATGCGGTCTTTTCTTTTGGACAGAAAAAATATGAATTATAAATATTTCATTTTATAAAACACAGTAATATAATGAAAATATGAACACAATTCCCCAAAAATACTATGTAGATATGATCGTTCGGATCTGTCGCGACGGGCGGAAGGTTCCTATGTATGTCATCTGGGACAATCATGCCTACAAGATCGACAAGATCCGTTCGGTGCGCGAAACGTATTCGAAAGCCGGCGGATGCGGCGTGCGGTATGAATGTATCGTGTTCGGAAAGATCCGCTATATTTTTCTGGAACGCAATGATCGCTGGTTCATCGAATCGTATATCGAGCAATACCAGATGGATGATTTCTGAAACCCGGAATCATAAATTTCTGATATATTGATACTGTTTAGAAATCGAGGAGATCAAATGACAATGCAGACAGACCTGCTGGCATGGTATTACGCCAACGCGCGCCAGCTTGCTTTTAGGAAAAATCAGGATCCGTACTGTATATGGATCAGCGAGATCATGGCGCAGCAGACCCGCATCGAAGCCATGCTCCCTTATTATGAACGGTTCATGGCCCTTTATCCTGACCTGCCCTCTCTGGCGCAGGCGGATGACGAGCAGCTCCACAAGGCATGGGAGGGACTGGGCTATTATTCGCGCTGCCGCAATCTGAAAAAGTGTGCCGTACAGTGTATGGAACAGTATGAAGGCAGGCTGCCGGCCACAAAAGAGGAGCTCAAAAAGCTGCCCGGGATCGGCGAGTATACGGCCGGGGCGATCGCAAGCATTGCCTATAAGGAAAAGGTAAGCGCAGTCGACGGCAATGTGATCCGCATTTTTTCCAGACTGTACGATATTCATCTGGATGTGACAAAGGCGGCGGGAAAGAGAAAGATCAGCGAACTGGTCGAAGAGTCGCTGTGCGATCCGATCGAATACTACAACCAGGCGCTCATGGAACTTGGTGCGCTGATCTGTACGCCCAAAAGCCCGAAATGCGATCTGTGCCCGGTCGCCCGATACTGCCGCACGACCGATCCGGAAAGCCTGCCCGTCAAGCCGAAAAAGAAGGAAAGGAAAATTGTCCGCAAGAAAATCTATGTGCTGACGGACGGATCCAGGATCCATATGGTCAAAAGGGGCCCGGATGGTCTGCTGGCCAACATGTACGAATTCGATGAAACACCGCCTGCTGAATATGAGCGTATGGAAAGCCTTGGACAGTATACACACATTTTTTCCCATGTGGAATGGCATATGGATGCCCA
>ERZ778517.2487-NODE-2487-length-10504-cov-24.494497_pt1 | contig 10504 bp, 8 predicted proteins | sample MGYA00510341_ERZ778517 | MGnify/ENA primary metagenome ERZ778517 (study PRJEB29527, sample SAMN07138964) | mouse gut metagenome | material: feces | host: mouse | place: China:Nanjing | collected 2016-01-25 ... | reverse complement strand
CTACATACCCAAACAACTCGTGGAGGACAAACTCGTGCCTCTGCTCCGTACCATATTGAAAGAACGTAGTGTCGGGCGAAGCCGTATGCCCGTCTTTGCCCGTGATGGTTCCGCCTTTCAGAAAATCATGCACCGGATAAGGTTGGTAGCACCAACCGACATGAGCGTACTGATATTCGGAGAGAACGGCACGGGCAAGGAGCATATCGCCCACCATCTGCATGATAAAAGCAAGCGTTCTGGCAAACCGTTTGTACCTGTGGACTGCGGATCGTTAAACAAAGAGCTTGCTCCATCGGCATTTTTCGGACACGTCAAAGGCGCATTCACCGGTGCGGACAGTGCCAAGAAAGGATATTTCCATGAAGCCGAAGGCGGCACGCTGTTTTTGGACGAAGTGGGCAACCTCGCACCGGAAACCCAACAGATGCTTCTGCGTGCCATACAGGAGCGGCGATACCGCCCCGTTGGTGACAGGACGGATAGAAGTTTCAATGTCCGTATTATCGCTGCCACCAACGAGAATCTGGAAAAGGCGGTCAATGAAAAGCGTTTCCGGCAGGACCTATTATATCGTCTGCACGACTTCGAGATAACCGTCCCGCCGTTGCGCGACTGTCAGGAGGACATCATGCCGCTGGCAGAGTTTTTCCGCGAGATTGCCAATAATGAATTGGAGTGCAAGGTTAGCGGATTCAGCTCCGAAGCACGGAAAGCGTTGCTGACCCATTCATGGCCGGGCAACGTGCGCGAGCTTCGTCAGAAAATCATGGGCGCGGTGTTGCAGGCACAGACGGGACTTGTCACGAAAGAGCATCTGGAACTTGGAATAACCGAAACAACCTCTGTTACCGGCTTCTCCCTGCGCAACAAAGAGGAAGATAAAGAGCGGATTATACGCGCTTTGAAGCAAGCTGACGGGAACCGCAAGGTCGCCGCCGAACTGCTTGGAATAGGCAGGACAACACTCTATAATAAACTGGAAGAATATGGATTGAAGTATAAATTTGAGCAACCATAGCCCGCAATTCGCTGAAAATGGCTATCTTTGCATGACATATTAGAAGGTAACGGCGACTGGCAGAGCCTTTTGCCGCCTATATATAACATAAGACCGCAAGGCGTTTCGAGCGAAAATCTGGTAAATTGACACTACGGAGACGATTGCGTGATGCTTATGCTATGCCTACGCATAGCGTGCATTCACGTACTCTCCGTAAAAGGCTTTACCAGAGCCGTCGCTTGAAAGTAGTGTGATTTGCACGCTACTTTTTTGCCCTTGCCTAACGAAAGGAAACGATAATGGGTAAAGTACAGATTCTTGCCGTCCTCACGATGGACGGTTGTCAAAGCTCCGAGTTATATTGCAAAGCGTATAAGGAACTGCGCCTTGAAGATTGCGGTATCAACGAGATAAGGGAAAACGCCCTTTATCATATCACACCGGATTATTCCATCTCCATGCTTGACGAATGGCGGAAATCCACAACAGACATCTGCTATCTGGCGGAAGCCACTCCTGAAAAGGCGGACTACATCAACGGGCTGCTGCGTATGCGTGTGGTGGATGAAATCATACTTTACACGATTCCTTTCATTGCCGGAACGGGAAAGCGTTTCTTCCAGTCCGCCTTGCCACAGGAACAATGGACGCTGACCTCACAGAAGGCGTACCGCAACGGAGTGGTCCGCCATATCTATAAAGCGTGCGTTTGATGTCCGGAAAATGGACTAATGTTCAGTAGATTAACACCTTAAGTTGAATACAACTCCTGTCGGATAAATAAATTTTGAAATTATTACTCTGAAATCCAGCATATTGCAGACTATGTGCCGGATTTTTTGTTTGATGTACATGATTTTTGCCAATCATATTCATGTGCGCATACCGAAAAACAGAGTGTAAAATTTCAAAATTGACAGGACATGAATTATTTCTTATTGGCGGAAACCGAGTTCTTCCGCCGTATAAACGAAGCCGGGGACTGCAATATGGAAACGGCATACACGGCTTTCGCCACCCAAGTGATCGAGCTATGCAGCGGCAATGTGGACACCAACCGCACCATCATCGCGCTGGCTTACATCGAAATCGAGTTGCAGCACCATCCCGTGCGCAATCTTCCCGAAGAAAAGAGGGAGGTTGCATCCTATATCAGCAAGGCACTCTCTTTCGTAAGGAAGATGCAGAAGTTCCTTGCCGCTCCCCAAGTGCCACCACTAATCCCCATCCGTACATCCTCCGACAACACAACCGAAAATCCCGCCTCACCCCTGCAATGGACGGGCAACGCCATCGACCTCGTGGAACTTATCTACGGCATCAACGAGATGGGCTGCATCAACAACGGCAACATGCCGCTCAAACAGCTGGCCCCGCTTCTCTACAAGATTTTCGGGGTTGAATCAAAGGACTGCTACCGCTTCTATATCGACATCAAACGCCGGAAGAACGAAAACCGCACCTACTTCCTTGACAGGATGCAGGAGAAACTGAACGAGAGGATGCTCCGCGACGAGGAAATGGAACGTTTGAGAAAATAATCCTGTACCAATGATGAATCAGGGGGTGACGTTATGCCACTCTCTGATTTTTTGTAGGTTTTGTCCTGCTGTGTAGATACATTTCGTTATCTATTCGCCCGAAAACCAGCGAAAAGCACTATCTTTGTACCCACGTTACAGAATTGTATATGAGCATAGACAACCTCGACATAATAAAACGGTTGATAGCCGAAAAAGAATGCGGACGGGTGGAGTTCAAGGAAACCACCGGACAGTTGGAGCGCGGCATGGAAACGCTTTGCGCCTTCCTTAACGGAGAAGGCGGCACGGTATTGTTCGGTGTCACCGACAAGGGAAAAATCATCGGACAGGACGTTAGCGACAAAACCAAGCGGGATATAGCGGACGCGGTCCGGCGTATCGAGCCTTTTGCCACAGTTGAAGTTTCTTATACTGAAATACCAGACACCGGCAAAAGCGTCATCGCACTGTCTGCGGAAGAACAAAGATATATGCGTCCGTTCTCTTACAAAGGACGGCCTTACCTGCGGGTGGAAAGCGCGACATCCACCATGCCGCAGGAGATGTATAACCAATATCTGATACAGCGGGGCGGGAAATACGCTTGGGAAGCAATAACAAATCCTGACCTAAAAATATCCGACCTCGACGAACATGCCGTCATTAGTGCTGTTCGCGGGGGAATCAGAAGCGGTCGTTTACCTGAAGCAACCATAAGGGAAGACCTGCCGACCATTCTCGAAAAATTCAGTCTGTTGCATGACGGGAAACTTAACAATGCTTCAGCAGTGCTGTTCGGTCGTGATTTTTATTATTATCCCCAATGCCTGCTCCGTCTGGCGCGTTTCAAAGGCACGACGAAAGACGAGTTTATAGACAATCAACGTGTCACCGGGAATATCTACGCACTGCTGGATGCGGCAATGGCGTTCTTTTTCAAGCATCTCTCCCTTTCCGGAAAGATAGAGGGGCTATACCGTGAGGAGGAACTGGAAATACCTTACAAGGCTTTGAGGGAGTGCTGCACAAACGCATTGTGCCACCGCTCGTACCACCGTCCCGGAAGCTCGGTGGGGATAGCCATCTATGACGACCGTGTGGAAATAGAGAACAGCGGAACATTTCCACCTGACATGACAATGGAAAAGCTGTTAAGCGGTCATAATTCAGAACCGCAAAACCTGATCATAGCGAATGTGCTGTATAAAAGCGAGGTCTTGGAAAGCTGGGGAAGGGGCATCGGGCTTATTATAAGCGAGTGCCGGCGTATAGGCATTCCTGATCCGGAATTCCATACGGACGGAAACAGCGTATGGGTTATTTTCCGCTATGTCCGGAAAGCTGTGGGGTACAACCCGACAGTTACCCCACAGTTGCCCGACAGTTCCCCCATAACCACCCCACAAGTGGGAAAAGTGTTGTCCGCAATCGGGAAACAGACGCTCTCGACAAAAGAGATTATGGGCATAATCGGATTGAAAGACAAAAGCAATTTCTTGGAACTCTACCTATATCCTGCAATAAGGCTGGATTTGGTGGAACCGATTTACCCGGAAAAGCCTAAACACCCACGACAGAAATACCGCCTTACAGAGAAAGGCTTGGAATTGTTGAAACAGCAATAGGCATGGCGAAAAAGAAGAAACAGCAGGGACACTATTGCCGTATCTGCGGTGATTACAAGGCGAACGAGAAGTTCAGCGGCAAAGGTCACGCACAACATATCTGCAAGAGTTGCATGTCCGCCATGCGCAGCGGCAAGAATCCGGAGGATATTCTGCCGGAGCTGTTGCCCGTGAGCCGTGAAACGACACGTTTCAAGAAACTGGACAAAGAGGGAAAAGCCGTATTAAAAGCGTTTATCACTGAATCCGTAACCGAATACTGGCAGGAAAACAGGCAGATACCGTTTGCGGAAAGTTTTTCCGAACTTAAAAAATATATCATCGGAACTTACGATGAGGAATGCGGCATACTCCTGAAAGATGACGCGGAACTGAGGACCTACTTCCAGACACAAATGATAACGACCATAAACAGATTGCTGAAAGAGGAAAATCCGGAAACTGAAGGGTAAAGAAAACGGGCGGAACAAGGTATCAAACTTGCCCCGCCCGTTTTCGTTGCTGCCTGCCGGCTATTTCTGCTGCAACAGATGTTTCAGATTATCGTCGTTGGCAATACGCTCCAACTCGTCAGCGACAATCTGCTTGACTTCCTCCTTGATGCGCCTGTAATTCGCCTGCACCGTTTCCTTCATGCAGTCTTTGCCATCCTCGTCCGTGAAGTCGGTAATGACGGGTATCGGCTTGTAGGCTTTCTCCTCGCGCTTCACCTTCTCGGCATCCACTACAATCTCACAGTGGAAAATCTTCTGCTCGATACGCTCGTTGAAGTTGTCGGACACCGAACCGACAAACATGCCCTGCGTCAATCCGGAAATCTTGCTCGGCGGGATAAGCGCGTCCATCTGCGTGTTGATGGAGGTGGAAACGTCCTGCCGGTTGATAGAGATGGACTGCCGCTTCTGCAACACCTTTCCGAACCGTTCCGAGAGCGTCTTGGCGGTTTCGCCCACCACCTGACCGGAGAAGATATTGCCGACCGTGTTCATCACGTAGGCTAAGCACCCGACGTCCATTTTCATATTTCTATGACGGATTTTCGGATACTCGCCCCCAAACCGGACGTACACCTCTCGATGTATCCGGCTCTCCACTAACTTAATCAATCTAAAATTTACCATTGTGCATAGTTCTATGGCAATTAAAACATACTGCTATCGTTTTTCTTTGTCTTGCAATCATGTGTTTTTCCCAAGTGGCTTTTCCTTTCAAGTCTTTGAGTTTACGCACGTGGTGCATTTCCAAGTTATCCGTAGCTCCACAATACTCGCACTTCCTTGCCTTTAATCGGTCTATTAGGCTTGTACGGGCAAGGTTGTATTTCGAGCGTGGTATGTTATCAAAACAAGCAACTTTGGCTTCCACCTTTCGTTTGAAGCCGTCATGATAAAACAATCTCACTTTCTCTTTTCCGTATTTGTCTTTGAAGCGCACGCCAAATTCTTTTCCAACCCTGTATTTCTTCATCAGATGTTTACGGGTAGTTCGGTATTTATGTCCGAATGTTTTCAACATGCTCTCTTTCATTATGCGGTAGAACTGATTTAGGACTGTACTGTTATTGGCTATCGAGTAATAGTTATAGAACCCCCTTATTTCGGAATTGAACTTATCCAGTATTTCAAGGTCGTCATTGTTAGCCAGATACCCTCGTGGGCTACCTTTCCACCATTCTTTACCCTTTATATTCGTTTTGATTTTAAGGGCATCGTATGAGAGCAGGCGTTTCCTCATGGTTTCTGTTGTTACTTTCAACACCACCTTTTTGCCGAATACTCGTTTTAGTTTTCCCGATTTATCCCTTTTGGGCAGATTGGTATCACGTACATAGACATCAAAACCTAAGAATTTGGCGGGTTTGGTTCCATGAGTAATCAAGGTTTTTTCATCGGACAGTTCAAGTTTGAGTTTCTCTGCAAGGAATTGTTTGATGTTTTCTTTAATTTCTTTGCAATCCTCTTTTGAACCGATAACCCCGATGAGAAAGTCGTCCGCGTATCTCACGTATTTTAGTCTTTTGTATGTGTCGTCCATTTCCACCCCATAGGGGATAAGGACACGCTTCTTCTCTATTTCTCTGATTTCCTTTTGCAGTGCAGTTCTTTTTGTTTCATCCTTTTCCTTCTTCAAATTTTTGGTTACAGTCATCTTTCGTCCTTCAAGCACTCGGGCTTCGGGATTCCGTAACCGTCTGTTTCCCTTGTCGAAGTTCTGAATATATTCCTCCATGTACTTATCCAGCTTGTCCAGGTAGATGTTAGCCAGTATCGGACTAATGATTCCTCCCTGTACTGTGCCGCTGTAAGTACGGTGTAATATCCAGTCTTCCAAATAGCCTGCGTTCAAAAACTTGCGGATTAGCCTGATAAATCTATCGTCTTTGATACGTTCTTGTAGGATTTTTATCAGCACATCATGGTTGATATTGTCAAAAAAACCTTTTATATCGCCTTCAATAAACCATTTGGTTCCGATAAAGTTGTTTTGCAGATATATCAGTGCTGTATGGCAACTTTTCCCCGGTCTGAAACCGTGGGACTGATAACTGAATTGTCCCTCGTATAGGGATTCCAGTACCATTCGCATCACTTCTTGCACCAATTTATCTCTGAATGCAGGTATTCCCAAAGGACGCATCTTCCCATTTTTCTTCGGGATATACGTTCTTCGTGACGGTTGCGGCTGATATGATTCGTCTTTCAACTCTTTAATCAGCCTTTCAATGCGTTTCAGGCTCGTTCCGTCGATATTCTTTCCGTCCGAACCTTTAGTTGAGTTGCCTTGTTTCTTTGACAATTTTTGATAGGCAACATAGAACATTTCCTCATTGAACAAAATCCTGTACAGCCTTTCGTACTTGTAGTCCGATTGGTTGCTGTGTTTCGTCAGATTGTTTAATACTTTCTTTGGATGTCTCATAATGTCTCTCACATTTTCCATTAATTGTATCAAATAAGTTAGCTGCCACCCTTCGCCATTGCAGATTACATTGTAACCTACGTGTACAAGGTTTTCCCTTGCTCGGACTACTACGGCGGCTCCGTTGCCATGTCGGATATTCAGAGGTCTGTACCTCATAGCCTTACAACTGGCATTCCGATTTAGGCAATCCCCATTAAAACATACAATAATATATGGCTTGGCAGATTGTCGGATATGACTTCCGTCCTTTACTCGCTTATTGCGATGTGCTACAACAAGTTCCTGCTACATTTCCCCAAGTCATTTGGAAATGAGTGTTGCAGTATGACGATTTTAGTTACCTTACGTCACAGTTTAGAGCACTAACCACTCGGACTATCATTCAATCAGTATGGATTTTATCCTCGTATCTGTCTATTTCACCCACCGTTCAGTCGCAGTTTGGTAACTTCACTGACTTTCGGCTATTCTGACATGCTACACTCCCTGTCCGGTTTCCCTTTCAGATAAGTCAGCGGTGATAGGTTTTTCAAAGAACACTTACCTAATCTCCTGCCACAGAGATAATTATTGTATGCCCTTATGGGCGCACCACTTTCGCCTCCTTGTCCCCGTAGTCACGTACCAACTGGCTGAAATCCTGAAAGCCCAGACACACGGCAACCTTGTTACTTCGCGCGGTGGCGATAAGATTGTCCAACCCCTTGAAGTATATCGTCGGAAGCTCGTCAATGATGACCGACGACTTCAACATGCCTTTCTTGTTGATGAGCTTCACGATACGGGAATTATACAGACCGAGAGCCGCACTGTAAATGTTCTGACGGTCGGGATTGTTACCCACACAGAGGATTTTCGGCTCTTCGGGATTGTTGATGTCCAGCGTGAACTCGCTGTCCGACATCACCCAATAGAGCTGCGGGGAAATCATGCGTGACAGCGGGATTTTCGCCGAAGCGATCTGCCCCATCAACTGCTCCGCAGCCCCTCCGAGCCATGCGTCCATGAACGGTGAGAGATAGTTCTCCAATTCCGGGTAAGAGGTCAGTATCGGAAAAATATCCTCGTAGCGGCGGTTCAGGAATTCGATGGCATGGGGGAACGTGCAATACTTCCCGTTCTGATAGATTTTCAGATACCATATAATACTGGCAAATAAGATAATAGGTGATTCCACGAAGAAGTCGCCCTGCTTTTGCACCCACGTTTTGTTGAGGTTGAGCATTATTGTATAGGCACTCTCATAAGCGTCCGTAATATCCTCCATGAAATCCGGGTGGATGGGGTTGCAACGGTGGCTGCGTCGCGGATCGTCGAAATTTATCACGTAGAACTTCGGCTTCACCTTGTATCCCTCCGGGTGGTTGAGCAGATGGTTATAGGCAATCGTGGACAAGTCGCTGAATTTGAAATCATAGACATACATCGAGAAGCCCTTTTCAATCTGCTGCTTGATGAAATTGTTTACCACCGCGTATGATTTTCCGCTGCCCGGCGTACCCAAAACGATGGAGGCACGGAACGGGTTCACGACATTGATCCAGCCGTTGTTCCAACGTTTCCTGTAATAAAAGCGTGTGGGCAGATTGACCGAATACTCGCTTTCGATAAGCCGTGTTTCCTGCATGAAGCTCTCGTTCTCGTTGTTGAACACATCATTCATGAGGTTATGCTTCAACAGGCGGCTCATCCATAGACCGCCCATCAGCAAACAAACATAGCCCGTGCCTACGGTCAGCACGTAAAGCCCCGTCACCGCTTCAACCGGCAGCGGCAATGCCAGTATCCACCAGTTGAGGAAGAACAACACGAACCCTGCGGCAAGAGCCGTCCAAATCCTTCCCCAAGTGATTTTCTCTCCCTTGACGCCCTTTGTCCCCAGACAGGACAGGGCAAGCAGGAGGACGGCGAACAGTTTCGTGTAGAGGATGGAGCGGAACAGCCCCGCCGTGCGGTTGAAGTTCATCAGGATTCTGTCCACCACGCCGATGTCCACACCCCAGAGCCGTATGGCTTCATAGCAGAACCAGTACACGTTCATGACCACTAAAATAATACTCACGGCACGCAGAAAATCCATGATTTTCGCCAATGCCCTCAAATCGTCTTCTTGTTGTGACATAGATTGAAAAATTTTGATTGTTGATACTTCCGGTTACATTCCCAAGCCCTTGCGCCTCTTCTTTTTCCTCTTGCGCTGCATCGCCCGGATAAAGGCTTCCTCCTCGGCATCCACAGCCGGACCTTCGGGAGTGATCAGACCGACACCGCCCGCTGTGTTCTCGTGGTCGGATGCGGTCTGTCCGCGCATATCCTCTCCTGTTTCCACCGGAACGGAAAGCGGAACCGGCGGCAGTCCGGCGTAAGGCAGCGTGAAGTGTTCCTGCAAGGCGTTGGCGGAAAGTTCCTTGCCCATGCGCGAGCCGTTCAGCACGCAGCCCGTGCGGTGGTCGATGAACGTGGCTCCGTAGATGCGCCCTTCCTCCGTGTAGCGCAGCACGGTGTCGATGCCTTTCTCCCTGAGCCGCGAAACGAACTTCTCCTTGTCATACGTGCCTTCAAGCACGGAAAGGACGGCGCGTTTTGTCATGTCGGCGAGTTTCCGGTCCTTAATCTCCTGCTTGGAACGGGCAAACTTCTTCTGCACGGCTTCATAGCCGGCGGACTTCCCGAAAAGCGAGGACTTGAACGGGTTGCCCGTCTTATTCCCGGCATCATCGGTGACGGAATAGACCAGCCCGTGATACTCGCGTCCGCGCACGTTTCCCCGCGCTTCCTCCACCGTCATATTATATAAGGAAAGGAGGGCGCGGTATTCACCCATCGTCTGGAAACGGTACTGTCCGTTCAGAGCCTTGACGGTATTCCCGATCTGCCTCTTCACGTCGCCCGCCGAAGCGTCCACCTTGCGCAGCGGGTTCTCTATCCGTTGATTCTTACGTTCCGCCGGGTGCAGCCCGTACTTCCGTTCCAGTTCCCGCCGGATGCGGTCGCTGCGGCGGAAAAGGAAATCCTGATTGAGCCGCCTGCCTTTCTCGTCCACATTGATTGTCACGATATGCAGGTGGTGGCGGTCTATGTCCTCGTGCTTGACAACAAGATACGGCTGGTTCCCGTAGCCGAGTTTCTCCAGATACTCGCGTGCGATGTCCTGCAATTCCGTATCGGTCAGCACGTCGTCGGGATGCGGGTTGAGCGAGATATGGAGTACCGGTTTCTCCACCCTCGTATGCTCCGGCATACAGGCGAGAAAGCCCTCCATCGCCTTGCGGATGTCCACCGTCCCCGTGCCGTCATTGTAGATGCGGTTGGTGGTGAGCAGCCGCCCTTTCGCCTCGTTGATCTTTTCCCCGTTGTAGGCAAGTGCGCCGTACAGCGACTTTCCTACACTGATTTTTGCGACCATTTCGCCTCCATTTCCCTTGAAAGTT
>ERZ778517.2472-NODE-2472-length-10578-cov-3.431151_pt1 | contig 10578 bp, 4 predicted proteins | sample MGYA00510341_ERZ778517 | MGnify/ENA primary metagenome ERZ778517 (study PRJEB29527, sample SAMN07138964) | mouse gut metagenome | material: feces | host: mouse | place: China:Nanjing | collected 2016-01-25 ... | reverse complement strand
TGTCCTCTTCGCTCATTTTCAGTATAGCCGTTGCCGAACTCTTTACGGGCAGATTGACCTCGTCTATTAGACCCTTGACGCAGTTCGACGGGTCGTATCCCCTGCCGAAGCTGCATTTTATTCTCTCGTACAGACTTCCGTCGAACTCGGCGCGGCTCCCGATTTCAGTCCTCTTCCGTCCGTTCCGCTCTACGGCGATTTCTTCGCAATCATTGCCGAAGGGGAACAGCTTGGCATAGCACTTCGCTTCGCTCGCCGAAACCGCACTGTATTCGGGAATTTCCTCGGCCAAGATATGCAGACGGCACATAGCCCTCGTGCAGGCAACGTAAAAGAGATTGAGTTCGTTTTTGTACTCATCCCTGTCTTTGAGGTGTTTGACGTATCTTCTCAACAGAGTGTCGTAAGCGAGCATAGCCTCGGTATCGAAGCATCTGGGTGCAAAACCGAACTCGCTTGAAAGCGGAAGTTCGGCGCTGTCCCTGCCCCTGTACGTCGCACATATATCCGAAATAATGACTACGGGAAATTCAAGTCCCTTGCTCGCGTGCATCGTCATTATCTTTATGCTGTCGGAAGCCGAAGCCGACGGCGCGCTTATTCTGCAGCCGCCTTTGAGTTTTGCCAGAAATTGAGCAAGGCTCATATTTTCTCCCTCGTCAGCAAAACGGCGGATATTTTTCAGCCGTTCGCCTCCGTCTTTCGAATACTCCGCTTCGAGGCAGGTGTCCTCCGAAATTCTGTCTATCAGCTCGGAAGCCGTCAGAACTTCGGCAAGCGAACGAAGCTCCTCTATCTTCGTTTTAAAGTTTTTCAGCTTTGCGCAAAGCGCGTCTCCGCTTTTCAGATAGTATCGGCAGCACTCCCTGAAAGGCACCCTTCCCAAGTCCTTTATCGCCTGCGGAACCAAAGCTTCGCCCTTCAATCTTATTTGCGCAAGCTCGTCGCAGTTAAGTCCGCCTATGGGCGATAACAGCGCGGTTGCAAGAGGGATATCCTGCTGTTTATTGTCTATATACGAGAGGATATCGCGCATCTTCTTGACTTCGGGACGGAATAGAATATCCGCCTCCTGCGCGCCTGCGACGGAATACCCCTCGTCTATCAGCGCGCGCGCTATATCGTCCGCGGCGGCGTTGCGCTTTCTCGTGAGGATACATATATCGCCCTGACCCGTCCTGACGTATTCGCCCCTGTCGGGGTCGTAGTGGGTTTTGGAAAGCTCTTCTTTGACTATCTTCAGAACGGCAAGCGCTTCGCGCGAGCGTCTGACTTCGCGGTTTGCCTCCGCAATCGAATACAGCTTCAATTCCTCTTCTTCTTTGTCGTCCTTACCGAAGATATGAATTTTGGCTTCGCCCTTGAAATCGGCGTATCTTCCGCCGTATATCATAGCCTCTTTAACAGCGTAATCGACTCCGCATCTCTCCCCCGTCATCACAGTTGAAAAAGTTTTGTTTACGAATTTAATGATATTTTCCGCCGAGCGGAAATTGTGCGGAAGAAGAAGCGCGCCGGAGCTTTTTTCAAGCTCTGCAAACTTTTTATCGAAGTAATCGGAACAGCTTCCGCGGAAGCCGTATATTGCCTGTTTTTTATCGCCGACCAGAAAGACGCTGTCTCCGCCGACAGACCTTATTATCTCCTCCTGAACCGCGTTCACGTCCTGATATTCGTCGACGAAAACGAAGGAATACTTACTTTTAATTTCTTCGGCTATCGCCCTGTTCTGAAACAGTTTCAGACAGAAGTGTTCCAGATCGCCGTAGTCGAGCTTGTTCTCGTCCCTCTTTATCTGCGCGTACTCTCTTTCAAAATCTTTAATTACCGCGGTAAAAGCCCTGGCCGCGATTCCGCTTTTCAAAAACCTGTCTTTTTCGGTTTCCCTGTCGCATATATCCGCGCGAACTGCCTTGAACTGAGAATTTATTTCGTCCCTGAACGCCTTGAAAAGCGCACCGAGTTCCTTTTCTTCCTCTGTCTTATCCGCCGGTTTCCTCGTTACGCTCAAAGACGGCGGAACAGAAAACAGGTCGCTTGACATCGACTTTTCTATCGCCGAAATCATCTCGCCGAGAATTATTTTATACGTCTTGTTCGGGTGGCAGAAAGCTTCGGCAAACGATTTCACCGCGTCAAGAAGGCTTACGTATTTTCTGTCCGCTTCGCTCTTTACGGCGGTAACTACGCTTTCGAAGCCCGCGTCTGTGAACAGCGTTCCGCCGATATTTAAAATCTCTTCGTAGTTGCTGTAAACCCTCAGCTCCTCGTAGGATGAAAGTATCAGATTTTTGAGATACGCGTCCCCCCTCTTCCGCCTGTAAAAGGCGAGGAGGGTTTTGAAATTTTCGTCGTCCGTTTCGTAATAATTTTCAAAGAGTTTGTCTACGGCTCGCTGTCTGAACTCCTGCCCCTGCGCGTCGTCGGACGCCATTATGTCGAAAGTGCCGTCTATATCCAGCGCGTAAAAGTAAGTTCTTAAAAGCTTTGCACAGAACGAATGTATCGTGGAAATATCTGCGGACGAAACCTTCGAAAGCTGTACTTTCAGAGCCTGACGCTTTTTGCCGTCCGCCTCCGCTATGCCCGAAATCAGCGCTTTTTTAAGTTTTTCTTTCATCTGCGCCGCCGCCTTTTTTGTGAAAGTCACGGCTAAAACGCTGTCGAGATCTGCGCCGTCCTCAATAGCTTTTACAAGCTTTTGTATCATTACAAAAGTCTTTCCGCTTCCGGCGGAAGCCGAAACTATTACCTTGCCGGACTGATTGATCGCCTTAATCTGCTCGTTGGTTGCGTTCATTACCTCTCACCTCCGCCGTGCGCGATCTTCGCAATATCGGCACACTTCACCGAACGCGCCTTCCGCTCTTCGCCGTCCGCTCCGCAGGAAAAATCACAGCTTCCGCCCATACGGCAGTACTTGCAGGCGTCCTCGGCAGGCGAGGGTGCGATATTGCCCTCGGACATCTCTTTAACGCCCTGACCGGCTAAGAGATATGAGTATTTCAAAAAGTCCGCAAACGTTTCGCTGTCCATCGCGCAATCCAGCTTTTTGCCCGAAAGATAGGCGTCGAAATACTCGCTCTTTTCCTTGGGCTTCACGTTCTTGTCCGAAGCCGAAACGACTTCGTCGCTTCCGTCCATATAACCCTGCAGACGGAACACCCCGTCGGGCTTGGATTTGTATTCGACAGAAGCAGGGAAATAATACGCGCCGACCGCGCGCCCGTTCCCCGACGCCGCCGAAAGATACAGCGGAAGCTGAAGCTTTACGCCCGTATAATACTTCGAGGGAGAACTGTCCACGTTGCCCGTCTTGTAGTCGATTATCCTGACCATATCCCCGAACGTATCCACCCTGTCCACCTTTCCGTTTACTCTGACGGCGGCGCCGTTCGCCGAAACGCCGAGCGGAAGCGAATACCAGCTTTCCGTAGTCGACACCTTGAAAGACGAATTGTTTTCAGACAGTTGCAGATACATTCCGGCGGTGACTTTGCCTGCCTCTTTTATGAGTTCGCCTGCAGTATACTGTCCGCTCTTCGTGCCCGTAAGCGAGGAATATTCCTTCGTTTTCAAAAGCTGTTCCGCCCTTTCGCGTCCGCGGAAATCAGCCTCGCTCTCGTCCTTGCACGAGGCGATGTTCCTTGCCAGATCCTGCAAAACGCGGTGTATGAAGTTGCCCGTGTCGAGGGGACGGATAGCGCCCTCCTCGCGCTCGGAGAGCTTTACGCCCTGCTGTAAAAAATTGCGGTAAGGGCAGGTATAATAAGTTTCGAGCGTGGTAGGAGAAACTCCTCCCGTTCTGGAAATAAACAGCTTTTCTCCGCAGTTTATCTTCCCGTTTCTGCTCAGCGAAGCTTCGGGTATCTCAACGCCGTTTTCAATTAAAACCTTTTCAACGGCAGTGTTGCCGTCCGCAAAATACGCTTTGAGCGCAGGCACTCTCTCACTGCAATAATACTCGGCGAGATTCTGTCTCTCGTCCCTCACGCTCACCGCTTTAAGCGCGTTTCCTCCTGCGGTTCTGAACACTGCGGATGCGTAGGAAATTATCTCGCTTGCTCCGCTCTCTTCTCCGCCCTGACGGACGGGGTAAATCAAAAACAGCTTCTTTTTGAACGAACAGATATTCAGCGCGGTCATCTCGCGCCTGCGCATATTTACCTGACTTATCTTCGGCGAAATATCAATCTTTACGCCCGAGAGAATATTTATCTCCCTGTCGGTCAGAAGCGACGTGTCCGAACTTGTCTTCGGCACGCCGTCGGTAAGAGATGCGGCAAACACCGTGTCCGTGCCCACGTTCGCGGAAGAGGCGATATCGCCGACGTAAACGGCGTTGCTCTTGGGCGGTATCAGCGAAACCTCTGCCGCCGAAAAACCGCTCTTTAATATTTTCAGATACTCGTTCAACGTAACATATGCGCCGTCGAGTACGTTTTCCGCCTCTTCCAGAACGGCTACCGTCTTTGAATAAACCTGCGCCGAAAACGCGCTTGACGACGGCGCCGAATCGCGGAATTCACTGCTTAAAAGAGCAAGTTTCTTTTCGGCTTCGAAGCTTTGCAAAAGCGCGATTACAGCCTTTGTGTAACCGCCTTCGGCTACGCCCGACTTCAATATTTCAAAGCCTTTCAAAAACGCGTTTCTCACCCTCTGCACTCCGTTATAGTCGAAGCGCATTTTGTTTAAAATTTCCCTGTCGGGCTCACGGTAAATCACTGCGCCCCTGAAATCGGCAAGGCGCAGAGAATAATTGCGGAAAGCGTCCCTGTCGTTCCTGTCGGGCTTGTCTCTTTCACCCCTCGCCGTTCCCCTTTCCGCTTCTCTGTCCGCAAAGAACAGAGGCGAAGCTACGACCGCGTCTACGTCCTCAGGCGCGCAGTTTCCGATAACGCAGGAGAGATAAGAACATATAAACGAACACAGCGGATGACTTGACAGAGGTCGGCGTCTGTCGATATAGAAAGGAATTTTATACTGTGAAAATATTCTGCTTATCCGTCTTTCCGCGGAGGCGACGTCGGGGAGCATAACGGCGATATCGCCGTATCTTCCGCCCTCGCTCAAAACCTGCCGTTTGATATTGACGGCAATAAATTCCGCCTCCTCGTCCTCGTCCGCGGCTTCGTAAATATGCACGTTTTCCGTGCGTTTTTTTTCGGAGCTGTTGAAGCTTACGGGATCGAAAAGCGCAGCGCGCAGAATTTCCGCGTCGGGGCAGAGTCCGCCTTTTGCAAACTCGACCTGCGCTCCGCCGTATGCAGCGGCTATACCCTCGAACGCCGAAACGGCTTCGTTGACGTATATCTCTTCCTTTCCGCCGATAAATATGCCCGTTACGCCGACAGCCGATGCGAACACTGCTTTCAGACATTCCGTCAAAGAGTGCGAAAAAGACTGATACCCTAAAAATATCACGTCGCTGTGCCGTATTTTCTCACTTTCGGGAACTACGGTTTCAAGTTCTCTCAGATACGCGTTTCTGTCAGTTTTTCCGCTCTCTTTCAGATACTCTTCGTATAGGGAATATATCAGCGACACGTCCGAAAGCTTGCTTTCCAGAAGTCCGTCGGCAGCCGCGTTTTTAAGATCTTTTGCGGAAATTTTCGAGGCGTATAGCAAAGCTATCGTGTCGTAAACCGCGCTTGCGGCGGACGACGCGGAAAACTTTCCGAAAAGTTTTAATTTGTCTTTATTGTTTTCTATTATTCTTCTTATCGCCATTGCCGAACCCTGAGCCGAAAGGATATTGTCCTTTTTGCCCTTTTCCGCGGCAAGGAAACGCGCGAAGGTATTGACAGAAACGTCGAACGTTCCGCCGAGCGCAGAGCATACCGTTTTTTCCGCGGCAAGCGTAAGCCTGTCCTCGCAGAAGATAATTACACCCCTGCTTTTATTTTTCGCACTCTCCCTTTCAATGAGAATATTTTTCAGTTTTTCAAGCCCTGCCGAAAGCACGGGCACTATTACGGCTTTTATCATTTGATTACCTATCTGAATCTCATTTTATAATTTACGGTGCAAGCAGGGTTTCCCTGCGTCAGCACGCCCCGATTTGTGGCTTCGCCACCTTTGCGCCTTATTATCTGAAACATTTTATAATAAGGTGCGCAAAGCGTCGCTATCGCTCGCGCAGCGGTTGAATTTTCGCAATTATATAATAAGTTTGCCCTTATGATTGCGAAAAGAAGGCAGAGCCTTCAAATCACGGAAAATTTTTGGCGCAGAATAGCCGTAAATTTTCGTGAATTTATTATATTATAACACATTAAAGGCGTAATTTTAAAGAATTTAGGGCATAAAAGTTTTTACAATTTTAAATTTATATGGTATAATGATTTAACGGTTAGATAAAAATTATCAGACCGTGCTTTTTTAAGGATATCTGTCTATGAAAAAAAGATTAAAAATTATAACCGCAGGTTTTGCGGCAGGCGTAGCCGTCACCTTTGCAGGGTGCGGAGGCTGTATGGGCTGTGCAGGCTGTTCAAGCTGCGGAGGCGAAACAAACGTAAGCGCACTTACGCGTTCGAACTGGTTCACGGGTACAAGCTATAACGGAATACAGCCTTCGTTCATCAAGGACAACGACAAGTTCTCGCCCGAAAAAATAAAGTACGACGTGACGTACGACAAGGAAAACGCGAACAACGCGAACATTTCGCTCGACTATCGTAACGGTTCGTTCACGACCGAGTTTTACGCAACGCGTTACGATTGGAACAACAGCGGTATTCCCGAGGGCTACGCCCCCGAAGACGCAGGCGAGGAAATCGTTTACTATTACAAAACCGAGCTGAAAATTTCGGTGCAGTTCACAATGAAAACGGGAAGCCTGCAGTCGAGCGATTGGTTCAACGACAGCGTAGTGACGGAAGCGTACTTCCGTGCTGCGGGCAATCTATTAAAACCCGTTTACAGCAAACAGATTGTAAAAAGCCATTCGCCGAAAAGTTATCAGCCCGTTAATCTGGAACAGGCGATAATAGAAGTCGACGAAACTTACGAAAATTTTTACAGCTATGACTGCACAAAAGTAAAGAGTTTCAAAACCGCCGACGGCACGACGGAAGAAAAAGAGTACGGCGGACTCAATAAAGTAAACAAGACGCTCTTCGACAATTCGTCGCTGTATATCGCGGTGAGAAGTATGAAGCTTTCAAGCAATTTTTCACAGCCGATTGCGCTCTTCTCGCCTATGGCAGGCGGAATAGACGAATACGCGGTTACCGGTTCGGACAGCGGACTGACCGCCGAAGAAAAGTCGGCTTTCACCGCTATACTCAAAGAAAAGGAACTGTTCGCAGGTGGCGAAGAAGATCTTGTTGAAGCTTCTGCGGCGAATATATCGTTTGCAGGCGGAGATCTTCACGGCACGAGCCAGACGGTATGGTACGCATCCGTAAAGGACAGCGACAATAATATTCCGAGAGCGACTATGCTTAAACTTTCCGTTCCGATAAGTTACAGTCTGGGCACGCTCGACTACACGTTAAACAGCATTGAAAGCACTCTCTGGAACGGCAAATAAAATCACACTCATACGATTTGTGTTTCTCGTATGATATCCTCCTTTGTTCGGCGCGTCTATGACGCGCCGTTTCCCTTTCATAACAAAACCGCAGAGCGTGAAATTGCGCCCTGCGGTGAATATTTTACGGATAAGATTAAATAAGTCCTACAAGCTCAAACAGATTATACTTGCTGAACACAACTACCGCAACCAAAGATACGGTAGACATTATCTTGATGAGTATATCTAAAGACGGCCCTACGGTGTCCTTTAACGGATCGCCCACGGTGTCGCCGACGACGGAAGCGTCATGCGCGGAAGAGCCCTTGCCCTCACCCTCGACCCCGCCTGCCTCGATATACTTTTTGGCGTTGTCCCAGGCTCCGCCGGAGTTTCCGCAGAAAATAGCAAGCATTATCGCCGTTACCGTCGCGCCTATCAGCACGCCTGCAACGAACATAGGTCCGAAAATAAAGCCCGTTACTATCGGGAAGAGAATACACATTATGCAGGGAACTCTCATTTCTTTCAATGCACCCTGCGAAGAAATTTCTATGCAGGTCTTGTAGTCGGGCATTGTTTCTCCTTCCATAAGCCCGTCAATTTCCCTGAACTGCCTGCGCACCTCTTCTACCATCTTTCTCGCCGCTTTCGCAACCGCTTCTATGAGCATTCCCGAGAACAGGAACGGCATAGCCGCACCGCACAGCGCGCCGCAGAGCGTCAGGGGCTGAACGATATTCAAAATCAGCTCAGTCACGGTCTGATCGGTGAACGCGTACAGATACGAAGTCATAAGCGAAAGCGCCGCAAACGCAGCCGAACCTATCGCAAAGCCCTTGCCTATCGCCGCGGTTGTGTTGCCCACACTGTCCAATTTGTCGGTGATTTCTCTCACCGACGGATCGAGTCCGCTCATTTCGGCGATTCCGCCGGCGTTGTCGGAAATAGGCCCGTACGTATCAACCGAAACGGTCGCCGCCACGAACGAAAGCATACCGAACGCCGCGCACGCAATGCCGTACATTCCTGCGATAGAGTATGAGCCGAATATGGCAACCGCAAGCACCACGACGGGAAGCATACAGCTTATCATTCCCGTTGCAAGCCCCTGCGTTATGGTTAGCGCAGGTCCCTCTTTCGACGCGCCTGCAATCTTTTTTGTGGGCTTGTAGTCGTAGCTCGTGTAGTACTCGGAAATTATGCCTATTATTATACCTGCGCCGATACCGCACACGGACGCAAGCCACGGGCTGAACGCGCCGACCTTAAAGCCGACGTTTTCGGCTTTAAATACCGCGCTGTCGATGTCCCTGAACATAAAATAGCTCAGAACAACGCCTGCGGCTACAGTAACTCCTGCGGATATCCAGGTGGCGATATTCAGTTCCATATGTACGTTTTCCGAAAGTCTCGGCTTCAATAAGATATAGGAAATTCCTATCACGCAGGCGATAAGTCCGCAGCCTGCGAATACCACGGGGAATAAAAGCATTCTGTTTAAGAATACCGTATCGAAAAACGCGTTGTGCATAAACAGCTCGCACGCGAGTATTATCGCAGAAAGAATCGCGCCGACGTAGCTTTCAAGAAGGTCGCTTCCCAAGCCTGCGACGTCGCCGACGTTATCGCCGACGTTGTCGGCAATGGTTGCAGGGTTTCTCGGGTCGTCTTCGGGAATGTGCGCCTCGGTCTTTCCGACGAGGTCTGCGCCCATATCGGCGGCTTTGGTGTAAATTCCGCCCCCGACGCGGTTGAACATTGCTATTATCGAACAGCCCAACGCATAGCCCGAAAGGGTCATTGTGAAAGACGCAGGCAATGTCGTAATAAAGTTTTTGCCGACGGTGCCCTCCGCAATATCCTTTATCTGACCCGCGGCAAGCCCGAAAATACAGTAGACGATTATCACGCCCAAAAGCGCGAAGCCCGCAACGCATAGCCCCATAACCGAACCGCCCCTGAATGCCACTTTCAGAGTTTTGCCGAGGTCGTCCGTCTCCCTCGCCTTGTTGGTGACGCGCACGTTCGCATATGTCGCTATTTTCATCCCCAAAAAGCCTGCCGCCGCACTCATCACCGCGCCGATGACGAACGCAATCGCCGCCTGCCAGCTTATCACGATAAACACCAACACGGCAATTACCGAGCCTATTATCGAAACCAGCTTATACTCGTAGCGGATAAACGCGTTTGCGCCGATGCGCACCGCGCCTGCGATTTCGCCCATACGCTCTGTACCTTCTTCCATCTTGCGCACACAGAGATAGTTGAAAACCGCATACGCCACAGCTATGATCACCGCCGCACCGACGATAATCAGAAGTAAGTTGTCCATATTTCCTCCCTTTTCATTTTTTTATATATTAACATAATATGTCAGATTTTGCAATACCGAAATTAAAAAACATCGGGCGGAAATTTTCCGCCCGATGCTATTGTCAACCGATTATTGCGAAGATTTATGAATATTTATTACTTCCTGTATCTTCTCATTGACGCTTTCTTCACTTGTACTTTTACATTCCCTGTCAACAAGTACTTTACCGTTTCCTGTTTTTCCATTCGCCCAAACATGGATTACAGCATACCCGATTATCTCATTATCAATTTTAGCTTTGAAAACTATATAATCCTCAAGATCTTGCAATACTGCGTTCGGTAGCCATTGAAATATTACATTACCCTTATATTTATACGGGCAATCGGTATGCGAAATACTTTCCGTTGTTCCGATTAAAATCTTATTACCTTTTCCCTTTACATATTCGGTCACCCAAATTTGCACTTCCGCCGACATATTACTCATTTCAATTTCTGCATTTTCACGTTCGTATATTATCGGCACTCCTAAGTTATCAGGCAGTCCAGAAAAAAATTGCCCGCTGGTATCCCATTTACCGACAAAAGCATTACCGTCTTTACACGCCGATATAAAAGTACAGAAAAGTATACTAAATGTCATAAGTAAAACAATAAAAGTTTTTCTAAATAATTTCATAGTTGCTTTCATCATCCTTTAAAATTACTTCCCCTAAACCATTTTTATATAAAATATA
>ERZ778517.2449-NODE-2449-length-10688-cov-3.699614_pt1 | contig 10688 bp, 13 predicted proteins | sample MGYA00510341_ERZ778517 | MGnify/ENA primary metagenome ERZ778517 (study PRJEB29527, sample SAMN07138964) | mouse gut metagenome | material: feces | host: mouse | place: China:Nanjing | collected 2016-01-25 ... | reverse complement strand
ATCGGAAGCGTCGACGGCAATGCCTGCCTCGGTGGTGTTGGATATAATCACCTGCAAATCTTCGCTTTCGCCGTATTTAAGATATTTTTCATATTCGGTAAAGGGGTTTATGCAGTCGCCTATCACGTCTATTATCTGACTTTTTCTGACGTTTTCGCCGTTGTCTATACCCTCTAACCTCAGAGTGTACAGCCCGTCCTGATCGGCAAGCTCTTTTACCCTGCCGAAAGGCATAGGCTGAACGACGGCAACCGAAGCTTCGATTGCGCCCTTGTCGTTGAGATCCTGCAATATCCACTCGACGAAGGCGCGCAGAAAGTTGCCCTCGCCGAACTGCATTATCTTGATTTTCCTTTCGGGCTTTTTGTGTATGCTTTTATTTAAAATTTCCATTTTATTCCTCTTTAATTATTTTCCCATTTCATTCTGATTAATTATGGTGCAAGGAAAATCACACTTTTCCGCAGCACGCCACAATTTGCGCATACCTGCGCCTCAGCGGTTTGAATTTTTGCGATTATATAATAAGTTTGCCCTTAATATCGCAAAAAGAAAGGCAGCGCCTTTCAAATCACGGAAAAATTAATTCGCAGAATAGAATTAATTTTTCGTGAACTGTTTTAATGCCTTTTAATGTTGTTTTCGATTATTTCTTCGGTTTCGGCATCATACAAATATGCCGCAACCTGAGGAATACGGAAAGTAAAATCAGAGCCCATCGAGGGAGCGTTGTGGGGGTTGACTTTGAGAATTACGTTGACTTTTTCTTCGCCTTCGCCGACGGTCGCGTAGACGTTGGTAGTGTCGCCTAAAAGCTCGGTGAGCTCGACTCTTGATTTTATTTCATAGTCGCCCTTGCTCTTTTCAAGACTGATTGCCTCGGGTCTGAACGCAAAAACTACCTTTTTGCCCTCTACCGCGCTGACGTCATTGACAAGCGGAGCGACGCTGAGCTTCAAGCCGTGTCCGACGAATTTTCCGTCCTCCACGACACCGCGGAAAAAGTTCATAGGCGGTTCGCCGATAAATCCTGCGACGAACAGGTTTTTCGGATAGAAATACAGCTCGTAAGGCGTGCCTATCTGCTGAACGTAACCGCCCGACTTCATAACGACTATTCTGTCCGCCATAGTCATAGCTTCCGTCTGGTCGTGAGTTACGTAGATTGTCGTCGCGCCGACCGAGCGGTGGATCTGCTTTATTTCCGAGCGCATAGTAACGCGCTGTTTTGCGTCGAGGTTGGAAAGGGGCTCGTCCATAAGGAATATATTTACCTTTCTTATGAGCGCGCGGCCGACGGCTACGCGCTGACACTGTCCGCCCGAAAGCGCACGGGGAAAACGTTCAAGGTAGTCGGTGAGCCCCAGAATCTTGGCCGTCGCTTTGACCTTTTCGTCTATGACTTCGGCGTCTATGCCTTCGAGCGTAAGACCGAACGCAAGGTTTTCGTACACGGTCAGATGAGGATAGAGCGCGTACGACTGAAAGACCATTGCTATTCCCCTGTCCCTCGACGAAGTCTGATTTGCAAGTTTGCCGTCGATATAAAACTCGCCTGCGGTTATATCTTCGAGACCGGCTATCATTCTTAGGGTCGTCGATTTACCGCAACCCGAATCGCCGACAAGGCAGATAAATTCACCGTCGGATATTTCCATATTGAAATCGTGCACAGCGTGATATCCGTTGGGATATACTTTGTTTACGTCAATAAATTTAAGTTGTGCCATATTTTCATTTCCTTATCAAATAAAATTTAAAATAATTTCCTAATATAAGAACATTTAAAACTGCGGAGATACGAGCAAGACAAGGCGACTGCGGATTTTGCGAGGGCGCATACATAGAAGTATGTAACCGAACAAAACCGTAAAGCCAACGCTGTATTGCGATGTATATACGCAGTTTAGTTAGCGCAAGTCCCGAGTGGCAATATTGTCCATATCGTCGTACGTCTGATTCTCTCCGCACATACCCCATATGAAAGTGTAGTTATGCGTGCCGACTCCGCTGTGTATCGACCAGCTCGGAGAAATTACAGCCTGCTCGTTGTGCATAATGATATGCCTCGTTTCCTGAGGTGTGCCCATAAGATGAATGACCGCTTCGTTTTCGGGAAGCTCGAAGTACATATATACTTCCATTCTCCTCTCGTGAGTATGGCTCGGAAGCGTGTTCCAGGCGTTGCCCGAATCGAGTTCGGTCATACCCATTGCAAGCTGACAGCTCTCGCACACGTCACCGATAATGAACTGATTGATAGTCCTCTTGTTGATGCCTTCGTCTGTGCCCAAGTGGCGCTGAACGCAGTACTTGACTCCGTCGGGCGCAGGCCTGCCCTCTACGGGTTTTACTATTTTCACCGTAGGATATGCCTTGTGCGCAGGGCTTGAATTAATATAGAATTTCGCGGGATTTTTCGCGTCGTCGGAAGCAAACTCTATCTCTTTGGTTCCCATACCTATATAAATTCCCTCTTTGTGTCCTATTTCGTAAACCTTTTTGTCAAGCGTGATTTTGCCTGCTCCGCCGATATTGATAACGCCCATTTCCCTGCGCTCCAAAAAGTACGCGGTTGCAAGCTCTTTGAAAGTGCCGAGCGACAGTTTCTTTTTTACGGGCATTGCTCCGCCTGCGATAATTCTGTCCTGATGCGAGTAGGTGAGAAGAATTTCATCCTCCTCAAACAGTTTTTCAATGAGATATTTTTCTCTCAGTTCTTTTGTGTCGTAATGCTTCGAATCATCGGGATGATTTGCATATCTTATATCAAATTTCAATTTTAAAACCTCACAAATTTATTTTAAATAAACAGAAGTATATACGCTGTTTAAACTTCGTTCCAGGTATTTTCAATAAAGCGTATGCAGGGAACAATGTCGTCGCCTGTGGTACCCTCTAAAACGAGAACGGCGTCTTTATCGTAAGCCTTTATACGGCTGAGTATCTCCTTGAAGTCGAACATTCCTTTTCCGGGGGCAACCTGTTTAAGCTTTCCGTCCTTAAACACACAGTCCTTGATATGGAAAATACGGATAAGCCCGTTGAAAGTCTTTAATCCTTCGTCTAAAATTTCAAGATAATTTCTGTAATTTTCCGCATCGAGGTAGTTGTAGATATCGAAGATAATTCTTACGTTGTCCCGACCGATTGCATCGTACGCGCGTTTAAGCGTTTGCACGTTCCAGCAAACGTGACCCGCGGCGCCCTCGATTCCGACGTATGCGCCTACTTCTTGTGCATAAAGCGCAAGTTCTTTAAACGTTGAAATTACAGTCTGCAACGCTTCTTCGGTGCGGTTGAGCGGATGATAAGTCCACTTATCGTCGTTGAAGCTGCCCGTTTCGGAGCCGACGATATCACAGCCTAATTCGTGCGCGTAAGTCAGATACTCTTTGAAAACCTGTTTGCACCTTGCGACCTTTTCTTTATCGGAGTGAACGGGGTTGAAGTATGCGCCGATGAGCGGAATAGAAATTCCCGCCATATTGAAAACGCCGCCTATAATTTCGGCTTTCTGCCAGTCAATTCCGTCGGGAGCGTACTTTACCTCGTCAAGGAATTTATACGCTACCAGCTGAACTGCGGAAATACCGCATTTATTACATTTTTCAACGGCTTTATCAAGTCCCTTAACGCCCAAATCGTGCGTACGGAAAGCAATTTTCAATTTATACCTCTTTATAGTAATTACACCTTTCTGTTTTTACAGATAATAAAACTGCATAGATGCAAGCAGAGCAAGGCGCGCGAGGAAAACCCGAAAGAGTTTACATAGACGTAAATGACTGAGGGTTCCCACAGCGCAACACAGCTATGCGCCGCATATATGCTGTTTAGCGCTGTACCCTACCCGAGCCGTCGCCGCCCGCAAGAGCCTCTACCTCTTTTCTCGAAACGAGGTTGAAGTCGCCGGGAATGGTGTGCTTCAATGCCGATGCGGCAACGCCGAATTCGAGAGCGGCTTTGAAATCTTTTCCGTCGAGGAAACCGGTTATTACGCCGCCTGCAAAGCTGTCGCCGCCGCCTACACGGTCAACGATAGGGCTGATGCGGTATTCCTTTGAATGATAGAATTCCTTCGTTTCGGCGTTATATATGCAAGCCGACCAGCCGTTGTCCGAAGCGGAATGACTTACGCGGAGCGAGGAAATAGCATACTTAAAGCCTAAATCTTTGCACATTCTTTCGAAGATATCCTTGTAGCCCGCAAGCTCTAAGTCGCCCTGCGTTACGTCCGTCTTGCCGGGCTTGTAACCGAGTACGAGATCTGCGTCCTCTTCGTTGCCGATACATACGTCGACGTATTTCATAAGCTTTGTCATAACTGATTTCGCCTTTTCGCTCGACCAGAGTTTTTTACGGAAATTAAGGTCGACGGAAACTGTCACGCCGTGTTTTTTAGCGGCTTTGAGCGCCTCTTCCGTAAGCACGGCAGCCGCATCCGAAACAGCCGGTGTAATTCCCGTGAAGTGGAACCAGTCGGCGTCCTTGAAGATTGCGTCGAAGTCGAAATCTTTCTTCGTCGCGGTGGTAATCGAAGCGTGAGCTCTGTCGTAAACGACTTTCGAAGGACGCATAGACGCGCCCGTTTCGAGGAAGTATATGCCGAGCCTTTCTCCGCATCTTGCGATATGGCAGGTTTCCACGCCGTACTTTCTCAGCGCCGCCACTGCACATTCGCCGATTTCGTTATCGGGAACGGCGGTAACGAATTCGGCCTTGTGCCCGTAGTTCGCGCAGGACACAGCAACGTTAGCTTCGCCGCCGCCGTAGTTGATATCAAACTCGTCTGCCTGAATAAACTTTTCGTTGTTCGGCGTGGAAAGGCGGAGCATAATCTCGCCCATAGTTACAATCTTTTTCATTGTTACTTTATCTCCTAAAAATATTTTTTTAATTTTATTTACGGGCTTTGCGCAAAAGCGCCGTTTTGCCTGCACCGTTAATTATTAAAATTTTTCATACTGCGTATATCTGCAATATTTTTTATTTTTTCAATACCAGATGTACGGCGAAACCGCCGAACTCATGGTCAAGATACGCAACGTTCATAACGCCGTCTGCATTGTATTTCTGAGAGCCCTCCATAACTTTATAGCCTCTTTTTTCAAGCTGATAGAGCGCACGCTTTACCGAGTTGGTGGCAATGGCGATATGCCCGTGCGTGCCGTGGAAGGGCTTTTTCATCATCTCCATATAAGTATGAGAAAATACCGAGCTGTTGCCGACCTTCTTTTCGAAGCCGAACGCCGCGTTAAACTCGTCGGCAACCGCCTCCGCCTCGTCCGCGTCCGCACAGTTCAGCCCGACGTGAACCATTTCGAAGCCGAGCATTTTATCGACGGCGGTACGGCAGAGCTTTGTTATTCCTGCCCAGTCCCCGCTTTCCAGAAGCTTAGACGGAACTATCCAGCTGCCTCCGCAACAGACTATTTTGTTATACGAAAGATAAGTATTGAGGTTGTCTTCGGAAACTCCGCCCGTCGGCATAAAGCGCATTTGCGAATAGGGCGCGCACACCGCTTTGATGTAGGGAAGTCCGCCCGCCTGCTCGGCAGGGAAGAATTTAACGAAGTCAAGCCCCAATTCCATTGCCTGCTCGATTTCGCTTGCCGACGACACCCCCGGCGCAAAGGGAATACCCTTGTCGAGGCAGTGCTTTACCACCTTAGGATTTAAGCCGGGAGCCACGCAGAATTTTGCGCCCGCCTTGTACGCCGCATCCGCCTGTTCGGCGGAAAGCACCGTTCCCGCGCCTACGAGCATATCGGGAAAGGCTCTGACCATACGGCGGATGACCTCGTCCGCGCCCTTCGCCCTGAAAGTAACTTCCGCGCAGTTTATTCCGCCTTCACGAAGAGCCGAAGCAAGCTTTTCGGCGTTTTCCACCTTTTCAAGTTTGATAACGGGCACGATGCCTATATTATTCAGCTCGTCCGCAACCGTATTCATTTTTTCTTTAACGGTCATAAAATACCCCTTTTGAAAATTTTACCATTTACATTATAGTAAAACGGCCGTTCAAAGTCTATTAAAAAAACGGATATATTTATACATTTTTCGGATATTAGAATATCAACTATTTAAAAAGCGGACGGCTTTTGCCGCCCGCTCTATTGCTTTTTATGATATGAATTCTTCTCTTATCCTTGAAGAAATAATGCCACCTGGTCACCTGTTGATTTTTTTACAAAGCCGCAGAATTTGCATTGCACGTATTGCCCCGGCGAATATAGGGGATTGGAATATGGACGCCAAAAATGTTTAACTTCTGCGCTCGCTCCGCACTTGCAATAAGCGGAATGTTTTTCTGCTGATACGGATTTACACCTTTCATTATAAGCGTGATTTAGTATTGAATAATTCTCGCATATACAATAAGCTTTATGCGTATCGGCGTTGATTTTTTCATATTTACAATTATAATTATGCTCAGTATGTTTATATGTAACAATTTTATCGCTGCAATAGCAGTAATAATCAGATTATCCGCAAGAACCTTTATAATTATATCCGAAATTTTCCGTAAGATTTTCAAAATATGCTTCGAGATACGTATTATAAGTTGTATTAGTCGCATAAGCAGTGGGAGTATTTTGCGGCACATTTTCTTCTCCGGAACAACCGAATAAATGTTCATGCGTTTCAGCGCTTGCGTTACGCGTAAAAATAAAACTGAAAACACCGTACGACAATAAAAGCGCAATTACGTAAATAATGGCAACCGTCAAACTTTTCTTGATTTTCATAATTCATCTCCGTAAATTAAATTTGTTTTAAAATAATTTTCAAGCCACTCCTGCGACACGAAAACCCGATTGTAAAAATAGCACGTAGCAAAACATTCTTCCCCTGAATAGACGTTTATATATTTGTCATAAACAACATCCCCTTCTAATTTGCCGAACTCAAACGTTAGCTCGCTTGTATCTGTTTTTTCATGCGGCTTAATAAATATCTCAATGTAAACCGAAACCGGTTTCCAACCCAGATAACCTTTTTTATCCGGGTCAGCGCAACCGAGTTCCTCATCGTAATAGTCAATCAGTTCACGAACAACAATCTCATTCGATTGTTTATTTTTAAAATAAGCGTAGCCGTATCTATCATATGGCGGCAATGCGGATAAACTCTCACCAGATACATTTAAAAGAAACAATTTATTTCCTTTTAAATTTTGAACGTAATATTCAGAAAAATCTTTATAATAATCAAACCACTTTATCGGTTCGTAGCCCTTTAAAGTCCAACCCGGAGCCGTTTTGTCCCACTCTTTGTCGGGATTTTCATACCGCTCTGTTTCATAATTTAAAACCGGCTTTTCCGCTGTGTAATTTATATCGTCTAATGCCTTTTCTTCGCATCCAACGAACGCGAAACAGCAAACAAGCATTAAAACAGTTAAACATAAGCATAATATCTTTTTCATAAATCATCTCCGTAAATTAAATTTGTTTTTAAATAATTTTCATACCATTCCTGAGGTATGTTAACATGATTACTAAAATAACAGGTTGCAAAACATTTTTCATCTAAAAAAATATTTATATACTTGTTTATTATTCCGTTAGCCATAGTATATTTACCAAATTCAAACTTAAATTCTGATTCAATCTTTTTTATTGGTTTTATGAAAAAAACAAAACTTACTGTTATATGAATTCCCGTAGCCTTATCTCCATAATCCTTAGTTCCGAGTTCTTCATCGTAAATTGCATAGTGTTCGGCTAATAACAATTCTTCCCCGTCCCTTTCCTTGTAAAAGTCAAAATAATGTTCAGAAGTCAATAAAAACCCGTACATAGGATAACCGCAACGCATAAGATAAAAATTTTCGCCTTTCATATTATTAGAATAATATTCAGATAAATCTTCGAATTTATTAAAATCTGTTGCTTGCTCGTATATGCTTGAATTTTGGCGGTCCTTAAATAATAATATCGTTTCTGTTTTTCCGGTTGTTTCATTGTCTTTATATTCTCTGTCAGACACAAAATCAATTATAGGTCTTTCTGCCGTGTAATTAATATTTTCAACTTCTTCCTTATCACAACCGACAAAACCGAAACAGCAAACAAGCATTAAAACGGTTAAGCATAAGCATAATAATTTCTTCATAAAACACCTCTTTTATATAATATATGAAAATCGTTTATTTGTCAATATAGCAAAAAACAAGGCGTTTAAACGCCTTGTTTTTAAAGGAAGAGTTTATATTCTTTTAAAAGTCTGATATGCAGTATGATATCGTCGAGCGTGCGCTCGGGAGTTTTTAATATTTCGTCAAGTTCGGCAAGCTGACGCTCGATTTCGCTTTTGCGGTCGGTTGCCGAAAGGTAGGTCTGTTCAATGTTGATTTTCATTTTTTCACCCTTTAATGCGTATGATACGCACCCCGTAATTTTTATATATACATATTATCACTAAAATCACGAAAAATCAAAAACTTTGTCGAAAAAATTGCGCTGTCGTCAAAAATAGAAGATTTTCGACATTATTCGACAGACTTTACGCCGAACAAAATTAAAAGAGTTTATAAATTCACAAAAAACAGAACCGATTCGCCGTACTGCCGCCGTTTAAATCAGTAATACGTCGCCACTATATCCTCGGGAGGATCGCTTTTTTCCAGCTTTTCCGCATACAGAACGGGGCCCTGCGAACGGTAAACCGAATTGTATTCGTATTTAACCTTTGCCGTAACCGTGAGCCAGTCGCGCGTAGCTATTCCGTCCGAAAGATTATTGCAGTTGACGGCGAAACCGTCGTAGGCGATGTCCGCTTCGCAACAGGTCATAATGTGCCTGCCGAGGACGATACAGCCCTTAGGGACTTTTTTCGAGACAGCCGCCATTCCCTTGAAACGAACGGTTTTATTGACGTAATTTTTTACGTTTTCAGCCATATCACGGTAGAACCAGGCAAAATCCCTGTCGCCGATCTCTATTACGGGCGCGTTGATATCGTAGGGAAGGGGGTCTTCGATATCGTCGAATTCAGCTTTACCCCCTATATACTCGTAGACGATATCCGGTCGGCGGGAAATTCCCCTTACTATTTTATGGAACTCCTGCTTTTCAAACTCGCCCTTGAAGCGGTTGAAAACCACCATCTGCGTCATCTGAATTTTATCGAACACGAGCTGACGCATATTCGCATTATAACTGAGAAATGAATTAGCGTCGAAGAAGGTCATCATCTGATTGATTACCCAGTTCTCCGGCATAGCGTCGAAAAACTGCTGTAACAGCCAGGTACCGTTGTACTCGACTATTACTCTCTGCGCTTTGTATTTTTCGGTAATTGCGTTCAGATTCTCTTCCGTCAGCTCCGACGCATTTTCAAGCGTGACGACAGCGACCTTTCCGACTCCGAATTTTTCGGGAGAGTACTCTTCTTCACCCTCTTCGCAGATAAGAAGAACGGTATTTTCGCCGTTTTCCATACGCGGATCTTCGAGCGTTTCCTGTATAAATTTCGTCTTCCCCGATTCTAAAAAACCGAGAAAAAGATAGACGGATACTTCCTGTTGCATATTACCACCTTATTTTTTAAATTGCAGAGATGCGAGCGATACGCAATTTTAAACTCCGAAAAGTTTTTTGAGTTCAGCCTCGTTTATCTTTGCGCCTATAACGCACAGTCTGCCCGTATAAGCAGGCGAACCCTTGCGGATATCTATTCCGTCGGGGATATAGTCGAAGTGTAGCCAGCCCCCGTCGGTACAGGCAACAATGCCCTTTGCGCGCAATACCGCGCCGTACTTATCCGCGTCCGCAAGCGAGGACAGAATTTCTTTTAATCTGCTTTCGGTAAAACTTTTGCTTGTTTCCACGCCGAAACTTGTAAACACCTCGTCGGCGTGATGGTCGTGATGTCCATGATGTCCGCGGTGTTCACCGCCGTGGTGATGCCCGTGACAGCATTCGTGCTCCTCTTCGTCGTGATGATGCCCGTGGCAGCATTCGTGCTCCTCTTCGTCGTGATGATGCCCGTGGCAGCATTCGTGCTTCTCTTCGTCGTGATGATGCCCGTGTCAGCACCCGTGTTCTTCGTTCAGTTTTTTTAGTTCGCCTTCGAGCGTTATGGCGTGCTCCATTGCGGTGAGAATCTCTTTTCCGTCAAGCTCGTTCCAGGGCGTGGTGACTGCCGTTGCACCTACATTGCGTCCGCGCACGAGAGCGATAGCGGCTTCGAGCCTGTCCGCGTCGCATACGTCGGTGTGGCTGAAAACTATACAGCGCGCGGTCTCTATCTGATCGTTAAAGAACTCGCCGAAGTTTTTCATATACATTTTGCATTTAGTCGCGTCGACTACCGCGGTGTAAGTGTTTATAACGCAGTCGTGCAAGCCCGCGCTTTCGACCGCGCGGATAACGTCGGAAAGCTTGCCGACGCCCGACGGCTCTATCAGGATACGGTCGGGGCGGTATTCCGCGTACACCTTTTTCAGAGCTTCCGAAAAGTCGCCGACGAGCGAACAGCAGATACAGCCCGAATTGAGTTCGTTTATCTTAATGCCCGCGTCCTGCAAAAATCCGCCGTCGATGCCTATCTCTCCGAATTCGTTTTCTATCAGTACGAGTTTTTCGCCTGCGTAAGCTTCCTTTATAAGTTTTTTGATAAGCGTGGTTTTGCCTGCGCCTAAAAAGCCCGAAAAAATATCGATTTTAGTCATATCTCAC
>ERZ778517.2442-NODE-2442-length-10736-cov-6.675030_pt1 | contig 10736 bp, 10 predicted proteins | sample MGYA00510341_ERZ778517 | MGnify/ENA primary metagenome ERZ778517 (study PRJEB29527, sample SAMN07138964) | mouse gut metagenome | material: feces | host: mouse | place: China:Nanjing | collected 2016-01-25 ... | reverse complement strand
AGTACCGGGTAAAATAGCATGGCACGGCAAAACCGCAATTTGTCGATTTGTCGAACCGCAAATCGGGGTGGGGTAAATTCCGCACAGGTGGGGTAAAAGGGGTAAACATTTTTACCCCGGGGTAAAAGTCATCAAAATCTAACAGCGGCACAGGCTGCTATTTCCGATTGATGCCATAGGAATTTGGGTACTCGCGGGCAAAAGTATACTATCACGCAAAAGTCGGGGGGTTCCGTGATAGTATACAGCGAAAAGGTAAAAAGGAATAGGATATTGTCAAAAAGGGAAAATAGCTGTCATGCCAGTCATTTTCCCTTTTTTATGCCCAAAACCCTTACTGTCCCTAAATGCAGTATCTGGCAGGCTCTCCAATAGAGTGAAATGTTGACAACTATGGGCTAATAAAAGGAATAAAAAGCGGAAAACAATGTTTTTAATAATTTGGAAACAAAAAACAAGCATTTCATAAATATAAACGCAGTATGATAAGGCAGAAATGATGATTGGACAAAGAAAAGAGGCACACTATGAAAAAGGTAATAGGCGTAGCAGACAGGCTTTGGAAAAAATGCCTTGACAAACTGAAAAATAGAACTATAGTATAGAGTAGTCTATAAAATAGATTAAAGGAGGAAAACAGGATGCAGAATGTTGCAGAAGCAATTGAAGAAGTAAATCTGATCAAAAAAGTAATTGACAGAACCCAGAATGATTTTTCGAGGATAGCCAGTTTTTTCATTTCTATTGGCATTATAAACACGGTGACAAGCTTACTATATGTTACCGTGTTCCAGATCATAAAAAGGATGGACCATGTGGAATATGCGGTCTGGATGCTTTTCAGGGGGCTTAATTACATATCGGTGTCAGGGTATATCGTTTTGTTTTTTATTTACCGGCATAAGTTAAAAAACCGAAATAATGCTTTGAGTCTGAGCATGATCAATATCTGGGGGACGCTCCTGATCGGAGGAGAGGCTTTCCGGATATTCTTTTCGGCTGTAAATTTTGGGGAACAGGATGTTTATTTTTATCAGAAGACATTAACGTTTCTTTTTCCTGTGATCGGCTGTCTGGTCTTAGGTTTTGTGATACAGGATAAGCTGATACAGCGGGCTGCTTTTTTGATCGTGATCTTATATATGCTTTTGTCGGGGATGGGGATTGACATCAAAGTGGGAAGTATGCTCGGAAATACTGTAAATGTAGGCATTGACAGCATTTTAACAGGCATTATTGTTTCGGCAGGGATGATACTGCTTGGAATCCATCTGAGGAGAAAAGGAGAAAGATAGCATGGAGATTTCTTCAATGCCGGAGATCTTTGGCAATAAATTGAGGCTTTCCGTGATATCGGCACTGGTTACGGGAGAAAAGAGTTTTTCTGAGTTAAAAAAATATACGGACGCAACCCCTGGCAACCTTGGAGCGCAGCTTTTGAAATTAGAGGAATGGGGTTATGTCAATTGCAAAAAAGAATTTGTAGGTAAAAAGCCGCAGAGTTCATACAGGCTTACGGAAACAGGTATCTCCAATTTCAAGGAATATGTGGAGATGCTTGAGAAGGTGCTGAAAAGTATGGAAGAATAGTAGGGGAAGTGCAATGCTTGCGAAAATGGTTTACAAAAATATGGATAAGAAAAATATGCTGCTCTATGCTTTCAGCATCATTTTGTCCGTTGCATTGGAAATGGTTTTTGGGACTGCGTTTATGGTAAATGACAGGTATGGGCTGAACGAAAAGAGCGGCAGCATGAACTGGCTCTGCACCATGTTCTGTCTGGCGGCGGGGGTGATGTCCATCTTTTTTGTCCTTTATTCAACGGCGTATTATGTCAAGACTAAGAACAAAGATTACAGTCTGCTGCTCATGTTGGGAAGCAGCAGGAGATTTATATTCAGATTTTTTCTGTGGAATTTCTATTTATTTATGCTTTTTCTGTGGTTTTGGGTATCTTGGCAGGAGGGCTGTTTTCCGCCCTGCTTTTGTTTATTCTTGGCTTGTTTCAATATCTGGCTGCGGTTTCCGTGCCTGATGTTGTTCAGGTTATCAAATTAGTGATGAAAGGAAAGCTTATGCTTTTCCTGTTAGAATATCCATTGGTATTATTGTATTTTTGCAAAAGGAACCTGTCAGAAATGCGGCTGAGGGAAATGAAAAAGGAGGGGAGGCATAACAGAACCTGCTTTCTGGTAATTGGAGGAATCGTTCTCATCACTGCCTCGATGCGCCTGCTAAGGAGAAGCGGACTTCCATATCGTTTCATCAGTATGGGCATATGCCTGGTTGGGGTATACATGGTTATGTCGTATGGCGGCAGCCTGGTGTTGATGCTGCTGAAGCTGTTTCAGAATTTTTATTATAAACATATGGTCACGTTAAATGAATTTTATTATCAGTTTAAAAGGAATTGCAGGCTGCTGTTTATTATGCTGGTTCTTAACTTTGCAGTTTTGTACTTTACGGGTGGATCCGTGATCTCACAGATGCCGGAAGACGTGGACAGCCCGGTATATCCCTATGGTTTTGTAGGAGTCCTGCAGGACGGCGGCATGAAGGATATGGCACGGGAAATGGTGGGCGGAGACGGGATCGAGATACCGGCAGTAAAGGGATCTCTGTACAATGGAACGGTTGTTTTTGGTATATCAGACAGGGACTACAGCCGGCTGACACCACAGGAATTACGGCTGGGAGATACAGAGGCTGTATGGATAAACGAATCTACGGCGTCGATGGAACGGCCGGAATTTATCTGTTTTGGTGAAGAAGATGTTTTTGTTGTTACAAAAAGGAAAAATGAGATTGTTTTCGGAACAGAGAAACCGGACTGCCTTCGGGAGTTTGCTGTATTGCCGGAGGCGGCGATTGCAGACTATCAGGAAGAAGCGTATAGTATTTTTGCAAAAAAGGGAAGCCTGCAGAAAGAATTTGAACAGTATGGATATTGCTTTCAGGAAAATGAGGCGGATCTATTTTGGAGATGCGCATTTTTAAAAGATGCGGATGAAAATATGGCTTATGTCAGGATCATCAGTATATTCGCAGGAGTTTTCTGCATTTTTTCCTGTTTTGGAATCTTTGCATTGAAGCTGCAGGGAGATATGCCGCTTTTAAATCAGAAGTACAGGATCCTGTATCATATTGGCATGTCGGAAAGATCCATCTATAAGGCCATGTCCTCAGAATACAGGAAACTGATGGAGATACCTGTTGTTTTGTCCCTCTTATTGTCGGGCGTATACATGGCGGCGGAAATGACCGGCATGGATACGGCCTTTGAAGATTTTATATGTAAGTACATACCATTTCAGATCATATTTGTGGGTTTCAACGTCTTGTACTTTTGCTGGATCAAAAGAGTGGTGCTTAAAAAGAATACGAAAATCATTATCAATGAATAGGAGAATGCGGGATGAGCCTGGTAAATATATGTGGGTTACAGAAAAGTTACAACCATTCCATCGTGAATAAAGCAGCAGGAGACAGGGAATATCCCGTTTTGCGGGGAATTGATCTGAATGTGGAAAAGGGCGATTTTATAAGCATCATGGGGCATTCCGGGTGTGGGAAGACGACACTGCTGAAGATCATGGGAACCATTGATAAACCAACCAAAGGGAAGGTGTTTTATGAGGATGTCGATGTACAAAGACTCCATACAGACCAACTGGCGGAACTTAGAAAAAACAGGATTGGCTTTGTATTTCAGGATTTTCATCTGATGGATAACCTGTCTGTTGAGGAGAACATTATGATTCCGATGGTACTGAATAAAGCAAAGTACCGGGATATGCGCGCAGTTGTTGACAGGAATGCGGGGCTATTGGAAATATCGGGCCTTTTGAAAAAATATCCTTATGAACTTTCCGGCGGGGAAAAGCAGCGGGCAGCGATCGCAAGGGCGCTGTCGAATGAGCCGGATATCATTCTGGCAGACGAGCCGACCGGGAATTTAGATACGGTATCAGCAAGAAAAATTATGGATTATTTTACAGAAATAAATGGCCGGAAGAAAAAGGCGGTTGTGGTAGTGACACATGACCCGGTGGTTGCAAGTTATGCCAGAAGGATCTTATTCATAAAAGACGGAAAGATCATGAAACAGATGGAGAATCATTCAAAACAGCAGGAAAGCATACGCACCATATCAGATACTATGTTGGAGACGGGATCCTTTTGAGTGCAGGAAATCATTTCGTGCTCCCACACTGCAACTCGTGCAGAACAATTGCAGTGATTCTGCATGGCATGATAAAATCAGGAGAAAATCGAGTAGGGGAGTGTATATAAAAAGCACTGTCATGCGATAAGGGGGCTGAAAATGGTCATGTCAAATACGAAGAAGAGGGAAAAAAAGTATTGTTTTCTGGAAAATATGTTCTGTTTTTTCCGGGAAATGTGTGTCAGGGAACCGGTGGCGGCGCTGTGTTTTGTTCTGGCGGTGGCCAGCGGTGTATTGCTGCCATATCTTAGTGCCGGACTGCCAAAGCTGGTGCTGACGGGGCTGGAAAACGAGTGGACGCTGTCCCTTTTTCTCGGGAGACTTCTTGTTCTGGCTGCGGTGACGGCTCTCGTGGGTATCATTCGGTCGGGAACGGGTATTTATATGGAGACGAGAACCTGTACGATCCCGGATCTTTATAACCTGCAGATCATGAAAAAGAGGCTGTCTGTGGATTATGAGGTTCTGGAAAATGAGCGTTTCCACAATGAGGCGTATGCCGCCTATGACGCTATTTACAGGCATCATTCAGAGCTCCGGCACGGCTATACGATCTGGAAGGATTTCCTGGTGGCGGCTTTATCTGTGGCGCTGTACGGCGGAATCCTGTTCACCCAGAGCGCGGGCATCCTGATCCTGGTGGTGCTGCCCACGCTGACGGCATCTTTGCTGCAGAAACGAGCCAGGGCGTATGACAAAAAGATGCGGCATTTCGCGGAAGCCGCCAACCGGAAGATGGATTATGTGGCGCGGCTGACCGCCGATCTCAGGGCGGGCAAGGATATACGGATTTTTGATCTATCAGGGTGGCTTTTGGGGATCCTGAAAAAAGAGCGTAAGATCAGCGAGGGCTATGTCAAACGGTGGGAAAATGCCTATCTGGCGGCAAATTGTGTGGATTCCGTCCTGAATTTTGTGCGGGATGGCTGTGCGTATGTGTTCCTCATTGTCCGGATCGTGCGGGGAGAGATGGCTGTGTCCGATTTTGTCTGGTATATGGCGATGGTAGCGGGTGCCCAGCAGGCCTGTTCCCAGCTTCTGGCCTTGGGAGAACGGGTGGGACGGCTGAATCTGGATTACGGCAGGATCCGGCAGTTTTTGGACAGCTGGGATGGGACAGCCTTTTCTGGGAAACGGCAATTACCAGATAAGGGGTCTTCGGATGAAAAGGAGTTTTCGGATAAAAAGAAGACACAGGGTGTACAGGCGGCAGAGATCATTTTCCGGCATGTGAGCTTTGTCTATCCGGAGAGTCAGGACGCCACGTTAAGGGACATAAGCTTTACCATCCGTCCTGGGGAGAAGATTGCCCTGGTGGGATTAAACGGCGCAGGAAAGACGACGCTGGTAAAGCTTTTGTGCGGGCTCTACCACCCTACGGAGGGTGAAATCCTGATAAACAGGCGGAATGTGAGGGAGTACGACAGGGAATCCTATTACGGGATGATCTCGGCAGTCTTTCAGAATGTGAAGCTGCTGCCCCTAAGTATCGCGCAGAATGTGGCTTCCGCGCCGGAGTCGGGCATGAACCAGGCGGGGATGGATCCAGAACGGGTAAGGTGGTGCCTGAAGCTGGCAGGACTCTGGGAAAAGGTGGAAAGCCTTCTGCGAAAGGAAAACACTTCTCTGGGAAGGCGGGTCTGTGCCCAGGCGGTCGATCTGTCTGGCGGTGAAATGCAGAAGCTCTGGATGGCAAGGGCACTGTATAAGGAAGCGCCCATCCTTGTTCTGGATGAACCGACTGCGGCGCTTGATCCGCTGGCTGAGCAGGAGGTTTATGAGAAATACCGGGAAATGTCCGCGGGAAGAACCTCCGTGTTCATATCCCACAGACTCTCCAGCACCAGTTTCTGTGACAGGATCTTTTTTATGGAAAAGGGACAGATCACGGAGGTGGGAAGCCATCAGGCGCTTCTTGAAAGGGGCGGCGCCTATGCGGAGCTGTATCAGATCCAGAGCCAGTATTACAGGGAGGAGGACGCAGAAATATGCGGGGAATAAACAATAAAGAATCAGAATTTCAAAAGGATGCGCGCAGTCATTTGAGGGCTATGCGGCTTCTGTTGACCTACAGCCCGGAATGGTCCGTCATGGGGATCACACTCGTGATGGATGGCGTTTATCCATTTATCAGTATTTATGTCTCGGCCATGCTGCTTGACGCCCTGTATGAAAAAAGGACCCTTGAGGAAATGGTATTCTGGGCGCTTCTGGGAGCCGGGGCTGCACTATTGGTGAGCATGCTGCGGCATCTGACGGCAAAGTATAAAAATACTCTTTGGTGGGCAATGCGCTTCCGGGTGGAGGAACCCATGATGGAAAAGGCCATGGGAATGGATTATGAACTGATGGAGGATGAAGAGGTGCAGAAGCTCCGGGCAAGGCAGGCGGAATACCGCAAGCACGGCGGGAGCGCTTTTGAGATCTTTATCTGGCAGATGGAGCTCTTTCTCACAGCCTGTCTGAAGCTGGTCTTTGCCGTCGTAACGGTATGCACGCTGCCGGCAGTGTCCTCCCGGGGCGGGCGCATGGCCGCCGCTGCGACCGTGGTGGTGCTGTCGGCGGGGCTTGGTCTGATGCGGAGGACGGCACACCGTGTCAGCAGACGGGAGTACCAAATCTGGCGGGACGATGCGGATAACGAGCGCCTGGACACGTTCATCATGTCGGAAGTGGTTCTGGATCCGGAAGCCGGAAAGGATATCCGCCTGTTTCATCAGCAGGAGCTGTTGATGGAATACGGCGAAAAGATGTGCGAAAACGGGAGGAAGGTATACAGAGAGATTTCCGGGATCCGGATGAGGCAGGGTTTTCTGCAGAGTCTCTGGGCGGCGGTGCTGGGTGCGGCCGCGTACCTCTACACGGGACTGCAGGCGTACGCGGGAGCGATCGCCCCGGGAAGCGTCGTGCGCTATGCCGGAGGCATCCAGCAGATGGTGCAGGCGGTCTCGGATCTCCTTTACAGCTGGGATTATCTGCACAACTACAGGGGAAGGATGGATGAGTTCTTTGCCTATCTGGACCTGCCGGAAAAAAAGAAAAAGGGAACGATCCCTGTGCAGAAGCGGCGGGATGGACGGTTTCTGATCGAATTTAAGAATGTTTCCTTCAAATATCCGGGAACGGATGTATGGGTGCTGAAAAACATGAATCTGCGCTTTGAGATCGGGGAGCGCGTGGCGCTGGTAGGCCCCAACGGCTCGGGCAAGACTACTTTTGTCAAGCTTCTCTGCCGTCTCTATGATCCCACGGAGGGAACGATCCTGATGAACGACGTGGATATCCGGAAATACCGGTATGGGGAGTACATGCGGCTGTTTTCCGTCGTCTTTCAGGATTTTCAGGTTTTTTCGCTGAAGATGGGAGAGTATATCGCAGGAAATGAGAAGGCGGACCGGCAGAAGGCGCTGGAGGCGGCAGTCAGGGCAGGGCTCGGGGAGCTGCTGTCCAGGATGCCGGATGGGCTGGATACCGTGATCGGGCGGGATTTTTCAGAAAATGGCTTTGTGATCTCCGGCGGGGAAGCGCAGAAGCTTGCCATGGCGCGTGCCATTTATAAAGACGCCCCGTTCGTGATCCTGGACGAACCGACTGCCGCACTGGACCCGGTGACGGAGAATGAGGTCTATACCAGATTCCATGAGATCATAGGGAATAAAACGGCTCTTTTCATATCCCACAGGCTTTCAGCCTGCCGGTTTGCCGGGGAGATCCTGGTGTTTGAGGACGGGGATATCGTGCAGCGGGGGAGTCATGACGCGCTGTGCGGACAGGAGGGGCTCTACCGGAGGATGTGGGAGGCGCAGGCGAAGTATTATAACATTACTCATTTGCAGGAAACGGGCGTATGTGGTACGATATAGGAAGTCAGGCGTAAACGGAGGATATGGGGAAATGAAGCCTTTGCGGATCGCGGTCTGTGATGACGAGCAGGCGGAGTGCGAGCTTATGGAAAAGTACATCAGGGAGTGGGCAGCCTGCAGGGCGTATCAGGCGCTTGTCTTATCTTTTTCCGGCGGGGAAGCGCTGCTGCAGGCTTTTTTCCAGAAGGGCTTCGACCTGGTGCTTCTCGACATTCAGATGCAGGGAACGGACGGTATGAGTGCCGCCAGAAGGATCCGTGCAGCAGACCCCGATGCAGGAATCTTTTTTGTCACGGGGTATGAGGATTATCTGGCGGAGGGCTATGAAGTGGAGGCATTCCGGTATCTGTTAAAGCCCCTGCGGCGGGAAAAGCTGTGGGAGGCGCTGGATCTTTTTCTGATCCGGAGGATGAGAGATCAGCGATACTGGACAGTGGAGACGCCGGAAGGCCAAAAGAGGGTGGCGCTCACAGAGATCCTGTATCTGGAATCCTTCGGACATACCTGTCTGATGCATACGCTGGAAGAGCGCTTTCTGGTAAAGAAAGGCATATCGGAGATTGAAAAAGAACTGGAGATCCTGGGGCTTTCGGTGTTCCGCACCCACCGCTCCTATCTGGTGAATCTGGCGCAGGTCACCGCGGTCGGACGGGACAGGGCGACCCTTGCAGGGGGCAGCGAGGTCCCTGTGAGCAGGACACAGTACCAGGGGCTGAACCGCGCGTTTATCCGCCAGTTCCGCAGGGAGGGATAGCTGTTCTTCCTGCCCGGCCTGGAGACCGCGCTGTGCTGAAAGGATATGAACTATGCTGACTCTTTTTCTCGTCCTGCTGCTGCTCTCGGGGCTTGCAGCGGCTTTTGTGTGGATTCCCCGCCTGATCGACAGGCGGACGGAAAGCTTCCAGAGCGATCTGGTAAACCGTCATTATGAGGAAGTGGAAACGATGTACCGCACCATGCGGGCATGGCGCCATGATTACCACAACCACATCCAGGCGGCAGGCTCGTACCTGGAACTGGGAAAATATGAGGAACTGGCGGTGTATCTCAAAGAGCTTGACGAGAGCCTCTATGAGATCGACCAGATTATAAAGACAGGAAATCTCATGGCGGATGCGATCTTGAACAGCAAGCTGTCCCTGATGCGCGAATACCAGATCCGGACAGAGGTGACAGCCCATGTGCCGGCGCAGATGAGGATCACGGATACGGAGCTGTGCGTACTCCTGGGAAACCTGCTGGACAACGCCATTGAGGCATGTCAGAGGGTTTCGGAGGAGGAGGGGCGTTTTATCAGGATCTATATGGACACCCTGCAGGAACAGTTCTACATCTCCGTCATGAACGGGATGCAGGGAAGAGCTGTGAGGTACGGGGAGCTGTTTCAGAGCACCAAGCGCGGGGCGGGGGTTCACGGCTTTGGACTGCAGAGAGTAGACCGGATCGTTCGGAAGTACGGCGGCTTTCTGGACCGCCAGTCGGAGGACGGCGTGTTTGCCACGGAGGTTCTTCTGCCGATCCGGTGAAACCTGGCATGGCGCATGAGGCGGCAACTGAGTTCAGTGTGGCGCATTTTCCAGTGTTTATTCTGAAAGACTCGTGGTAGAATGGTATATGATAGGAATGAATGTGAATGGATCAGGAGGAAATATCGCACAGTTGTTGTATGGACTGCGGGACAATGCGTATGATAAATCAATTTTTAAGCTGGTATTACGGGGAGCAGTATGATCTGTCCGACGTATCTGAGGGAACGTTGAAGGGGTTGATATTGAATCTGCTGATCAACATGCCGATGGAAAAAACAAAACATTGCTGGCGATCGATGAGCCAGAGATGAATCTGCACCCTGCATGGCAAAAAGTGGTTGGCAATTGGATACAGACGGCGGATACATTTTATCAGTGCTTTATCAGCACGCATTCTCCAGACTTTCTGGATGTTTTTACAGAGAACCATGGTAGAACGGATAGCATGTTTTTTGACATGCGGTTATACAGAAGCTGACAAGTTGTCGCGGAAAAGTGTCGAAAGTATTTTGAAATCCGGTATGCGGAGTTATAGAGCGTGTACGCGGAAGGAGGATCAGTGCAAAAAGGCAGGATCGCCGGAAAGGTCATGTCGGCGAGGCAGGCATGGGGTATGTCATTAAAAGACTTGACGTAAATGTTTGTGCTCCTGTGCCGCCTTGCTCAGTATTTAATGAAACAAAAGGTTCAGAAACTATGAAAAATTGAATGGGAAGACGAAAGTGGTAATTATCATTCAGGTTGGGTACAAAATTGTAAAGTGCTATATTTAAATAACAAACGCATATTCGAGAAATCAATGTGTGATATTAACATATGAAAGGCAGAGTCAATTATGAATGAACCAGTTAAAACTGAAAATACTGATATCATGAGTATCTATCAAAGATCAGAAAACATATTGTCAGATATCCAAAACATTATAGAAACTTCCCAACGGCAAGCCTACCATGCAGTAGACACAATCCTGTCGCAAAGAAACTGGCTGATTGGATATCGGATTGCGGAGGAAGAAATTGATGGTTCAGACCGCGCTGAATATGGTGCAAATATCGTAAAAAAGTTATCCAAAGAGCTAACCGCAAAGTATGGAAAAGGTTATGACCGCAGTAATCTTT
>ERZ778517.2441-NODE-2441-length-10739-cov-16.214339_pt1 | contig 10739 bp, 19 predicted proteins | sample MGYA00510341_ERZ778517 | MGnify/ENA primary metagenome ERZ778517 (study PRJEB29527, sample SAMN07138964) | mouse gut metagenome | material: feces | host: mouse | place: China:Nanjing | collected 2016-01-25 ... | reverse complement strand
GAGTTAATTAAAGGATGAAATACTAGGGCAGACAGTGTTGTGTCTGAAATTCTTTTATTTATATTAGATTACTAGCAATAAAAGGGGCGTATTTTTATATGGGGTATATGGTATATATGCAGTTTGATATTTTTGATGGAAACATAGCCCCCCTACCCTCTTGTTTGGGTAGTTCGTTCGATATCAAAATTTAGACGTATTATGTGCGGAGAACAGATAGGCGCTTTCTCAGAATGAAGTATCCGAAAAAGTATGTAAACATACCCTAGTACCCTATTTCCTACAACACCCATAACCATCAACAAAACATAATCACTCACACCAATTGACACAAGCAAACACAATTATCACACCTGCTGCCATCATCAACCACTATATTTCCACCACGCCCAAATCTACAATGCCCATACAACGCACCACAAGCCACGTAGAGCGATTTTACACTATTAGACGATAATCTCCACATTAACACGCTTTAAATCTCAAATTAAAGCTTAATTAATAATGAAACAAAGCAACCAGGCGCAAATAAACAAGCTGAATACACATACACTGCCATATCATCATTCAGATCACAAAACAAAAAAGGCTACAAGCGTCAAACTCATAGCCTTCATAATATCATACACATGTAATAATAATCCATCTGAATCAATCCTTATCTGCCATCGCATAGCATTCCTTTTTCACCTTATCAAAGCTTTTCTTTGATTCATCATAGTTCATCCCATCATAATATCTTACAGTGACAATTCTATTTTCATGTTCTGTCAGGCAGTCCCAAAATACAACCACGTTATCAATCTGAATAGTTGCATCATGAGTCTTACTGAAATATGCGAACACTTTTTTCAAGTCTTCCCTGGTGTAACTTTCCTTCTTATCCTCTGTATAAATCCGGTGATTGAAAAAGTCCAGGCGTTCATATTTTAAAATTAACATGTCCATATCCTTCCTTTACTTATAATATTGGGTGCAACCGTATTCATCAGTTACACCCATTGTTTATGATTTCATAATACAATTTGATCTGAATTATATCTGTCATGCTTCAAGTAACACCCTTGAATCAGTCTGTACCTTTGTACTGCCGTAATAGTTTCTGATATCGTCCATGCTCAATGACTTGTGACTCCTTTTTCTGAATGCATCAGTGTGAAAGTACCATTGCTTTTTGTTACTAGCCCACTTGAATCCAATTTCTTTCAACTCTTTCTTGTAGCTGTATGTATTACCTGACACCCACAACCATGCGCCTACAAGTTCAATCTCAATCCCATCAAAGTTAATGATCTTCTGTAATACCTCACGCAATGCCTTATCGTTTTCCCAGTCGTACATGTTAGCATTATAGCTTGATTCCTTATGTGCTGTACTGTCTGCCGTCTTGTCCGACTTGCTTTCATGCTTATCTTTCAGTACCTTGAACAGTCTGTCATATTCGGCATTGATTTCCTGACACGCTTCTGTACTGCCTTGTGGGTTATCAGGGTGATACTTTTTAAGCAGTTCCTTGTACTGTCTCCTCAGTTCCTCCAATGTGTTTACATTATTAAAATACTTCATACTTGATGACCTCCTATTTATATTCTTGATGATTGCTTACTTGCCTATAACAATGGTTGCTGTATTGTCGTTAGCTCTTAATACGGTTATCTTTTTGCCAATTACCTTTAATGTCTGGTATTCAAAGTATGTGACTGTTTTTATCATTGTCGTTGTCCTCCTAAATAATAAAAAAGTGCAAAGCCCTTGATAATTCAATAAAGACTTTACACTTTTCTATTTAGTGGCTACTGATATTTAGTTGTTATTACTCTTTTATTTCGTCTATATCTGTCATATTTACGCCTAAACTATTAAGTAATGCCTTTAATGAGATATATTTTTTCTTTAGTTTGGCGTATGTTTCAGTTGCATTTTCTTTACGAGCTAAAAGCATGTACTCTTGTAATTCTCTAAAATCTTCAATACCTCTTTGTATGATTTCGCCATTGTTCATTTCCAATACCTCCATATCGTCACCGCCTTTTATTTGATACAGTTGTTAATTGTTATATTTATTATAGCGGTTTTGTAGAAGAGTGTAAAGCCTTTATTCAATTATCAAGGTGCTTTGTTTTGTTTGGTGATAAGATAATGATACACCTATAAGTTTACCTTTGCAATAGAAAAAATACACTAATTAATTAACATTTATTTGTGAAAGTTAACTAAATAGTGTATTGTGTAAGTAGATAAGAAGCAAACTTCATTATTATATTAATAATTCAATTCCTTAATCTGGCTCTTTTTTGGTTCGTTTGGGCTTGCCTTTATGTTCTGAAGGGTAATCTATTAAGTATTCTGTTTGATCAGATACATTTCTTAAAAACAATTTCATATTTAAAGCGTCTGCTATTTCCACTAGCTCTAATGTTGAAAAATTGTCTCTGTTTAGTTTATTACTTAGATTTTGCTTTGTTACCTTTATTTTTTCGGCTAATTCAACTTGTGATATATTTTTATCTTTAAGTATATTTTTTATTGCTTCTGTAGCTGACATATGTATACCTCCATTCAATGTACTGTTTTTATCTATTATACAAGATAAAATATATTTCTTCAAGTACACTTACAAATTTAACAAAAAACAGAAAATACACTAATTAGTGAATTTGTAATAAAAGCAAGTAAACTTTTTAGTGAATTTTACATATTGCAAAAGTAAACTTATAGGTGTATCATATTCTTGCAAGGTCACACAAACAACCAAACAAAAACAACCACACAAGGAGGTAACGCAATATGAAAATGAAAAAATACATGGTATATCTTGATGACGGTAAGGACTGCTATAAGTTAGCAATTCCAGCAAAAGACGAAAAGGCAGCACGCGAGTATGTGCAGGGCAACGGTGAAGTAATAGCAGTAAAAGAAGTTACGAACGATTATTCAATATCAGCAGATAAAGTTACACAAGCGTTACAAAATGCCGGATTTAGTAAATATGAAATGGATTTTATTACACGGGCATTGCGAGAAATCAATATTTGTGATTAAATCCCCTGACGAGTCTTTGAAAATTAAGACGAAATCCCCACAAGAGGGGATCGGGATAGAAAAACAATCCTAATTAACAAAGCAACCAATTAAAAATTTTATAAACAATGGAGGTTAAAAATTATGTGTATTTCAGCAGAAAAATTAAACAAAACAATCGTAGCAATCAGGGAGTTCAAAAGCATCAAGAAAGATGCAGAAACAAACTTAAAGCCGTTAGAGCAGGAAGTAAAGGAGTTCATGGAAGAGAACAACCAGACAAGCTATATCGGTTACGGCTATTCAATTTCTTATAAGGAACAGACACGCGAAGACCTTGTAAAAGAAAAGGTGCTGGAGCTGATAAACAATCCAAGGATTATGCAGGCAATTGAAGATGAAAACATTGACATTTCAGTGCTATTCAAAAAGACAGTGATACGACCGTTAAAAATCAGCTGACCACACACGGCGTTGGGTGGACACAAAATCCACCCAACGCCACAAGCCATAATGCAGCCGTTGAGCGTTCCAAGCCGCTATGAAAAATGCAGAGGATGGCACATATAGACCAGACATATTTTTAAGGAGGAGGTTCCAATGCAGAACACACAGACCGTAGAATTTGCGGTTACAAAGGACAAGAGAAGTATTACAGGAATTGGAAAGACAGGTATTCTCTTACCGAAAACCAATTTTAACGGCGGTACAGTTAAATGGTACGAGGACAAGCCAAGAAAGGACAACAACTGAATAATGAGGGCAGGCGCAACGGTTTTCGTGGAGTTCGATTCTCCACGCGCCTATTACCAATTAATAATAAGGAAGGAGTTGGAACAGCAATGACAGATAAGGACTTATCACCAGTACAGATACAGATTTTAGATACCTATTACACCGACAATGCAAGAAAGCTTCACAGGGTAGTTGACAGAATCTTATCTAAGTTTGGCGGACTCACATACAAGGATACAGGCGATTTTTATTCCCTTGCTAATGAAGTGTTTGTGGATGCAATAAGAAGATATGACGGCGAACAGTCATTTGATGGATTTCTGTATTCGTGTCTGTCAAACAAGATTATGTCGGAGATTACCAAAAGGAACAGGGAAAAGCGTAAAGCGGACAGACTGAGCATATCAGTTAATGCAACCAATGATAAAGGCGAGGATTACAGCCTGCTTGATAGTATTCCATCAGATTTTGATACGTTTGAAGAGGCAAGCAGGCATCAGGAAAACGGACAGTATAGTAGTAGTAAGGTACAACAATACATATCAAAGTTATCCAATCAGCAAGTTAATATATTAAATCTTTTGATAGATGGCTACAAGCCTTTTGAGATACGGCGGATACTGGATATTTCAAAAAATGAGTACGCTGACAATTTAAGCATCGTGAGAAGCTACGAAAATGTAAGGTTATTATTTAATTAAAGATATGGAGGTAAACACAATGGCTAAGATTAGGAAACAGACATTCAGTTTAGACCAGTACCTGAAACTTATTAAATCGGAGAAAATCAGAAGTGACCAGGACTGTCAGAGGTTATCAGGGCAGTGGAATGTCAACATGGTCAACGAGTTAATCTATACCGTTCTGACAGACAATTACATACCACCGATTATTCTGGGTGAGGAGACAGTAAACGGAATCATCAGGCAGTGGATAATTGACGGATTGCAGAGAAGTTCAAGCCTTTCATTATTCAGATATGCAAACACAAAGATTACTAAGTCTTTGGATGAATACATGGTCACGTACCAGCGGAAAGTCATGGACGAAAGCGGAAACGTTAAGAGGGATGGAAACGGCGAAATCATTTGGGAAGTAGAAGAGTTTGATATTCGTAACAAGACCTATGAACAGTTGCCGGAAGAATTAAAGGAAAGATTTGACGGCTATCAGATTGAGCTTGCAATCCATCAGGAATGCGATCCGACGGAAATTTCAAAGCTTGTGCGCAAGTATAACAACCATACGGCAATGAACAATTCACAGCGTGCTTTCACATACATTGACGCATTTGCAAGGGAAATCAGGGAGATAACAGAAAATCGTTTCTTCTTAGATGTATACAAGTGTAGTCGCAATGACAAGAAAAACGGAACATTTGAAAGGGTAGTCGGCGACATGGTTATACTCTGTAACTACCCTGACAAGTACAGGAAGGAAACAAAACAGGGATTCAAGTGGCTGAATGAAAATGCGGCAATATGTGACTTTGACAGTCTCAATGACCTTCTCACAAGACTCACGGCTTCGATTGATGCAACCAAGGAAACCAGGGCACTGTTCAACAGCAAAAACGGATATATCTTTGTGGCGGCGTTCAAGGCATTCACGGAAATGGGATATCAGGATGCAGAGTTTGGAAGATTCCTTGGATGGTTTGTGAATGGTGGAAGTGGGACAGAGATTGACGGAAAATCATGGAATGTGCTGGACATGAGCCACTCAACAAGGGATTCGGGCGTTGTACACGGAAAAGTCGATTATCTTGTGGCACTGATGGAAAAGTATTTCACGGAAACAAGGAAAGTTGCATAGTGGAATGATGGGGCTGTTTTGTATAAGGACAGCCCTGTATAAAGGAAAGTGGGGAAAATATGTTTACGATATCAAACATTATTGAGGATATAGACCGTGGATGCCTTGCCAACAACATGATTGAGGATAGGTTTTCGTACCGGATTATCTTTTTCGTAAATGAAAATGGTAAGGGTACTAAACATTACACTGATTCAAAGTATGGCGATTTGCGGAAATCGCTTGAAAACATTATCAGGGGGCATCTTTCTGTAACAAATAATATTGTGATTGCTGAAACGACAGCCTTGAAGAATGGAAAATGTATCTGTTTACAGAGCAGGGCATATTCATTCAGCCTGGAAGAATATTTCAGAAAATTGAATGGAGAATACAAGGACAACAGGCAGATTGAAGGCATGATGTTCAACAGATATGCAGTGCAGTAATGCGGAAAATTCAAGTGTGGCAGTTGGAAATATCTGACTGTCATACAGAAAGGAAGGAGGGATTATCAGAATGTCAAAGTATTATATTATCATTGCACATGACGGCACGGAAGTGATTGACACAACGCTGGAAGCAGAAGAACGTATTGCCACTATGGATTATATGGAAAAAAGACATAAAAGGGAATGCGAACATAAGAAGAATTAGAAATATAGATTCGTAAAGAATCCATTATTCAGATTAGCTTCTATATGTGGCATAGTATGAACGTACATAGGCGCATGGAAAATTCAAATGAAAGTGAGGTGATATATTTATGTCTGAAAGGGATCTTTATTTGATGTACCTTCCACAGATAGCTGAAATGATTGTCAGCTGTCAGCAGATGACACCAGAAGGCTATGAGCGGTGGAAACAGGAAACACGAGAATCGACACCAGATGAGACTATGGGATTCATAGAAAAGGTATTTGCGGTTGTTGACATGCATTCAGGGCATCGGAAAGCGAGCAATGATTTACATATGGAAACATATGTATGTGCTGCTACAGAATAGTGAATAAGTCGGAATGAAATGTTGGGGAGTGATGCGGCTCCCCATGATAATGGGATTGGAGGTTTTAAGATGAAGGAACAGACAAATAATGAACAGGCATTTCTTGAAAATGCGAATGAAGCAGCAGCAAAGATTAGAGAAATTTATCATATATTTGGTGGCTATGGTGAAGAAAGTAGTCCAGAAACGGGTTTGCTTGGTGACGTGTATGGTTATGTAGCGGAAATGATTTCGATATATCTTGCACCCGTTACGGGAAAAGAGCTTAATAGCGATGAACTTAATGATATAACATGTGAAATAATGCACATGGATAAGGAAGGGATAGGGGATTTTATAAAGAAATACTGCAAAGTTCCAGCATGAACAGATTCTATAAATTTGAGTGGTCTCGGAAACTCAATAGCGAATAGTCAGGAAAGGGTTGATTTTCAGAAATGAGTATGATAAGGGATGGATGACCGTGGAGCCTGAGAGATTCGGAGAGCATAAGGAATAAAAATGGGCATGGCTTTTAAGCCTGTCGGAAAACAGGCCTTCAAGAATCAGAGATTAGGAAATATGGTTTATGCCGCTGCCTGCAGATGCTGTTTATAGCGTGCGTCCAGATGGATGCAGATGCCAATCATGGTCGCCATGAAGGAATAATGCTCCTTTGTGTGTATGAACATGCGGTGCAGGCCGTAATCATTGAGGATGCGGTTGTTGATACGTTCCGTGGCAGTACGCTGTTTATAGATCTTCTTATAAGCATCTGTGCCGCGTGGGACATCGGTGTAAAGCCGGATATCCCATTCGGGTCGGGTCTTGATGACCCTCCCATATTTGGAATCCGTGCAGCTGTTTTTGCACCTGGAACAATGTTCTTTCCCATAGGGACAGCGCCACATGAGGTAACCGCTGGAATGGTCATAACCATTGGGCTTCATACGCAGTTTTTCCTGGCATAAGGGTGTTCCGTCTTTGTCAATGGTGATGGTGTCAGGAATTGTTTTTGGCCGGCCGCATTTGTCGTTCAGGTCGATGAAGGCCCGTATTCCCCTGTTTTTAAGGATCCGGTAGGTGGGGTAATTGTCCATTGCAGAATCCAGGCACATATTCGAGGTGGAAACAGCCGGCATATGTTTTTCCAGTTCATGGAAAGCGACAAGGAAATTGACCGAATCATGACGCTTTGCACTGGTAAAACGCAGAAGCAGGGGGAGATCTGTCCTGAGTTCACTGTTATAGCAGGATAATTGGAACAAAGTGTAGCCGAAGTAATATTTTTCCAGGTCGCTGTCCCAGCCCCAGGAAGCATCGGGGTCGGGGAAATGCCGCAGGTTTTCCGGTGCGCCAACCCTGTGGTGCCCGCGTGGGCAGGCATGGGTATGCACGGCGGTGCCGTCTCCGGAAACCGTAAGGTGTTCCCTTGGTATGAGGCCGGATTCCATGGAAGGCAGGACAGCCACATGATAGAAGAAGCGCTGCAGCCGCCCTTCAAAGTTAAAAGGGATATCCTTCCCGCCCATGAGCCGTTTTTCGATAGATTCTGTGATTTTGGGCTTTGCCTCCTGTGCTTTCTGTTTTTTGCCTTTGGGCTTATCCGGCTTTTTGCTGTTCCAGGAAGCCGGAAGCAGTTTGTCCCGCGCATATAAGTCCGTTGGCGGTGCAGTCCAGAGCCTGTCCATGAAGTCAAAATAAGAACCGAGGGGAGGCAGGGAATCCGTAGTGCAGCCGATGAGTGCGGCAAGGAGGCGGTCGTGTTTGAGCCTGTCGACCCAAAGGGTAAGGGACAGCTTGGCCAAACCTTCTGAAAATAGAAGAAAGAAAAGGATAAAAGACCTTAAGATTTGCGGTTGGTTCTTAGCGGGCCTGCCAGTGTTGGAGTAAAAGGGCAAAAGGAACTCCATGGCCTTATCGGAATCGAAAAGCCGGAGCTTCTGCCATGGTTTCCAAAGCTCCGTATGGAGCCGGATTCTTTCAGAGGAATCGAAATGGACTTTGGATTCGTTGAGAAAGTACTTGTAATCTTGCATGGACTGCCAGTACTTGATCATAAAGTGCACCTCCTAGTAGTTTAGTGCTGTGCGTGTGGCACAGACGCTTCTTAACTGCAAGGGGCGCGTTTGGTGACTGGCGTATATGGTCACCAAACGCGCCGCACATTTTGACTTATATGTCAATGCTTTTATGAAAATTTAGGAAAAAGTTTTCCGCGATATGGAGGAAAGCAAAAAAGAAGAACATGAAAAAGGAGCGGAAATTCGGGCTTTAAAGAGTTTCCGAGACCGCTCAAATTTAAAAAATGGAGGTATGAAGGATATGGGAAACAATGATTTATTACAGGAAACATTTAATTTATTGGACAAGCGTTATGGCATCAACAGGATAAAACGGGCGGATGAGCTGCCACAGACAAAAGACAGCATTGTATCTACTGGAATCATAGGCCTTGATGCTGCGCTTGGAGTCGGAGGTATTAAAAAGGGCAGTATCATTGAAATATATGGCCCTGAAAGTGGTGGCAAAACAACGCTTGCATTGCAGATGTGCAGGCGGTTCCAAAAGCAGGGCAAGCCGGTATTGTACATAGATACAGAGCGGACACTGACAAGGGAGACGATTGGAAGCATGGGGATAGAAACAGACAGTTTTTATGTGCTGAATGTTGATACCCTTGAAAATGCGCTTGAAACATGCAAGATAGCTGCACAGATGACAGCTTTTAGTGTGGTTGTGATTGATTCGCTTGCCGGACTTGCGCCAAAAGCGGAAATAGATGGTGATGTAGGTGATCACCATGTAGGATTAATTTCTAAGATAATGTCACAGACCTTACCGGTATTAACAACATATTTTGCAGACAGTGGCTGTACCCTTATAGTGATAACACAGATACGTGAAAAGGTTGATGTCATGTTTGGAAACCCTGAACGAGCAACAGGCGGACGGGCTTTAAAATATTATGCAACCGTAAGGCTTGACATGCGTAGGGTTGAATCCATAAAAAACAATGGTGAGATTGCGGGTAGCAGGACAAGGGTTAAGGTTGTTAAAAATAAGATTGCGTCCCCGTTTAAGGAAGCGGAGTTTGACATCATGTTTGGCGAGGGGATATCCATTGAAGGTGACATACTGGACAACGCCGTGGAAAAAGAGGTTATCACTAAAAATGGCACTTGGTTTTCTTATAACGGAAACAGGATCGGACAGGGAAGGGAAAATGCAAAACAGTATCTAAGGGAACATCCGGCGGAGATGGGAGAAATAACCACAAAGTTAAGGGAACAGATTTTTGGGGATTAGTAGCCTGGTTTGGCACTGGTGGAAAATATTCTGCCAGTGCTAAATGTGGAAAGGATAAGATATGTTAAGCAGCTATAAATTTGAGAAAATCGAAGAACAGGATTGTTTTGGACATGGGGCAATCAATACTTTGTATTTTCCGGTAACGGATTCAGAAGATTTTCCGCAAGGGATAAGACAGAAGGCAGAGGAAATCATTGACCGCATTGTACATACTTATGAATTGGATATATCAAAGCTATGCCTGTGTGCAAGAATGGTTGTTTATTCTGACAGGGATGGTAAATGGGTGGATGAAATTTCCGTTGTCATATCGGATTGCAGTGCATTTGATGATACATGGATTGAGGAAGATTACAGTATAGGATATGACGATTCTCTATATGAACCTTTTAAAGCATACGTCATGAAGCGGTTAGAAGAAATATTGTTTCAGTGCTGATTGCGGAAAATTGGACAGCGAAATGTCAAAACAGTTTATTGCGTATTCTGTTAGAGAAAACGAAAAACTCTTTATTGTCTGTATAATGGGGTTAAAACCCTCGCCTTAAGGCGAAACCTTTAGGTCAACCCCATAGCTTCAAGTTTAGAAAAAAAGAAAACAGAGATACTAAAACTTGAGGTGATATTATGGAGAATTATAGGAAGTCGTCCCATTGCACATATGATATAAAATACCATTTAGGAACTGTAAAAAAATAACTTTTAAATAGTGCGTAGGATTTTTCTTCGAGAGTGCCGCTCAAAAATCAGGCGCATAGCGAGCTATGTAACTGATTTTTGAGCGGTGCTATCGGAGAAAAAGACAAGTAATATTAAAAGTTATTTTTGGACAGTTCCTTAGTATGGATAACGAAATACCGAAAACCAGTGATAACTGGTCAGATAGCTATAC
>ERZ778517.2438-NODE-2438-length-10750-cov-9.080224_pt1 | contig 10750 bp, 9 predicted proteins | sample MGYA00510341_ERZ778517 | MGnify/ENA primary metagenome ERZ778517 (study PRJEB29527, sample SAMN07138964) | mouse gut metagenome | material: feces | host: mouse | place: China:Nanjing | collected 2016-01-25 ... | reverse complement strand
GTTTAAACTATAGAACCCCACTAGAAGTATTCATAAAGTATATTACGAATGAGCAGGTAGTTTTTTTCTAACTTAATTTGACAATTCAGGAAAAAAGAAAATAACTAAAATATAGCTCACCTTATTGCAAAGTGAGCTATTTTATATTGCCTAGCTATTTTTTATAAGATCTGCTCAAGTTCTAGTAGCGCCTGTTTGCGATCAAGGCCACCAGCATAGCCATGCAAACTGCCATCACTTGCCAAGACGCGGTGACACGGGATAAAAATACTTAAGGGATTATGTGCTACAGCCCCACCAACAGCTCTTGGGTGTGAAGCTAATTTGTTTGCTAACTCTTGGTAGGTCACCGTAGTTCCATAAGGGATAGCTCGTAGTTGGTTTAATACCCGTTGCCTAAACGGCGTAACTTTGGGGGCTAAGGTAAGCTCTGTAGTCGGGAGCTGACCATTAAAATACTCTGTTAGCCATGCGCTAGCTTGTTTTAATGCTGGTGTCTCGATAGTTGCGATTTTTTCGAGTGAAAGCTCAGGCGCAAAATATTTTTGATCAGTAAACCAAGCTCCCACAAGTTCAGTTTCGGTCCCAACTAACAGTAATTCTCCTAGTGGCGTAGAAAAGCTCTGCTTAAAATACATACCTTCACCTGCTTGCTTTTTCTTTAATATAGACCGTGACTGTGGCATAAATCTATATGCCCCTGTAACTCATACTCTTGTCTAGTGCTAGTCACTTAGATCCTCACCATTAGTCGCGATCACTTTTTTATACCAATAAAAGGAATCTTTACGGTAACGCTTTAAAGTTTTGAGATCAAATTCGTCTCGATCGACATAGATGAAACCATAGCGTTTCTTGATCCCTTCATGCGTTGAGATCAAGTCGATCGCCGACCATGGATTATAGCCTAACATCTCAACTCCATCTGAGATCGCTTCTTTGATCTGAGCAATGTGTTCGCGCAAGTAAACGATCCGATATGGGTCATGGACTTTTCCATCGGCAGTTAATTCGTCATAAGCCCCGATCCCATTTTCCGTGACCAATAATGGAAGTTGGTAGCGATCATATAAAGCACGCATGGTCGCTCTAAAGCCAACTGGATCGATCTCCCAACCAAACTCGGTCTTTTTCAAATTTTGATTTTGTACACTGCGGTAATATCCTGGTTCAGACATTGCGGATTGTTGATCAGCAAATTTATCAGCGATCTGTTCACTACCATCACTTGCTTCGACGGTAAACGACGTATAGTAATTGAAGGCGATAAAATCAGGTTTGGCTGCTTTTAAAACTTCAGCATCCCCAGGTGCAAAAGTTGGGGTCGCATCTTTAGCTTCTAAATACGCCCAAACCAAGTTATTGTAGCGCCCATAAACAGCCATATCTAAATACAACCAGTTACGGATCGCATTGGCATTTTGTTCAGCGATGATATCTTCTGGGCGGTTACTGTTAGGGTAAGCCAACGCGATATTTGGCGCCGGACCGATCTTTGCTTTTGGCAACATCTCATGACATAATTGCATCGCTTTTGCTTGAGCGACCAATTGATGGTGATTTTGTTGATAGATCTCTTTAGTCAAGTTCGTTGTTGCTTCTGGCACACGCAAGGTACCGATCAGTGGTCCAACTAGAGTCATCATATTTTGCTCATTGATCGTCAACCAATATTTGACCCGATCACCGTAATTTTCAAAGAGAACTCGGGCAAATTCCTTAAACCATTCAGAAGAGCTAGCATTGCTCCAAGAGCCTTTTTCTTCCAAAGCTGCCGGCATGTCGAAATGAAACATCGTGATGATCGGTTCGATACCATATTTCAAACATTCATCGATCAAATTATTATAAAATTCGATTCCCTTAGGATTAACTTTTCCGATCCCGTCTGGTAAGACCCGTGACCATGAGATCGAGAAACGATATGCTTTAAAACCCATCTCAGCCATCAAGGCAATATCTTCTTTATAACGATGATAATGATCGACTGAGACCGTTAGATCAGCGGTCCCTGGTGGTAATTTTTTAGTATCTTGAAAAGATGGTCCTTTGCCATCTTCTAAACTGGCACCCTCAACTTGGTAGGCCGAAGTTGAAGCTCCCCATAAGAAATCTTTGGGAAACGGTTTCAATGTTTGGTGGATCATTTGCATAAGCCCCTTTCTTAGGTTATGTATAATTGTTTGGGTACACTTATATATTAAATTGTTCCCAAACATTTTGTCAAGCGTTTTCATTGTGCTATACTAAAAGCAAAGTAGGTGAGACTATGTTAAAACATCAAGCGATCGCTGCTAAACTAAAAAATTATATCGAAGAACACGACCTGCCGCATGGCGCAAAGCTTCCCAATCTGACAACTTTGATGGAGCTTTATGGGACGAGTAAAAATACGATGATGCAAGCGCTCAAAAATCTTGAAAATTCTCATGTCGTTTATCAAGTTCAAGGCAGTGGGATCTTTGTTAGACGGCGCCAACGTGAAGCGTATACTCCACTGTTCCAAAATACGGCTGGTTTTTTTGGTAATTTCCATGAACATATCAAACATCAAGTCTTAGCATTTGAGAAGATATTAGCACCACCTGACGTCGCACAAAATCTCAAAGTGACTTCTAAAGACCCGGTCTATCGGATCTTGCGTCTGCAAATATTGGATGGCGCTCCGTTTTGTCTGGAGGAATCTTTTTATGTTGTAGCGCTAGTAGGTGAGCTTCCAAAAAGCGTCGCTAGTACTTCGATCTTTAGTTACCTTCGCCAACAAGGACTAAAGATCGGCTTTTCTGATAAATACTTTGATAGTGTATTGTTGGATGAAACTCAAGCTAAATTACTAGACTTGCCCCCTAATAGCCCTGCCTTAAAACTCGAAGACATCTATTATCTAAACGATGGACAGATCTTTGATTATTCACGGACTTATTGCCAAGCTAAATTCTTTGCCCAATCAAATTGACCAGCACATTGTGGCTACCACAAATGTGCTGGTTCTTTTGGTTGATCATAATTACATAGACAACAACATTTCTGCAGATTAGCCATTTTTTCTGCAGATTAAAATTCTAAACAAATCCCATATTATCAAGCTTCCATTGAAGTATTTCTGCAGATTAGCCATTTTTTCTGCAGATTAGCCATTTTTTCTGCAGATTAATTTATCTCTTTCGTGATTCTTAAATCTGCTGCTCTTTGTTTGATCGTAGCAACTTTTTGTTCCAAAGTTCTATTTAGTCGATATCGTGTGCTTCTTCCTGCCCCTTCCTCTAAAACATAATCTGCGGTAATTAATTTTTCTAAAGACTTTGTTGCATAATGTCTTGAAAGACCTGTTTCAGCCTGAAGTTCTTTTTTTGAAAGAGAACCATCTATCTTTGACAAAGCTTTTAGAACTTGCTTTTCATTTTCATCGATTCCTTCAATACTTTCTGCAAAATCTACAGTCCAAATTCTTAATTTTGTCTTCTGTATATCTGTATTAATTTCAGGAAATCTAAATTTACCATGCTTTGCGGCTGCAAAAATTTGCTCACCACCAGTTCCACCGCGCTCACCAAAGCCTATAAAAATTAGCAACTTAGAGATAATAGTATTTCTTGTCTTTGATTCATTTGTAGTAAAAAAATCTTCTTTAGCTATTTTCATAGTACCACCATTGATAAAATCATAGTAATCCCAATATATATTGATAACACCATGCTCTTCAGAATAATAGTCTGCATGCATTACCAGATTAACAAGCGCTTCTCTTAATGCAATTCGAATTGATTCGCCATTTTCGATTCTTACTTGATCTTTTCCTAGCTTAAAATCATTTTCTGGTAAATTTTGTAAATAATTCATAGACTTGACAAAAAAGTTATAAACATTTAAATCATCACTAACTGTAGATATTCTATTACGCCATCTTTTATCAGAACGCTTATCAAATAAGTCTAATTGAAAATTTGGAAAATTTTGTGCAATTGCAGTAGGTTTTCCAAAAAATAATAGTCCACCAGCTGTAATTCCTTTTCTACCATCACCACTATAATTCTTAGCAATAACCCCTATTCGTTCCAAAAATTCCTCTAAATCATACTCTTGATAAGTAAAAAATTTAGGTCTCTTTTGGACCTCTATCCGATAATCATTAACTGATTGGATATCTAGATCATCAATTGTACAATTTCTTAAAATATCTCTATCCAAACTATCTCGTTGATCTCTTATTAAAGCTTGATAAGTTTCACCTCTAGCTATCTTGTCACTTGATCCTTCTCTTACATATGCCCGCATTACCTTACTTTTTTTATCTTGGATCTCAACTGGCTTCTTTTCTTTTGGAGCTTCATTTACAATTATTTCGATATATTTTTTTCCATTTTCTGTAGTCTTGATCATTATTTCCTCCACAGAATTATAGGTCACAAAATTTGTGTCATTAAATCGCAACTCTAATGTCTCTTCTTGCTTTTGTGGGTTATCAATACCTAAAATAGGATAGAGTTTACCACCCTTTTCATCCAGTTCTTCTCCCACACCCAAACAAATAATCCCACCACTTGTATTTGCAAATGCACTATAACTTTCAAATAGAGACTTTGACAGAGTTACCTTTGACTCCTTATATTCAAGATATTTTGATTCATCTTGGATCATATATTCTTTTCCTGCATCCATATTTATAGCACCTCCTATTATCTCAAACTATTTTCTTCATGATATATCTGATAAATTTCTATTGCAAGCTAACTTACTTCACCATATACTCAAATTCCTAGGTCAAATCAAAAAATTCTAGAAAGATTGAAGTTATATCTGACCACAGTTACTTGCTTATCAACTTTCCACAGACAATATAAGCAAATATCAGTTAATGTCTATAAAAAATACTCCCCACATTTCTGCGGGAAGTGTTGTGAAAATATCCATATTAGCTTACCCATTTACTTGAACTAACCTAATTACCTGTGCATCATTTTATTTCTTCCCATGATAGTGTCTAAAAACTAGCGAAATGGAACACCATAAACAGAATACGACAAAAAGCAAAAGCTGATACATTACCATAAAATGCAGTAAACTAACATCACGATCACTACTAAACCAGGACACAAATGGAAATACTACAAAGTATATTAATATATCATATTTACTCTCTCCAGCTGGCCACCATTTCCATAATTTTCTCATAGTAGATCACTCCTATCTTGTCACTTGAAGTTCCTTCTACGCCTCTATGGTAACACTCATATAAAATGCAGCACTTAAATATTCAAATCTCGCACTTTTCTATTCATATTCGGTCATACAACGATCTGCAAACATATCTTGGAAAAAATATAAGAAGCTCTGTAAAAACAGCTTGAGCTACCTTCACAAAGCTTCTCTAAAAAATGTTTACTCTTTACTAAGAATAGCCACATTCCTTGTGCTAGCCTAATTATTCATGCATCTTTCTAGTGATCCCCATAACATTGTCTAAAAAATAGAGCAAAGGAGCAGCAAATGTTAGACAAAGCGCAACAAAAAGCAACATCTTAGGCGTTGTCACAAAGTGTAGGAAACTAACCTCACGGCCACTGACAAGCCAAATACCAAATGGAACACCTTCGGCTTCTAATAAGGGAAAGATCACATAGCGTTTCTTACCTTTAATGCCTCCAGCTAACCACCAATTCCATAATTTTTTCATAGTAGATCACTCCCTTACATTATTCACTTAAAGTTTCATCTATGTCCCCATGATAACTCCAATACGAAACGGATCACTAAAATATTCAAATTTCGCACTTTTCTATCCCTATCTGGTACTGTAAAATTATTCATCTCTATAAATATCACTAAAACATCACAAGCTTTATTTAGCCAATCTATGTAATTACTCATACTTAATGAAATTATCCAATTATGAACTTCTAAAAAAGATACCTTTCCTCCAAGATATGCTTAAAACATTGACACAGCAAAATATTAGCTACTCGTAATTCTTATAGTTTAAATGATTTTTTACAGTCACTCTATAGGCATTCATTGGAACTAATTTTTAGTTTCTCATGAGCCAAATATATTTCCATAGAAAAAGCTAAGCCTTTAAAAGTTTATAATAATAACCTTTTTTTGCCAGTAATTCACTGTGACTACCTTCTTCCACAATTTCACCACTATCTAACACTAAGATCCTAGCAGCTTTCTTTGCGATCGATAATCTATGAACTACAAAAATTATTGTCTTATCCTTCATCCCTATCAACTGTTCAATTATTTTTTTCTCAGTAATAGTATCCAAAGAGCTTGTAGATTCATCAAAAATCAAGACTTTAGCTGGTGATAATAGCGCTCTTGCGATCGTAATTCTTTGCTTTTGCCCCTCTGATAAAATACCGGCATTTTCATCTAATTTAGTATTTATTCCTAAAGGCATATTTTCTATATCATTTTTTATCATTGCAACTTCACACGCTCTATTGATATCTTTTAGAGTCACCCCTTCTCTTCCCCCTAATTTCAGATTCTCTTCAATTGTTCCAGAAAATATATATGGGATCTGTGGTACATAGTTTATATAACTACGTAAACTGCTCTTACTTATACTGTTACTTGGATATCCATTAAATTCTAATTCACCTGAAGTTGGATCAAAAAATTTAACTAGCATTTTGACTAATGTAGACTTCCCAGAACCACTCATACCTACAATAGCCAACTTTTCGCCAACTTTTATAGTTGTACTAACATTATTTAATACATTTTTCCCATATCCATATTGATATTTTATCCCTGATAATGTTATATCACCTAATAATTTTTGCGTAGTATAGTTAAAATTTTCATCCCTAAATTCACTTTTGACCAAATAAACTTCATTCATTCGAGTATATGCAACTTTAGCACTTTGCAACTTTGGTTGAAGATTTATAATATTCTGTAATGGATCAATAAAATATGATACTAACGCAACAAAAGTCAATAACTGTCCAACAGATAACTGATTTTGAATAACCAGTTTAGCTCCTATCCACAAAATGATCACATTTAAACTCTGCTGAATAAAGATTTTTAATGCTTGTTGTAAAGAATCTATCTTTATATAACTAAGTGATTTATTTAAATAATCAAAGAATTGCTCACTTACTATATTAAAACGAACGGTTTCACTATTACATGCCTTGATCGTTTCTATACCTTGTATATCTTCGATGACTGACGAACTTAGTATTGCATTACTCTCCATTTGATGCTTATTTAATTTTTCAAATTTTTTAGCAAAAGTCATAATAACAATGATATATATTGGAAGAGCAGTCAGTGTTATAACAAATAACCTAATACTTTGAAAAAATAAGGTCACCCCAATAATAATAACTATACTAGCATCTAGTCCAATGGAAACTACCATACTGGCTAAAGCATCTATTATTTTACTAGCATCTGTAAACCTTGAAACGATCTCGCCCGTCTTTCTTGTCGAAAAAAATTCCAATGGTAGCTCAAAAATATGTTTAATGTACTCTAAAATAATATCAGTCGACAATTTTTGCCCCAAAATAGCTAATAAAAAATCTCTACTATATACAAAAATCGAATTGCACACATATGCCACTATTAATCCCATCACGACAATATCTAGCATCTGTTCCATGCCATTGGGTATATAGTTATCTATTAATACTTGAAAAAAATATGACCCCAAAATACTTATTATTGTTGTTAACATGGCAACTATCACAATACTGATGATCAATTTTATATTTTTAAACGTTCTTGGAAAAAGAGATAACAAATTACTCTTAGTTTCTTTGATAGGGCTATACTTACTACCAGGTTTCATAAAAAGTGTTACACCTGTCCACTCTGCTTCAAAATCAGCATATCTTAATTTAACTATTCCTTTTTCTGGATCAGGATCAGCAATAATTATATGATCAGATGTTGCTTTTAACACCACATAATAATGCAATATTGTTTTTTCTTTGACTACATGGACAATAAATGGATAAGTAACATCTTGCATATCAAACAAGGTCATGTCAGCTTTAATAGCCTGTGTTTCCAAGCCTAATTTCTGTGCTGCATTTATAATTCCAAATGCAGTAGTTCCTTCAATATTTGTTTTAGCTAAATTTCGTAGATATGCTAAAGATACTTCTGATCCATAATAACGCAGTATCATGGCTAATGAAGCCACACCACAATCAGATTCGTCAATTTGTGATATATACATCTTTTTATATTTACTCGACATAGATACTCCTCATATATTTCTATTTTTCCGTATTCTATCACTGCTTAAATTTTTCAGAGTATTTATTCCGTTTTTGTCAGTTTCTATTCTTATCTGACAAATATAATAATGCCTAAGCTTTACTTCACTGACCTAATATCAAAATCTTTTGCCACTTCACTACCGTTTTTTCACATTATATTTATTGATCAACTTTTCAATTTTTCTTGAATTTCTTCTAGGAAACACCTCGATATACCCGTCTTTAAATTTTACGGTCCGTAACTTTAGATCGATCTCAACGATGTTGTCTGGATTGGCTAAACATGATTGTGAGATCTTTTCTAAAAATTCATTTTCATCATCGATCTTCTTTATATTCCCCAAGAATTCACCCTCACTATCGAGCGTGACGATCTTTAATTTATGTGAATGTTCTGTGGTAACAATATAGAGAATATCTCGTATATTTTGATTGATAAGTCTCCGTCCCATTTTATAGCTAAAAGTCTGTTCTCTTACAGTATGTAGCTCTCTAATACGTTTTATCGCTAAAAATAATGCTTCATTTAAACGTTTTTGGTCAAGCTCCGTCTTAGTTATAAAATCCACAGCCCCTATCCTGCGCCGATAAGTCATTGCTGCAAAATTTTCATAAGCTGTAATAAAAATGATCTGTGCATTTGGATCTTTACTTTTGATAAATTCAGCCAGATCTATACCATTTTGACCATCGGCTTTACCTAGATCGATATCCAAAAAATATACTCCACTGTCTATGTACGTATTATTCAAATAATTTACAACTTCTTGATAGCTAGTAGTCACTAATACTACTTCACAGGTTTTATCCTTACTATCAGGCGAATCTTCCAAAGACCAAACAGCTCTATTTACAAAACCATGTAAATTTTTTAACTGAACTTGATCATTTTCACAAACCACTATCCCATAAGTTTCCATAAATTTATCCTCCTTATTTGACCCTAACACTCATATAAAACGTAAACCAACCATCAAATATATGATATTCCACTAAAATAGCATCATACTTTTTTTTAATATCCTCAATATTAGCTAATCCCAAACCACTATGCCCTTTTTTAGTCGTAAAGCCTAATTTCTTTAGCTCTAAAATCGACTTTCCAGTATCGTTAAATCGATTTTTTATTTCAAATTCTAGTTCACCTTCCTTACTATATACCATTGATTTAACTTTTGCCCCATTTTTTAATATCAAACTTGCTTCAATAGCATTATCATAAGCGATACCTAAAATTCGAATAATATCAAAAGTGATATCTTTAGCTGGTAATTGCTCTACCAAAGTTTGACATTCAAAAGTATTTTCGATATTTTGTTGAAACATAATATTTAACTTGCTTATCAATAAACTCTTTAATAAGTCATCTCTGACATTATCAATATTGTTAAACTGCCATAAACCTTTATTGTCTAAATAAAAATTCGAATACTTTTTCAATCTTGCGATCAATTCTTTATCATGTCTATCTTGAGCACTTAATTGCAAACTTATTAACATATTTCGATAATCATGCTTGAACTTGCATAAATTTTTTTGATTTATTTCAAGTTGTTTTGTATATATTTTTAAGTTATCCAATTGTTGTAAAAATACTTTATCTTTTGCTAATTTTTGGATAGTAAGATATAAATAGATCGCAAAAAAAAGTTGAACTGTAAAAAAAAGCATCAATATGAGAAAAGCTACCATTTCTGACTTTATAAAGTAGACCATATAGTTTATACCTAAAAAGGTCATGTATATATACACCATTAACCCAAAATACACTTTACCATTTTCTTGATCTAACGGTCGGATAATTGGTGTCTTCATGATAGTTAGATATATGGCCACGTACGCTACTATATCAAAAAAAATCATTTGGACTATACTATATTCTATCCCAAAAGAAAATGTGATCAAAAACATTAGAGACTCTACCATATACGAGATAGAACCGATAATTAGCAACCGGCCTAAAGTTTGATGATCTTTTGGTCTTTTGCGATAGATCAAATATAGTAATGTTATTTCTATAAATTGCTCTAGCACATTTCCCCAAGATATATATACCAACGTTAGTACGGGGATCGTAAAGCAAAAATATAGCATGTTCGCTTTTGGGCTACGTCTTTTAAGCGCTACCTTTAAAAAGATCCAATAGCCAAAACTGATCCCAATAATTACATTCATTAGGTAAAAATATTCCCACATCGCTGTATTTTTCATTTATACGATCCCCCCTTTTAATAACCATCTGTTTCCCCTTTTAAAGTAGGTAATTTATCACCAACTATCTTCTTAGTTTTGCATCCATGTTTTCAGCCTGAATTATACTACAAAAAATATTAATCTGAAGATTGATTTTTTTCTAGATATATGCTTCTAAATATCTTAAGAGCTCTACAGTGAGTGTTACATATATTTAAAAGCGCGAACAGTCTAAAAAAACAGCCTCAACTATTTTTGGCACTATGTCCCGTCAAGTATACAGATCAAATAGATAAAAATTTTAGGCGGCT
>ERZ778517.2436-NODE-2436-length-10764-cov-14.073583_pt1 | contig 10764 bp, 7 predicted proteins | sample MGYA00510341_ERZ778517 | MGnify/ENA primary metagenome ERZ778517 (study PRJEB29527, sample SAMN07138964) | mouse gut metagenome | material: feces | host: mouse | place: China:Nanjing | collected 2016-01-25 ... | reverse complement strand
TTCTTTAAAGTTACTAATTTTCAGGGACTTTTGCAAGAAACAACTAATTAAAAATCAACAATATAACCGACAAAATTCAGTTTTTGTCATCTACTAAAACCTCGTTCTTGTCTTCTCAGCTACCTTCTCAGATGGGGCAGTTGAGATTAGTTCATTGATTTGCTTTCGTATCAGCTTGAAGTCCGTCCATGTCGTTACGTTATACAACCTATCCATAAGATAATTCTCTCTCTGCTTATACCTGTCAAACTCATTAGACTTCGCCTCAACCTGCTTATACCCTTCAGAGAGTTTATTTTCTTTATTATCTGTATTCTCTATATTGTCCTCACATTGTTGAGGTTTGGGTGATGATATTGGAACAGTGACAGTATCGCTAATGGGTTCGTTATCTTGTTGCGTAAGATATGACGCTTGCCATCCCGTAGTTTTATAACCGTCTGTTTCAATTCTTAAATCGGGATGCTTGATACAATCTTCAAGACTGTACTGTTCCCAGTCTTTGAAACGCTCAACATTCAATCTGAATTTATTCGGCGTTTTGCTTTTGCCCTTTCCAACCGTCTGCACCTCGACCATTCCGACCCGATAAAACGTGCTAAGTGTTGCTCTCACCAAATTTTCACTTAGTCGGCTTTGCACTCTCAAATCTTCATTGGTGCGGAAAAACCATCCATCCTTATCCGCATAATAACTTGACAACTGTACCAGCGTCCACAACATACTCCTGCAATTCAAATCGCAGCAAGCCATCAAATTCATGGGAACAGCATTGAACTGATACCCAACTTCATCTTTTTTATTTCCCATTTTCAAATTATCGTGTTTCCCAGCACCTAAAATTTTTATTTCAATGAGTAGGATTTCGCCTTACCCCTCTTAGTTTTCAATGTCAACACCGACATCAATTCCAAACATACCGCAAATCAGCCAAACCACAAAATCACTTTTATATAAGTCCCCAAAATTTTCAGAATAGCCCACACCCAACCGATGGGTATAGCCCTCCTCCCTATATTATAGGAGGGAGTGGCGAGTTACGTAGCTCCTCCTACGTCACCCCTCCCCATGTAAATCAGTGACTTATCACTATAGCATACCCGAAAATCGCTACTGAAAGTTTTCCCTAAGAACAATGATAGAGTCAGCAACCCTTATAAATCCACTTATATGACTATTAATAAATCCCTTATCCTATTGTGGAGGACGCAAATATCACGTAACTTTGCAGAAAAAAGAATATGATTCAAGTAAAATTTTCTTCAAAAGGATTAGAGTGTGACCAGCATATAAGTGTTGGTACTTTTGCTCCCAATGGCAACGCCATTGTAAGAGCGGTGTGTGAAAAGAAGTGTTATCAAGAGGAGAGAGCGTTTGAAGATTCTATTTGTTCCCTTCTGTCAAGGATGTTGCCTGATGGCTATAAAGTGACTACTCATCATGTTGCCATCAATAGCAGCGCTGGCACTGATATGTCAGGTAAATACATTGAGCAGTTGGACTTTCAAGTATTTATAGAGAACGAGGATTGATTTGTAAAACTTACATTTCCCCTGCCAACTGAATGTATCTCCCAAGAACAATGATTTAGTGAAGTAATTAACTAACTTTGCGTTTTGGGAATATAGGTTTCCCTGGCTCGGGTATCCAGTGACGCATTTCCCACAATCGGTCGAGGTCGGCTAAAATCGGTTCTAATACGGCACGGTTGGGGGTACTGATAACGACTGAGAATCGTATTGATTTCAGTCGTTATTTTTTTTGCAGTGAAATTTAGAAACGTAGAGCAGAGAGACATGGCTATGAAGCAGATCGAGGTGGTGGCGGCCATCATCAGGCGCGAGGGGTTGTACTTCGCGACGCAGAGGGGGTATGGCGAATTCGAGGGGATGTGGGAGTTCCCCGGGGGAAAGATAGAGCCGGGCGAGGAGCCCGAGGGGGCGCTCGTCAGGGAAATCCGGGAGGAGCTGGATGTGGAGGTCACGGTGGAGGAGCTGTTCTGTGTGCGCGAGTTTGAATATCCCCGGTTCAGGCTGAAGCTGCATTGCTATTTCTGCTCGCTCGCCGGGAGCGATGAGCCGCGCCTGCTCGAACACAAGTCGGGGTGCTGGCTCCCGGCTTGTGAACTTGGCAGGTTGAAATGGCTCCCGGCTGACGAGGAGATTATCGACAGGCTCAGCCAAGGATGACCTCGACGCGATGGCGCGAACCGGCGGGGAACACCGGCAGGCGGTTGCCGTCGACGGGGTTGCCGTCAATCGTAACGGAGGCGACTCCACGGCTGACATGGGAGGGGTTGGCGACCTCGATGTCATAGACCGCGCCACGGAAGCGGCGGGTGACTTTGAAGCCGTCCCACTGCGAGGGAACGCACGGGTCGATGACCAGGCCGTCGTAATCGGGACGGATGCCGAGGATGAACTGGGTGATGGCATACCAGTTCCAGGCTGCGGTGCCGGTAAGCCATGAGTTTTTGGCCTCGCCAGGACGGGCGGCGTCTTTCCCGGCGGTCATCTGGCAGTAGACATATGGCTCGACCTTATGGAGGTCGCTGTGTTCCTCGACATATGCCGGGCATATCTTGCGGTAATATTCCCAGGCGCGGTCGCCACGCCCCAGGACGGTCTCGCCGATAATCACCCAGGGGTTGTTGTGGGCGAAGATTCCGGCGTTCTCTTTGTAACCGGCGGGGTAGGTGGATATTTCCCCGTAGTCGACCACATATTCGGTGAAGGCAGGGTTGTTGAGGACAATGCCGTGGTCGCAGTCGAGATATTTCTTTACTGAGTCAAGGGATTTGGCAACCATGCCTTCCTCGAGCCCTATTCCGGCCATTGTGCACCAGCCTTGTGACTCGACGAAGATTTTCCCCTCCTTGTTTTCGGATGAGCCAACCTTCCGGCCGAAGTAATCGTAGGCGCGCAGGTACCATTCGCCGTCCCACCCGTGGGCCTTGACCGCCTCGACCATGGCGTCGACATAGCGCATGGCCCTGTCGGCCTCGGTGTCATGCCCGAGTCGGCGACACAGGGCGGCGTAGTCGCGGCCATAGATGACAAATTGCCCGGCAATCATCAGCGATTCGGCTTTGGAGCCTTCAGCGCGGTTTTCTGTGGTCTGGAATGACTCGTTGGGGTCGGTGGAGAAGCAGTTGAGGTTGAGGCAGTCGTTCCAGTCAGCACGGCCTATGAGCGGCAAACCGTGGGGCCCGAGGTTGTCAATCACATGGTTGAACGACACGCGCAGATGCTCGAGCAGCGGCACTTCTGAGCCAGGCTGGTTGTCAAACGCCACGGGTTCGTCGAGGATGGAGAAGTCGCCGGTCTCCTTGACATATGCGACGGTGCCGAAGATGAGCCACATGGGGTCGTCGTTGAATCCGCCGCCGATGTCGTTGTTGCCGCGCTTGGTGAGCGGCTGATACTGGTGGTAGCATCCTCCGTCGGGAAACTGGGTAGCGGCGATGTCGAGGATGCGCTGCCTGGCGCGGGATGGTATCTGATGGACGAAGCCCACAAGGTCTTGGTTGGAGTCGCGGAATCCCATGCCACGCCCGATGCCGCTCTCGAAGAATGAGGCGGAGCGGGAGAAGCAGAATGTGACCATGCACTGGTATTGGTTCCAGATGTTGACCATGCGGTCAAGGCGGGGGTCGGCTGAGGCGAGAGTGAAATTGCCCAGCAGAGCGTCCCAGTCGGCGCGCAGCTTCGCAAACGCCTTGTCGACCTTTCCCGGGGTGTCGAACATCGCCATCATATGGCGGGCGGCGCTCTTGTCAATCACCCCTTTCGACTCCCATTTGCGGTCGGCGGGGTTCTCGACATATCCGAGCATGAACACCAGGTCGCGGCTCTCGCCCGGCTGCAGGGTGATTTCAAGATGATGGGAGGCGATGGGGGACCATCCGTGGGCCACTGACCCGCGTGATTTCCCCTCAAGCACCACCTGGGGCTCGTCGAAGCCGTTGTAAAGGCCCAGGAACGCCTCGCGGTCAGTGTCGAATCCGGCGACAGGGGCGTTGACCCAGTAGAAGGCGTAATGGTCGCGCCGCTCCTTGTATTCGGTCTTGTGGTATATGGCCGAGCCGTCGATCTCCACCTCGCCGGTCGAGAAATTGCGCTGGAAATTCTCCATATCGGCGGCGGCGTTCCACAGACACCATTCCTGGAACGAGAAGAGGCTGAAGCTTTTGGGACGGCCGGAGAGGTTGGTCAGGGTAAGCTTGGTGACCTCGGCGTTGACTCCGACGGGGACAAAGAAGAGGGCGCGCGCCTGCAGTCCCTCCTTGCGGCCTGTGATGATGGTGTAATTCAGGCCGTGGCGGCATTCGTAGAAATCGAGAGGGGTCTTGCAGGGCTTCCAGCCGGGGCTCCAGACGGTGTCGCCATCTTTTATATAGAAATAACGGCCTCCGGCATCCATCGGCACCCCGTTGTAGCGGTAGCGGGTGAGACGCCGGAATTTGGCGTCACGATAGAAGGAGTAGCCTCCTGCGGTGTTGGAAATCAACGAGAAGAATGCCTCGTTTCCGAGGTAGTTGATCCAAGGCCAGGGGGTGGCAGGGTCAGTAATCACATACTCACGGGCTTGGTCGTCGAAATGGCCGTATTTCATATCGTAAAAGGTTTGCGCGTTAACAGTCTGCGCAAATTTACGAATTTTCCACAGCCCGGAGGCGGAATGTCAAGATTGGTCAAGCATTCGCAAAAATAGTATCATCCCGCAGGGAGTTGAGCGAGCGCACGACAAGAATGGCGGAGACGATTGTCGCCATGGCGTCGGAGACGGGGAAGGTAAACCAGATGCCGTCGAGCCCGAAGAAGCGGGGGAGTATCATCAGCAGGGGGAGCAGAAATATGACCTGGCGGACGAGGCTGAGGAATATGGATGTCCCGACCTTGCCGATTGACTGGAAATAGGTGGTGGCGACAATCTGGAATCCGACCAACAGGAAGCATATCAACGCGTTGGAGAGGGCATGGCCGGTGAACTCCACGAGCTGCATGTCGCTCACGAATGCGCGGGCGATCAGACGCGGGATGGTGAGGCCGAACGCCCATCCCAGGAGGGTCACGAGCGTGGCGGCGGCGGTGGCGAGCCAGAAGACGCGGGCCACCCGGCGCGGCATGCCGTGGCCGTAGTTGTAGCCGGCAATGGGCTGGAACCCCTGGCATATGCCCAGGACTATGCAGCAGAGCATCGAGGTGTATGTGACGAATATGCCCGAGGCCGCGATTGCCTCATAGCCTCCATAATGTTTCAGGGAGTTGTTGAGGAAGATATTTATGAGGCAGGAGGCCACGTTGATGATTGACGGGGCGGCTCCGATGCCGATGATGCCCCAGACCAGGGGCCAGGATATGCGGTATGTGCCGGGGGTGAACACCACTGGGCCGTTGCGGCGGGAGCAGAAGTGGCGCATAACGAATATCATTGAGACGGTCATGGAGATGTCGGTGGCGATGGCGGCCCCTTTTATTCCGAGATCCAGGAGGTAGACGAAAGTCGGGGCGAGGAGCATGTTGAGGCCGAACCCGATGAACATCGTCAGCATGGCGCGGGTGGGGAATCCAGTGGCCCTCATCATGTTGTTGAATGTGAATGTCAGGTTGGTCATGAGCAGGCCGGGGAGGATGTACATCATAAAGTCGCGGGCGTAGGGCAATGTCTGCTCGTCGGCCCCGAAGAGGCGCAGCACCGGAGACATAAAGAGCGCGAACATGCCGATATACACCACACCTATCGTGAGGGTCAGCACAAGGGAGTTGCCGAGTATGCGGCGCGCCCCGTCGACATCCCCGGCCCCGAGGAATAGGCTCATGCGGGCCGTGGCACCTGCTCCGATAAGCACCCCGAGCGCGGTGGCGATGTTCATCACCGGGAAGGTTATGGCCAGTCCGGCAATGGCCTTGGGGCCCACGACCTGACCGATGACGATGCGGTCCATGACGTTGTAAAGCTGCATGACAAGCATCCCCACCACGGATGGCAGGGAGTATTTCCATAAGAGACGTCCGATTGACATCTCGGCGAGTTCACGCAACTTGCGTGCGTCACGTGTGGCGTTGTGTGGCTGTGGCATAGTTCGGCGGGGGGATAAACGCAGGGTAGTTTTCAGATCTTTTCAGCCGCAAAGTTACGCAAGTTTTCCGGGAAATCTGTAACTTTGCGGCCATGAAAAGCAACTCCACAATCATTGAGGACACTATCTGCGCCATATCGACACCGCCAGGAGTCGGTGGCATCGCTGTGATCCGCATAAGCGGCCCGCAGGCCATCGCAGTGGCCGACCGTGTATGGCATGGCAAATCTTTGAGCGAGACCGCGGGCCACACGGCGAGGTTCGGCCGTATTACAGACCCTTCCTGGGGAGGTGAGATGCTTGACGAGGCGGTCGCCACGGTGTTCCGCGCCCCGGCATCATTCACGGGCGAGGATGTGGTGGAACTGTCGGTGCATGGTTCGCGGTATGTCCAGCGTCGTCTGCTTGAGATGCTGACGGGCAACGGGGCCAGGCTCGCCGAGGCGGGGGAATTCACCCGCAGGGCATTCGCCAATGGCAAGATGGACCTTGCCCAGGCCGAGGCTGTCGCCGACGTGATTGCCTCCAACTCGCGGGCGTCACACAGGCTCGCGGCGTCGCAGATGAAAGGCTGCTTTTCACGCCGTCTTGAGGAGCTCCGCGACAAGCTGCTCGACCTGGCATCGCTGCTGGAGCTGGAGCTGGACTTCTCGGAGGAGAAGGTGGAGTTTGCCTCGCGCGAACGTCTGCGTGAAATCGCCACCGAAATCCACTCTGAGGTGTCACGGCTCGAGAAATCTTTCTCAGCCGGTTCTGCGATAAAGGATGGCATCCCCGTAGCGATTGTAGGCCCGACCAACGCGGGCAAGTCCTCGTTGCTCAACCTGCTGCTGGGAGAGGACCGGGCAATCGTATCTGACATACACGGCACCACGCGCGACACCATCGAGGACACGCTTGAGATCGGCGACTATCTGTTCCGGTTTATCGACACGGCGGGACTGCGCGATACTTCCGACCCCATCGAGGCCCTGGGTATCGAGCGTTCGCGCCAGGCACTCTCTCGCGCCGCCATCATCATCTCGGTGGTGGATGCCACCTGCCCTCTCCCCTCCCCCATCCTGCCGGAGGGTTCTGACGGCAACCAGGAGAAACACGCTTCAGGAGAAATGCAGCCATTGGCGCCCACCATCCTTCTGCTTAACAAATCTGACCTCGTGTCCCAGGTCTCAGCGACAAATCACAACCCCACCAATGCCAGCTCTGTCCCTGATGGCTCTGTGACCTCAGATGGATTTTATTGTCCTGGCGGATTTGCGGGCTCTGGGGATAATATGAATCAGCTTGGGCATAAGGAATCTGAGGACTCTGGTTGTTCTGATGATTCTGAAGAATCTGGTTATTCCGGCAAGTCTGGCAATTCTGATGATTCTGGTGATTCTAATGGTTCTGGAAATCCACACCCCCGTGTAGTATCCTCCATTAATTTCTCGACAAAGACAGGCGAAGGCCACCAAGATCTGCTGGCAACCTTGACCTCCATAGCCGACAACTTACGCGGCTCCACCGACGAGGACACCATCCTTGTCACCAACATCCGCCATGCCCAGGCACTCCGCGAGGCAGCATCCTCCACCTCGGCCATCCTCCAGGGACTCCGCACAGGCCTCCCCGGCGACCTCATCGCCCAAGACCTCCGCGCCACCCTCCACCACCTCTCCTCCATCACCGGCACCCTCACCACCCCCGACATCCTCGCATCCATCTTCTCCCGCTTCTGCATCGGTAAATAGGTATACACTTGATAATCACATAATTAGCTAATAAATAATACGAAACGCCTCTTTTCAGGGGCGTTTTTTATTGGTCAAAATATCCGATTTTTGCACATTTTGGTCGATTTTAGCGATTTCCTGTACCGCGATTGTACCGTTTCCGTGGTTTCAGTTGCGCCTCATCCGAGGTTGTGGAATGTTGGGACACTCTGGGACATAATGGGACGCGCTGGGACACTTTTGAATGGATTTTAACAGAAATAACCGATGAGCAGTACAATCGACATCAACAAAATCTGCGAGTGGTGCGGTAAGGAATTTATCGCTCACAAATGCTCTACACGCTTCTGCTCAAAGCTATGTAGCGAACATTCCTACAAGGCTTTACGCAGGCAAGCCCATGTTGAGCAGGAGAACCATGCGACTTCCGAGAGCAAAAAACAAAGATGTATTCCAGCTGGTAACTACTTTTCACCACGACAATGTGCCGTTTTATTGGGGATTGGTAAGTCCTCCGTGTACCGCTGTCTCGCTGATGGTCTTATACCATGCATACGCCTGAAAGGTAAGACGCTTATCAGCCGAGCAAGCATTGACAAGATGTTTGAGAATCCACCGGAATATATCAAGAGGGAGAAGAAGGTGGCTGAGCCTATCGAGGAGTTTTACACGACCAAGCAGATTCTTGAAAAGTTCGGTATCAGCAATTCGTGGCTTTTTAAGATGGCAAAGGAGCGAAATATTCCGAAAACCGTTGTCCGTGGAAAGACTCTATGGAGCCGTAAACATATCGACAATAATCTTGCCGATAAGCAGCCTACTGAGACGGTAGCCGGAGAATGGTATTCCGTCGAGGAGGTATGTGCCAAGTTCAACATGTCGAAGGAGGCTGTCTATCGTTTTGTGTCGGAGCGGAAGATTGGCAAGCGTAAGGACAAGTGCAAGGTGTTTTACTCGCGCCGTCAGTTTGACAAGGCTATGGGTATTGAGTCTGAGTTGAAGCCGGAATACTACACCATGCCGGAAGCTATGGCACGGTATAACATGACCCGTGACCAGATTTCTCATTACGTCCGGACACATGACATTCCAAGAAGTTATGAGGGCAGATATGTGAGAATCGACCGCAAGGCTCTCGATGCTCTGTTCGCCCCGCCGAAAATTAGTTAAAAGTCGGTGAACGGGACAGGTGATTTTATCATCACCATCTCACCATCAGCCTTTTATATAGTTTTGCATCACGAATAATCAACAAACAAGAAATACAACCATGTTACCATCAACCTGTTCAAAAGTCAGCCTGCGCCAGCGTCCGATAAAGAACGACCGTCTGTCGCTGTACCTTGACTATTACCCGGCAATACGCAACCCGAGAACAATGAAGATGTCGCGCCGCGAATATCTGGGATTCTACATATTCGCAAATCCGCGCAACAAATATCAGCGTGAATACAACGACTCGATACTGATGCGTGCCGAGATAATACGTTGCCGCCGTCAGGAGGCGGTCATAAACAATGAGTTCGGTTTCCTCGACCGCGAACAGCCGAAAGCCGACTTCTTGCTGTATTTTGAGGAGAAAGCGAAGAAACATTATGACAAGTGGATGATCGTCTATCGCCACTTCGAGAGATTTGTCAACGGTAAATGCTCATTCGGCGATGTCACCATAGAATTGTGCAACAAATTCCGTGAGTATCTACTTACAGCCAAACAGCTACGCCATCCTAAGCTGACTATCACACGCAATTCAGCCGCCGGATACTGGTCAACATTCCGCGCTCTACTGAAAGAGGCGTACAAGGAACGGTTACTGAAAGAAAATCTCAACGACTTCATCGAGGATATTGAATACGAAGAGGTCAAGAAGAATTTTCTCACTGCCGATGAAGTGAAATTGCTGGCCGCCACACCATGCGAGAAACCAATTCTGAAAGCGGCCTCGCTATTCTCTATCCTTACCGGGTTGCGAATAAGCGACATACTCAAATTGAGGTGGGAGGACATACGCCCGGATGCCGATGGCGAGATGGCTATGTTCATCCGTATTCAGAAGACGCAGAAAGAATCAATCCACCCTCTCAGCCCGGAGATGCTGGCATTGTGCGGTGAACGTGATAAAGGAATTGTCTTCAAGGGATTCAACCGCTCGATGACGCAGGAACCGCTGAAGAAATGGCTGAAAGCCGCAGGTATCACAAAGCGGATAACATTCCATCGTTTCCGTGATACATTCGCCACTCTCCAACTCGCCGCCGGGACTGACATATATACGGTAAGCAAGATGCTCGATCATGCCAATGTCACCACGACGCAAATTTACGCCCGATTGGTTGACTCCACCAAACGCGACACAGTTGGTCGCATAAAACTCTCATAAAATCATCAGAAGCAACCGTGGTTCAGTGCGGACCACGGTTGCTGTTCCCTCATCTTGTGACTTCTATACGGTGACACAGTTACCCGATAATAAACCATTGGTTTCCATATTATTCCATTTTAGTTCATGTTAGCAATACGGTTGTTAAAAAAGGACATTACAGGATAAAATTTGTGTCCAAAATTTCGTATTTAGCAATCGACACATTATACTTTTGCAGGATAAAACAATAGATTTTATCCACATGAACACACATTTGAATTCAATCCGTACAATAGCCCTTGTCTGCATCGCAGGTAAGGCTATTTCTGTAGGTTTCTCATCCGGAGAAGCATCGCTGGCGACTTCCATAAACGCTTCAATCACCACTTTTCTTATGTTCACATTGTGCTATCTTTCCGTGGAATATGGCATACGATTCTTCATTATCCCTCTTGTTAGAGAGCCATTAGGTGTTATATCATTCAAGCGCAGAAAGGATAAAGCTGTAGAACAATCAGAGGAAATGGCGATTACTTTTGCCGAAGAAGTATCACCGCTCGACACTCCAAAAGCACAGGAAGTGATAGCATATACCTTAGGGACTT
>ERZ778517.2431-NODE-2431-length-10788-cov-3.218485_pt1 | contig 10788 bp, 10 predicted proteins | sample MGYA00510341_ERZ778517 | MGnify/ENA primary metagenome ERZ778517 (study PRJEB29527, sample SAMN07138964) | mouse gut metagenome | material: feces | host: mouse | place: China:Nanjing | collected 2016-01-25 ... | reverse complement strand
CAGCATTTGTGTCTGTTAAGCATCTTATCGGATCAGGGATTAAAAACCGTAGATGCCGGCGGCGACGTAACGGTAAACGCCAGTTCGAACGCTGATATACTGAATCTGATCGACAATGGCAGCGTGGATGCCGCGCTTGTTCCGGAACCGTGGGGAACTACGATTGAAAATAACGGCAATGCAGAGATCTTACTGGACTATGACGAAGTATTTTTAGAAGGAAATTATCCGACGGCAGTCGTTGTTGCCAGTCAGGACTTTATCGAAGAACATCCGGATTTGGTGAAACAGTTTTTACAGATACACGAAGAAGCGACGCTGTATATCAATCAAAATATGGAAGAAGCACGTACGATTGTCAATGACGAGATTAAAGAAACGACGGGCAAGGCGATCGACGAAGCGGTCATCGAAAATGCGTTTGCCCGAATGACGGTGGACACGGCGCTGAATAAAGAAGCAGTTATGAAGTTTGCCGAAATCAGCAAAAATGAGGGATTTATTAATAAAGTGCCGGAGGAGAGCGATGTATTTACAACTTCATTCAATTAGTAAAGTATTTAGTGATACGACAAAAGAAACGCTGCAGGACATTTCTCTGGAAGTGGAAAAAGGCGAATTTATCTGCATTGTAGGACCTTCCGGCTGCGGAAAGTCTACATTGTTAAATCTGGTGGCGGGACTGGATACGCCGACGTCCGGTTCCATTTATCTGGACGGCCAGCCGGTGACGGAGCCTGGGGCGGATCGTGTCGTGATGTTTCAGGAGGCTGCGCTGTATCCGTGGCTGAATGTGATGGAAAACGTCATGTTTGGTCTGGAAGCAGCCGGACACCCAAAAGCAAAGCAGCAGGAGATTGCGGAGAAATATTTGAAAATGGTGCGGCTCTGGCATTACAAAGATTATTCGATTCATCAGATCTCCGGCGGCATGAAACAGCGAACCGCGCTGGCAAGAGCGCTGGCGCTTGACAGTAAGCTGCTGCTGATGGATGAGCCGTTTTCTGCTCTGGATAAGCAGACCATTCATATCCTGCGTGCAGAGCTGGAAGAAATATGGGAAAAGACAAAAAAGACGATTTTGTACGTTACGCATAGTGTGGAAGAGGCGATATATTTTGCGGACCGCGTCATAGTAATGGCCGAGAATCCGGGACAGATCAGGCAGATCATACCGATCGGCTTTCAGCGTCCGAGAAATATCGAGGCGCCGGAGTTTACCGCGCTGCGCAGACAGATTTTAAGTCAGGTTAGTCTGAGCGCCAGAAAAAGCGTGGCGGATGAATTTGATCAGCCGGAGGTGAAGCAGCCATGAAGATGCGTAAAGCGATGGGAAGTATTTTATTTTTGATCTTACTGATTGCGTTCTGGCAGTTCCTGTATGTGGCTGCTACGGACTGGTTTGAGTGGGCGAAGCCGTATGCGGTGCCGCATCCGTTCGGCGTTGTGGAGAGTGTGAAGACGTTGCTTGCCAATGGCACGCTTGTGGCCGCCGTTTTGAAAAGTATGCTGCGTGTGCTGACGGGATTTCTAATTTCCGTCGTTATCGGCGTATTGTTTGGCATTCTGATTATTCAGTCGCAGTATTTTGCCAGAAATTTAAAGCCGCTGCTGCTGGGTATCCAGACGCTGCCGAGCATTTGCTGGGTGCCGTTTGCAATCCTCTGGTTCGGACTGAATGAAAGCGCCATTATTTTTGTCGTGGTTATGGGGTCCGTATTCAGCATTTCGCTTGCGGTGGAAAGCGGAATTCGGGAAGTGCCGCCGATCTATATCAAAGCGGCTAAAACGATGGGCGTTACAGGCAGTAAAATGTATACAAAAGTTATTTTTCCGGCTGCGCTGCCGTCTTTTGTGGCAGGCCTGAAACAGGCGTGGTCGTTTGCCTGGAGAGCGCTGATGTCGGGCGAGGTGATGTCGGCTTCTGTCGGCCTTGGCTATACGTTGATGATTGGGCGTGATCTGGCGGATATCAATCAGGTTATGACGGTTATGCTCGTAATTATTCTGATCGGAATCGTTATTGATAAAGGAATTTTCTCCAGCGTGGAAAATTATCTGCTCAGACAAAGAGGTCTGAAATAGGAAGGATTTGTCAAAATGTCGCTGAAAAAAATTGCGCAGATGTCAGGCGCTTCTGTAGCAACGGTATCCAGAGTCTTAAATCAGCCGGATTACCAGTGTCAGGACAAACGTCTGACAGAGCGTATCCGCGAGGCTGCCAGAGAGCTGAATTATGTGCCCAATCAAAACGCCAGACAGCTGAAAATGGGCAGTCAGGGGAATACGGTAACAGAAAAACCATATCGCATAGACATTCTTCTGGCAAGATTTCATTCGTTTGCCGAAGACCCTTTTTTTGAAGAGATGTATCGCCATATCGAGACGGAATGTCATAAACAAAACTGTATTCCCGGACAGATTCTGCATGTCCCGGATCTTTCGACGCTGGGGAACGGGAGCTGTCTGCGTGCGGATGGAATGCTTGTACTTGGCAAATGTCCGCAGGCGGCGGCGGATATCATACTGCGCAAATATCGCGGCGTTGTTGCGATCGACCGCAATCCGATGGATTACCGGATGGATGAAATTACATGTAACGGCGCGCAGGCGGCGGCAATGGCTGTGGAGTATCTGCTGGAGCTGGGACATACAGGCATCGCTTATGTCGGAGACTGCACGATGGAGGCCAGGTACAGCGGTTATTATGAATGTCTGCTCAATCATAAGATCTCGCTGATCTATGAATATATCGTATCAACAAATCAGACACGGGAAGAAGGATATCAGGCGTTTCAGCGGCTGGAAGCGCTGCGCAGACCGCCGACGGCAGTTTTTTGCGCAAACGACGTTACGGCGCTGGGGTTTTTGCAGGCGATGAAAGACCGAAACGGGCGGCGCAGAAAACAGGTGTATCGTCCCGCTGTCATTTCGATCGACGATATTGAAGAAGCGGTGCGGTTTTCGCCGATGTTAACAACGATACAGATTCCGAAAGGAGATATGGCACATCTGGCAGTGCTGACGCTGAAAGACCGGCTGCAGGGAGGACATCAGGCATGCGTGCGCATGGAGCTGCCGTGTCATCTGATGATACGGGAATCCGCGGGGATGTGTCTGTAGCCGCTGCGATATGGATATTGGAAGACGCAACGGCAGGATGTATAATTTGACGAAAAGACAGGTCTGATCAGGAAGATCCGAAGGAATATACACGAATGATATGTAAGAAACAACGGCGTGTGACAGGAGGAACACAGATGTCGATAGAGAGAGTAAAAGCATATTTTAAAACGTATGGAATGGAAGATAAGATTCTGGAATTTGACGTATCCAGTGCAACAGTGGAGCTTGCCGCACTGGCACTGCACTGTGAACCGCAGAGGATCGCAAAGACGCTTTCATTTCTGGCGGACGCACAGACGGTGCTGATTGTGACAGCCGGGGACAGGAAGATCGATAATAAAAAATATAAGGCGCAGTTTGGCACAAAAGCGAAGATGCTTTCGGCGCAGGAAGCAGAAACGCTCGTGGGACACGCAGTCGGCGGCATATGTCCGTTTGCGGTAAACGAGGGGGTCAGCGTATACCTGGACCAGTCGCTCAGACGCTTTGAGACGGTATTTCCAGCCTGCAGCAGTTCCAACAGCGCCATCGAGCTTACCATCGCGCAGCTGGAACAATATTCCGGATATGCGGAATGGGTGGACGTGTGTAAGGAAGTAGTTTTTTAAAAATAGCAAAGAGAGAACGGAGACAACTGGAAATGTCATTTTTTACTGTATTTTTTCAAATGCTGGCGCTGCTTTTAATGATTGGCGCCGGCTATTTTGTCACGAAAAAAGGGATGCTGGACGAGCACACGAATACGCAGATGTCGGAAATGATCGTTCAGATATTTAATCCGCTGCTTGTTCTGGCGAGCGCGGCGGACGCAGCTGGCAAAATCCCGCTGGATACCATAAAGCTGGCAGGAGGTATTGCCGCAGGCATGTTTCTGGCATTTATTATCGCCGGAATGATTTTGTCCCCATATTTTGAAAAGGATCGGGAGCAAAAAAAGATTTTTCAGCTGATGTTTGTGTTTTCCAATGTCGGATTTATTGGGATTCCGGTTATTTCGAGCATATTTGGATCAGAGTATGTGGTCTATGTTACCGAATTTATGCTTGTGTATACGTTTGTCTTTTATACGTATGGAATCGCGCTGATGGACGGAAAGCTGACCGTATCTTCCTTACGGGCGATGGTAAATCCGGGGACGGTATCCGGACTGCTTGCAATGGCAATTATTATTTTCGAAATACAGCTGCCGGAATTTTTAAAGACCGCAGTGACGTATCTTGGTAACGTGACGTCGCCAATGGCGCTTGTGGCGGTCGGATTTGCACTGGCAGCATCCGGCTTTGGAAAAATTTTCGGGCAGCCGCGTCTGTATGTGTTTGCGTTTGTCAAGCTGCTTTTGCTGCCGCTGCTCCTGTTGCCGCTGCTGCGCCTGGTCATTGGAGAATCAGATCTTCTGGCTGTCTGTATGGTAATGTTTGGCATGCCGGTTGGAAATATGCCGCTGATTCTCGGGAACCAGAAAGGAATGGACGTGACGGCCTGCAGTGCGGCAATCATACTGACGACCGTGTTATGTGTGCTGACCGTACCGATTTTGATGATTTTTGCACAATAAATGTTCCATTTTGACTTCTGGTATGATAGAATAAGTTCACCGGATGCCAGAGCGTTCGGGTGAGGACAAAGTAACCAGATTATCATGAGCAACAACTTGGAACTATTTGGAGGAAAACAGGATGAATGGTAAAAAATGTAACAGAAACGCAAAGAAACTGACGGCTCTTTTTTTAACAGCGGCAGTTGGTATGGGAGCCGGTTCCATACAGATGGCAGGAACGGCATTTCCGGGATCTGACGCAGCCGTTACTTCGGTGACGGTGCAGGCGGCATCCAAACCTTCGGCATCCAAACTGGCTGACGCGATCAAAAAAGCCTATGGAGAGAATTACTGGCCGAATTATAAGCTGGATAAAAATGAGATCAAAGACAGATACGGAGTCGCTTCTTCCTTATATTCGTCCGCATATGCGGAGGTGCCAATGATCAGCGCGCAGGTAGATCAGATGGCGATATTCAAGGCGAAAAACGCTTCGTCCAAAAAGAAAATTTTAAGCGCAGTAAAAAAATATCAGAAGAAGCTGAAAGAAGATACGATGCAGTATCCGATGAATCAGCTGAAAATTCAGGGCTCCAAAGTGTATGCAAAAGGAAATTATGTCTGCTTTTTCATGCTTGGCGGAAGCGTGAGTAAGGACGTGGAAGAAAGCGGAAACCAGGAGGAGATTATTAAAGCGCATCAGCAGCTCAATCAAAAGGCTGTAAATACAGTGAAAAACAAGCTGAAATAATCGGGCGGCAATTATTTAATGAGTACTTTTTGACAGAGGTGCTATGAAAGATTTTGAAAATTACAGCGATAGAAAAACTACTCAGACACGAATCCGGTTCCTATGTTTTATAGGAGCCGTGATTTTATTGTTGTCAGGATGCGCCGTATGTATGCGCCTGACGCCTGATCGGACTTATTCTGCCGAAGAACGCAGGATGCTTTCCAAACGTCCCAGCTTAACGAAGAAAAGTGTGATGAGCGGAAAGTTTCAAAGAAAGTATGAAACATATCTGAGCGAACAGTTTCCGGGAAGGACGCATTTTGTAACGCTGCGCACGCGCCTGACGCGGCTGCTTGGCGAACGTGAAGCAAACGGCGTGTATTTTGGAAAAGACGATTATCTGCTGGAGCGGTATCAGACGCAGGATTTTGACTGGAAACAGGTTCGAAAAAATGTGAAACGTACCGCATCTTTTTTAAAAGAGTATCCAAACGCGGACGTTTTGTTTGTACCGGTCAAAAGCAGCGCGCTGTCTCAAAAACTTCCGATGTTTGCGCAGATCGGCGGAGAAGCGCAGTTTTTTGATCAGGTCAGACAGCAGGCGCCGCGTCAGCAGCAGATTGCGGTGGAAGATGTATTAAAAGCGCATGATTCCGAATACATTTATTATCGCACCGATCATCACTGGACGACGCTGGGCGCTTATTATGCTTATGAAGCATGGGCAAAGCATATGGGATTTACGCCGGTTCCCAAAGAACAGTTTCAGGTTACGCCGGTCACGGATACATTTATGGGAACTACTTATGCAAAAGTAAGGACCGGAGGAAAAGCGGACACGATTTCTTTGTATGAACAGTCCGGCGATTCCGCGTTTTCGTTCGATTATAATATGGGCGAATTTCAGTCTGACAGCTTTTATGATCTGTCAAAGCTGGAAGGAGAGGATCCATATAGTGTGTTTTTTGGAGGCAATCAGGCGCTGGTGGACATTCGCCGCGCAGAGGAAGGTACGAATGGAAAAACGCTTCTTTTGATTAAAGATTCTTTTGGCAACTGCTTTGCGCCATTTGCAGCCAGACATTATGCACGTACGATTGTTGTGGACCTGCGTTACGTCAATCTGCCGATCAGCAAGCTGCTGCGCGTATATCCGGCAGACGATATTCTGATCTTATATAACAGCGTACAGTTTATGAAAGATACGGATATCCATAAATTAAAGTGAGCGGGTGCAAAAGCAAACCAGTTATAAACAAAAATATCTGATGAAAACGCATACGAAAACGGATAAAATGATCGGAATCAGAGATAGTATATTAGGAAGGACAGATGTTATGAAATATGACGTGATAATTGTAGGGGCTGGTCCGGCAGGAATTTTTACCGCGATGGAACTCGTGAAAAACAACAGCACGAAAAAAATATTGCTGGTTGAAAAAGGAAAAGCGATCGAAGACCGGAAATGCCCGAAGAGTCAGACGAGAAAATGCGTCGGCTGCAAGCCGTGTAATATTACGACCGGATTTTCCGGAGCAGGGGCATTTTCTGACGGAAAGCTGTCGCTAAGCTATGAAGTCGGCGGAGATTTTCCACAGCTGGTCGGTGCGGATATGGCGCAGGAGCTGATACGCTATACCGATCAGATCTATCTGGAGTTTGGCGCGGATACGCGAATCGAAGGGGTCAGCGAACCGTTAAAAGTGCGCGAGATCCGAAAACGTGCCATACACGCGGGGTTAAAGCTGGTCGATTGTCCGATTCGTCATCTTGGTACAGAAAAAGCGCAGCATATTTACGGTGCGATCGAGAAGTATTTGCAGGAAAAAGGCGTAGAGATGCTGTTTGGTTATCACTGCAGCGATCTGATCATGGAAGAAGACGTATGTCAGGGAGTGGTACTATCCAAAGAAGGCGATACGAAACAGCTGCGCTATGAGGCTTCGCATGTGGTAGTCGCTGCGGGACGACGCGGCGCAGACTGGCTGCAGGCGCTTTGCGCCAAATATGAGATTGCACATAAGCCCGGAACCGTAGACATTGGCGTACGTGTGGAAGTGCGCAATGAAATTATGGAAGAAGTAAATAAAGTACTGTATGAATCCAAGCTGATCGGTTACCCAAGGCCGTTTAAAAACAAGGTGCGTACGTTTTGCCAGAATCCGGGCGGGTTTGTCAGTCAGGAAAATTATGACAACGATCTGGCAGTCGTGAACGGGCATTCCTATAAAGATCTGAAATCAGACAATACCAACCTGGCAATTCTCTGCTCCCATAATTTTACCGAGCCGTTTAACCAGCCGATCGCTTATGCCCAGAAGGTTGGAGAGCTGACAAATATGCTCGGCGCGGGGCAGATTATGGTGCAGCGTTACGGAGATATTTTAGATGGCAAGCGTACCTGGCAGAAAGAACTGGCGCAGTCGAATGTACGTCCGACGCTGCCGGATGCGGTAGCCGGCGATATTACCGCGGCAATGCCGTATCGGGCCATGGTGAATATTATTAATTTTATACAGGCGATGGATCAGGTCGTGCCGGGATTTGCCAGCACCGAGACGCTGCTGTACTCTCCGGAGCTAAAGTTTTACAGCAATAAAGTGCGTATGGACGAAAACCTGGTTACAAACGTAAAAGGCCTGTATTGTCTGGGCGATTCCAGCGGATGGACCAGAGGGCTGATGATGGCGTCTGCCATGGGCGTGCTGATGGGAAGAAAGCTGCTGGAAAAATAATGCGGTAACTACCGGCATATCAAACAGGAAAGGATGCGTGAAACATGAAGCAGGAGGAAAGGAAGGAAGAGGGTCAGCGGGAGGAATACAGCGCAGAAGAGCAGGTTCTTCTGGAGACGGAAATCGAACAGCTGCGCATAAAAGTGAACAAGGCCCATCGGAGCGAAAAAGACTGGGCGGCGATCAGAGATCTGCTAAAGAACAAACGGCTGTATACCATTCAGCCTGCCGAGAAAGAACGTATGAAACAGTTTTGTGTAGAAGGCGTGCTGGAAGACGAGGGTGCGCTGATGGTATTTACGAATACCGGCGCCTGCATGGAGTTTGCCGGACAACATCCGATCACAGATATGCAGACGCATATTTCCGTAGTGACACTGCCGTTTGAGCATGTGATCGGGATAGCGGACGATTATGAGATGGGTGTTTGTATCGACCGCAAACGCGGCGTGAATGAGCAGTTTTTGTATTACAATGGCAAGACGAAAAGTATTCATGTGTATCTGATGCAAAAGAATTAGCCTGTAAATGATATTAGAAATAATGGGAAAAGTTGAGATATAAAATAATAAAATACCTCTCAGTTGAATGCGGGAGTGTTTTTGAGGAAAATTAATATTTAATAGAATCTCGTCATTGCTGATAGCAATGAAATACGTTATAATATCAGTGTTGTCCTACCGATACCTGGCAACAGGGGGAGGTGTTCACATTGGAAATTATTATCACTTTTTTAATTGCTGTTATGGCTGGTGTGGTTAGCCAACGCATCAACAAATGGTTAGACAGTAAAGATGATTTGGACAACAAATAACCTGCTGGGTGCTTTGCCAGTATAAAAAGTAAAGAAGAATCCCCGACTGTGCTGCAACACGGTTCGGGGATTTCGTCTGTTGTCCACATGGACTAATTATCACTTTTTTAGCCTACTGGCATTATAGCATATGTAAAAATGAATTTCAATATGTATTTTTATGATACGCAGATTGTGGAAGAGATTGTGTAACCTAACGTCAGTCCGCTTCGTTTTTTCTTACCGCAGCGCGGTATTGTCCCGGCGTACATCCCATATATTCTTTAAACTGCCTGGAAAAATAGGCAGGATTGGAAAAACCGCAATTCAACGAAATATCGATGATCGGGTCATTCGTCTCAGACAGCTGCTTCGCCGCGGTATGGATTCTTTTTCTTTTTACATATGCGATCGGACTGTAATGCAGATACTGATTGAAAATACGCTGGCATTCTCTTGTGCAGATATTTGCCGCTCCTGCAATGTCGGATACGCTGACGGCCAGTTCCAGATGCTGGTCGATCCAGGTAATCATTTCTTTCAGGCGGTCTTCTTTTACGGAAGGAATCGTTCGATGAGCCGCCGTCTCGCTTTTGGACTTTACGTATAAGAGAATATTGGACAACGCGTCTCTTATTAGAAATTCATAACCATAGTCTTCGTTCAGACAGGCCGAAAAAGCCCGTTCAAACTGCTCAAAATAAAAATCGTCTCCGGATGCTGTCTGAAACTTTAAAAAAGGGGCGCCCGTTTCTACCAGAGGACGTACATAGGCCGTATCAAAAATACTCCCTGGCGTACCAGAGACAATATCCGGATGGAACACAAAGGAGCGGTAACGGCATGGAGAAGAGACATCTGCGGTAAAAGAATGGATGACTTCCGCGTTAATAAAACAGCCGTCTCCCGTCTTTAGCCGATAGGTGCGCCCGCCAATACCGATCTGTATACTGCCTTCCAGCAAAACAAACGTTTCCAGCTCTTTATGCCAGTGGGAAGGAATGAATCCAGCCGGAAACTGATGGATATCTCCGTCATTTGCAATAAAATCAAATAGCTGCAACCCTTCATCCGGCAGTTCCCGTCCATGCCTGTCTGTAAGAAGATAACTTCTGTTTTGAATCATCTCATGTTCTCCTGTCGCTTTTGTTATATTATAGGTCGTTTTTTCGAAAGAAGCAACCGTTCCTTTCATGGTAAAATAAGAAAAAATAAAAATCAGGGAAACATAGAGTGTCTGAAATTTATTACAATGGGCGCACAGTCGTGTATCGGCAATTTCAGACGTTATTTCAAGGGAGGCAGGATGAAAAACACGATTATATTTGATTTGGACGGACTATTAATCGATAGTGAAATGATAAGCTATCAGCTGTATTGCGATCTGACGGCAATCTACGGTCATACATTCTCAATGGAGCAATACATACACGATTACAGCGGCAGAACAGGAGTGCAGAATATGCAGCTGCTGATCGAGACCTGTCGTCTGCCGATTTCGTTAGAAGAAGGCCTGACGTTTGCAGAGAAGAAAGAAAGAGAATATTTGGAAAAGGGCGTGAATCTGAAACCGGGCGCGGCGGAATTACTGAGCTATCTGAAGAAAAATCAATATCAGATACTGCTGGCATCCTCCAGCACCAGGGAACGGGCACAGGGAGTATTAAGCCGGAATGGAATCGCGGCTTTTTTTGATCATATGGTATTTGGCGTCGAAGTAAACAGGGGCAAGCCCTATCCGGACATTTTTCAAAAAGCCTGTGAATATGCGAAAGAACCGCCTGAAAACTGTCTCGTACTGGAAGACAGCGAGTCAGGGATACAGGCAGCGCATGCCGCAGGAATCGACGTAATCTGTATTCCC
>ERZ778517.2422-NODE-2422-length-10839-cov-3.534217_pt1 | contig 10839 bp, 11 predicted proteins | sample MGYA00510341_ERZ778517 | MGnify/ENA primary metagenome ERZ778517 (study PRJEB29527, sample SAMN07138964) | mouse gut metagenome | material: feces | host: mouse | place: China:Nanjing | collected 2016-01-25 ... | reverse complement strand
CTACGGCAATTTAGAATAAAATCCAGCCAGTCCTCGGAATAAGAATCGAATTTCAGCGTTTTCAGTTCTGTTTCCCGGCTTTCATCAAACACATACCGTGATATGATTCCGTCTTTTCCACGGCGTTTGAACCTGTCGCACCACCTGGCTGCCTGCTCATAAAACGGTGTGACATAGAAACCACGTCCAAAATCCACATGCGGACGGGAATGAACCAAGTCTGGCTCAGAGATTTTCAAATAGGAACCATGATAGAGAATCATACCTGCACACCTTTTTCTTTCATCAGATCAAGAAGATCGTTTACAATATATTCCCGGCCCTGCGTGTGCAAAACTTCATACTCCGGCACGATATAGCCATTCAGGATGTCGCTTTTTTCGGTAAATGCCTGATAGACCCGTTCTGCACCCACGCGGAGCCTTACCGCAACGTTTTCAATGCAAAATATAGCGAATTCAAGCTCTCCAGAGTTTTTGATCTGCCCGTCCTCCATCCTAAGCATTCCCTCCTCTGCTTTCTGTGACTAACATGTCTGTGTCTGTTTTGAAACATCGATCATATAAGCTGCCTTGTGCGGCGTCTGCATCGGCCTGACCGGATAATGAAACTTCCCCGCCTGTTCAAACTGCGCCAGATCGCTGTCAGACAGCTTCACAGCCGTATCCTGTACGGTTCTTATGCTTTGCACCTCCGCAAACACCTTACCCGCTGCAGCCGCTGCAAACGCCTGGTGATGTCCTGTTTCCAGATAATAATACCCGTCCTGTTCCATAACAGTCACTGCGTCCCGCGCACAGAGCGTCTCAGGCTCCGCGCGCTCTGCCTGACAGATCTGCTCCAGCCGGTCTGCACTTATCTGATCGAATGTCACTGACGGATAGAGACATTTCAGATTAAGCTCGATCCTGGTTGAAAACGGCTGTTTCTGATACAGCGTAAAATTACGTACAATCTCCTGCGCAAGCTGCTGTGGTGTCGCACACGTACTCTCAATAACCAGATCATAATTGCATACATCATAATAATCCAGGCCATATAATTTAAAAAACCGTTCCTGCTCCAGTCTGGCACGTTCCTCCAGACCATGACGTGCCTGCGCGATATCCCGGTATTCCTCCGCGCTGCGGCTGTTTCCTTCATACACCCGTCTTGCTGCCTCCTGCGTATCGACCAGCAAAAATACTTTAAAACTTTTCTCCACAAAGTGCCAGGCAAGCCTGGAATCAAATACCGTATGATCCATTGTCTTCCCAAGCTGCGTACTGCGCGCATCCAGCATATCGTCAATACTGCGGTCCTTTTTCGCCGCCTCATTGAGCTCGATGACCGTCATGCCCTTTTCCTGCGCCAGCTGCCGAAAAATATCGCCGGCGGAAATAATCGTAAATCCGGATGCTTCCAGTTCTTTACAGACGCTGGACTTCCCGCTGCCAAGATTACCTGTGATTGTAATATTCATAATGATGCCTCCCCGTGTTTATCCGTAATCGTATATGGTACGTTTTTGATATCTTAACACAGACAGGGGCATTTTTCTATAATAAATTCAGACAATATTGCGGTTCCTTTACCGTTACCCGCATAATCCATAACGATACCTGCCACTCTTTCGTTTCTGTTTCTATTTTGCTATTCTTCTGCTTCTATTCCGCTTTTATTCTGCTTCTATTCCACTTCCACTTCCGCAAACGTCTCTTCCAATCCGTCCGCACACGCGGTCAGCCGGATGATCCCGGCATCCTCTGCGGAACGTATGACCGCCATCGCCCGTCCATAACAGGTGGTCCTGCTCTCATCGAAAAAATTCTCCTCTGACAGAGGATCAGCCGAGCCATATCCCTGCACCGCTCCGGCTCCTTCCGCCTTTAGGCACACTTTGCGGTCTGCCGATGTCTGCAGCGTCCCGTCTGCATCACGAAGCTCGATTGCCACATAAACAAGATCATTTTTTCCGATCTTAATCCGATCCGGCGTCAGGCACAATGACACTTCGTCTTTTGCCGTGTGCAGGCAGTAGCTATCTGTAGTCCCGTCTTCGTAATAAGCGACGGCCCGAATCTCGCCCGGCGTATACACCGTTTCAAACAAAACGCGGTACTGTTCTGCTTCGCCGGCCGGCTGTCTGCCGACACTGTTTCCATTCACAAACAGCTCAACTTCGGGAGCGTCTGAATAAACCTCCACCACACAGTTTTTCCCTTCATACCCTTTCCATGTCCAGGAAGAAACCGTTACCGGCAGCGACCACGGCGTGCACATCGGCTCTTTTCCATAATGCTCCGGCAACTGTACTGCAAGATACGGCGCTTTTCGCAGACCGAATACAATTTCCCGCAAATAACTCATCGGACGTCGGTATCCGGTAATGTCAAAATCTCCGCAGTACGCCAGATACGCCGGATATGGCTTCGCAAATCGCAGTCGGCCGTCGTAAGTTACGATGCCAATCCCCGCTTCTCCCAAATAATCCCAGGCCGTCCACGTATAGTCCCCGATGCAGGCCGGCAGCTCCTTTACTTTTTTCCAATTCGGCGCGATGTCCGGCGGCAGTGTTTCCGCCCCGTAAAATACGCGGTTTGGATATTGCTTCATCTGATCGTACACGTCCCGCATATAGTTTAAGCCTATCAGATCCAGCGTTCCGTATGCTTCCTTTAATCCCTCTTCCACCTTCGGGTGTGACGAAAGATAGTTCATCGCCCCCATCAGCGCGGTCATGGTATCGTTGATTCCGCCGCCCGGCGTCCTTTCCGGCACGGTCATATGCATGTCCTTCATTACTACAGGCAGGTCGCCCATAATTCCGATCATCCCATTGATCGCGTTGGTCACATACCGGGTCGCGTCAAGACTTCGGATTTTTTCCGCCAGCCTTCTGCTCCACTGCGCCCCCGCCGGCGTGTGAATCTCCTTGATCTCATTTCCGGTGGAATACATAAACACACAAGGATGGTTAAAATCTTTTTGCACGATATCTTCCAGGTCTTTTTCCCAGTTATCCGCAAACACGAGCGAATAGTCAAAAGGCCGCTTTGTCTGCGTCCACATATCAAAGCTCTCTTCCATGACCAGCATACCCAGCCTGTCGCACGCGTCAAGCAATGCCTCTGAAGACGAATTATGAGACATACGGATCGAGTTAAATCCTGCCTCCTTAAGCAGTTCGATACGTCGTTCCTCCGCGCGTTCCAGTGTCGCCGCCCCCACCGGGCCGTTGTCATGATGGATGCATCCGCCCCGGAGTAAAATCTTCGTACCGTTGATCCGCAGCCCGTGGACCGGATCCAGCTCCAGCCTGCGGATGCCAAACGTACTCTCTGCCACGTCCAAGACCGTTTCCCCGTCGCATACCGAAACCCTGCAGCGATACAGACACGGGGTATCCACCGACCACAATTGCGGCTCTTTTATATAAATCCGCTGTGTCTGCACAGTTTTGCTCTGCTCAAACAGCGTTATGCGTGAGCTCTCAGCTGCTGCAACGTCTCCGTCAGGTCCAAGGATTTCGGTTTTTAGCGCCACAGTCTTTCGAACCTTTTCGTCGTAACAGACCGTCGTGTCCACTTTCACTGCCGCAATTCCTTCTGAAATTTCCGGCGTGGAAATCCGCAGTCCATCCACGTCAATCCTTATTTTTCCGCCCTTGTACAAATACACGGGCCGGTAAATGCCGCTGCCTGTATACCACCGGCTGTTTGTCATGGCAGTGTTGACCGCCCTGACCAGAACCGTATTTTTTACGCCAAACTGCAGACAGTGTGTCACATCCGATATCAGTCTCGTATAACCGCCCTGCACGCTTCCTGCCAGTGTGCCGTTGACATACACATAACCGCTGTTTTGAATCCCCTGGAATTCCAGGAAAAACGTGTTCTCTTTCTCTGACTCATCCACATAAAACTGCTTCACATATTCATAATTACCGCCCGCAAAATAGCCGCCTTCGCTTGACGACGGACTGTCTGCACTGCGCTCTTCCCATACCATGGCGTCATGGGGCAGCGTCACATTTCTTCCCTCGCTGCCCGGCGCGGAATATGCCATTCCTTTTGGTACTTTTTTTACCGTCCATTCCCGGTTAAAGTCTTGTCTTTGCATTTTCTCTGTCCTTTCCTGTTTTTTATTTTTCCGCCCGCATCTTCTTATTGTCTTCCTCTACTTTCATAAAGTAAAAGAGCACCGCAGACAGTACCATCGGTACGATCACTGCCAGCAGATACGACCAGTTGATCGTCGCCACTGCCCTTTGTGTCTGCACTTTTGCCATCCCGTCAAATCCGCCCATATCCAGCAGGAATCCGCAAAGCGCCGTGCCAAGGCCTGTTCCTACTTTGATTCCAACGGAAGAACACGAATAGATCATTCCCGTCATTCTGTGGCCAAATTTCAGGTGGCTGTATTCGTCCGTTTCCGCAATAATCGCATTCATCGCCCCTGTCTGCGGTGCAGAAGCAACTGCTCTGATCGCCATACCGATAAGAACCAATGTAAAATTACCGGTCAGACCGCCTATAACAACCGGAATGCAGCCCAGCGCGCCGACAATATTGGATGCCATGACCGCTTTGCTCATTCCGAATCTGGACGTCAAAAGCGGTACAAACGGAAGCGCAATTGCCGATGGAAGAATACCCGCCAGACTCAGCGTACCAAGCAAAGACGCATTTCCCAGCTGGTAGGTTGCGAAGTAAATACCAAGACCGGCAGTAAGTCCGCTCCCCATATACTTTGCCAGGTACAGAGCAAGGATCAGCAGAAAATATTTGTTTTTAATATGTTTGTCATCCACGGACGCGTCGCACAGAATATCGAAGGACAAACCTACTCTTATCAGGAAGGGCAGTGCTGTCTGATCAATCAGAATGTCCGTCACGTAGAAATTGTAGAAGATAATGCAGAGCTGATGTTTCTTGCCGTCTCAAATGACTTTTTCCTCAATCTGATCCGTTCTGACATCCATTATGACGAAACCGGACATATTATTTCACAGGAAAATCCGATTTATGACCTGGTCTGGAAAACATGCAAAAACAGGAACACTTCTCAAAAACAATACTGGGATTTTATACCGACAGGCTCTCCGGCCGCTGCCGTGGCAAAATTTGAACAAATATTCGGTGTCATAATCCGCGAAACAGCCGGACGCCAGTCCGGACTTCTGCCTCTTGTTTCCGGACTTATTTCCCGCATGTTTTCCATCCTGCTGGATCCCGAACAGTATACCTTACAAAAATTCACGCTGCCCAGCGACAAGGAAGAATATCTGTTCCTGCGTATCCAGGAGCTCCTAAAACAGACAAACGGCTGTATCAGCCGCCACGACATGGCCGCAAAACTGCATTATGATCCGGATTATATGAATAAAATCGTCAAAAAGCGTACCGGCATGTCCTTATTAAAATATGCGCGCAATTTCACTCTGGAAGAATCTGCTCGTCTTTTGCTGCATACCGACATGCACATTTCTGATATTATGCAATGTCTCGGTATTACAAACCGCAATCATTTCTACACGATTTTCAAAGAAAAGTACGGCGTTACTCCAAACAAATACCGGCAAAAAAAGACCGGGGAACCATCCTAAAACAGATGGGTTCCCCGGTTATGATATTATAAAATTGTTAAATTTTTCTCACTGTGTTACAGCTTTTAATTCTACACCGTCAGAAGTCCCGCGAGTTGTTCTACTTCTGCGACACTTAGACCTGAATCTTCTGCTATCTCCTCGATTGTCAGTTTTCCTCTTTTTAGCATCCTAAGCGCCGTTTTCTTTTGCGTTTCACTAATTCCCTGTCTTTTTCCCTGATTTAAAATAGTTCTTGCACTGGTTTCTATCAACGCTCCGCTCATCATATCACCTACGCCTTTCTGCACATTCTCGTATTTTTGTGCAATCTCTTTAATCACATCACCGGAAAGCTCTATGATTGTGCGTTTGTCAAAAGCCCCGATCACTCCCTGCTGTTCCAGTTCGTCAAGCCTTTCTAAAATTTTCTGATACTCTGCCTTCAATTCCGCCAGTTTCCGCTCATTACGATTATACTCCGGAAAGTCTTTCTCATGTGAAAAAATATAAAACGGAATCAGCATCAGCAGACTTTTCTCAAAAATATCATTCAATGAATACGTCTGCAATTTCATAATCGGCACATCGTACTGAACCGTTCCGCCTGGCGTAATGATCACATATTTCATTTTATCTGGTGTTTTTTTGTAAGTCCGAAGATACAGAACCGACGTATTAGGGAATGTCACAGTCAGTGTTTCCTCCGTAACCTCGCCCTCGTCGAGCGCTGTCTGTGCGTCATATTCAAAAAGCCTTATTGTGATTTTTCCATCCGGCAGACTGCTTTCACACTCAACATGGTATTTCTTCGGTATTTTCCCCAAAACCGTAAAATTCGTGTCCGTAATCCGTTCTTTGTCTGCCTCGTCCTGCTGGTCTAAAAAATGTTCATTAGGAAAAAAACGTATTTCTTCTTCCCCTGTGTATGTTTCCCCGAAAATTTCATTGATTATGGGAATAATCAGCTTCTGGCAGTCATTCAGAATGGTCCTGAATGCCCCGTCATATATATTTGCCATATTTATTTCCTTCCTCTTTGTGTCTTTATCATACCATTTTTTCGCCTTAAATTCAAGAATTGCAAAGCATTTCACGCTGCTCAAAACTCTTTATTTTTATGAATACTCACTGACACCAGAAAAGATATCGGAAACATCAAAAGCGCCGCAAAACTGTTTATCATACCTGTAAGCGGATGCTGCAGATTCATTTCGCCTGTGACCGGCGACAAAGCCGCTGCGATCAGGCACATAAAACACACTGCCGCAAACGCAGACAGCAGTAAAACCAGCTCATTTTTTTCTGTGCCGATTTTTAAAATAACCGGGTACATCAGAGAAACGGAAATAACCGACAATCCCAATCCGTATTCATATCCCCAAAGGATCGATAATCCATTCCATGTCTGACCGGAAAGTATGACACAAATGACCGTGCCAAAACCGGCAAACAAACCGCAAAAAATCAGAAGCGCAAATGTGATATACTTTGCGCCTATCATCGTACTGCGCTTTAGCGGGAGCGTTCGCTCAAATTTATCCCACTTTGCCACCTCATCCGCATGCAGCGCGGTTCCCGTATTGACTACAAATAAAAAGACCTGTACCGCAATAATCATAGGATAAATACTCGCATTGTTGATAATCAGCGGCGAAAAGATTAATGCTGCCGCCATAAGGAAAGACAGCTTTAGATTACTTTCCATTGAATAAAAGTTATTTCGAATCAGACCTTTCATTTCGTTTCCCCCTTCACATACAACAGCATAATTTCATCGATCGTTGCCGGAATTACCATCGCTTTCGGATATTTCTTTTTGGCGCTGTTTCGGTCGGCGACCAAAACCTGCCATTCATAGTCTTGTTTCCGGTAAGCGATCATATCCTTGGGATCGATCTTTTGAAACTGCGCCGCCCCGCATTTGACTATGCCATAGCTTTCCAGAAGCTCGTCTTTGGGTTTTGAAAAAATCAGTCTCCCCTCATGAATAAAGACAATATAATCCGCTACTTTTTCCAAATCGCTTGTAATATGAGAGGATACCAAAACAGCATGCTCTTCATCCTGCACAAAATCGAGAAACATATCTAAAATATCGTCACGCACGACAGGGTCAAGCCCGCTTGTAGCCTCGTCTAAAATCAAAAGCTCCGGATGATGCGCAAAAGCCGCCGCAATAGAAAGTTTTGCTTTCATGCCCTTTGAAAAAGATTTTATTTTCTTTGCAGCCGGCAGGGACAGCTTTTCCAGCAGCGCAAAGAAATATTCCTCGTCCCAGGAATTATAAATGCCTTTGAGTACCTTATTCAGTTTTTGGGGCGTAAGTTCTTCCGAAAAATTCGTTCCGTCAAAAACCACGCCGATCTTCTCCCTAACCTCCGGCTGCAGTTCTTCCACAGGACTTCCCAAGACCGAAATCTCGCCCTGATCCTTGTGTATCAGCCCTAAAACAGAGCTCAGCGTCGTGCTTTTTCCCGCGCCGTTTTCGCCGATCAGTCCGACGATCGTCCCCCGTGGCACTTCAAACGACAGATCCGACAAAGTAAACGCTTTGTACTTTTTCGTCAATCCGGATACGGTCAATGCATTGGTATTCATCATTCATCCTCCTCATACAAAAGGGTAAGTAAATCTGTCAGTTTCTCCAGTTTGATGCCAGACGAACGGGCAATCTCCACTGCTTCTGCAAATTTTTCTTCGATCTTTTTCTGCTGCTCTTCTAAATAAAAATCCTGATTTTGCGCCGATACATAACACCCTTTTCCTGCCGTGGTTTCAATAAAGCCGTCCTCCTGCAACGTGGCATACGCTTTTTGAACCGTTAAAATGCTAATGTGTAAAGATTTTGCCAAAGCCCGTACAGAGGGGATCGCTTCGCCGGTTTTTAATTCTCCGCTCATAATCGCCGCTTTGATCTGTGCAGAAATTTGCTCGTATAAAGGCCGGCTTGCCTTGTTGCTTACTATAATTTCCAACTTCTCACCGCCATTCTGTACCGTACTGTTATGTAGCAACAAGTACAGTATAGAACAGATGCATTGAATTGTCAATAGGAATCCTTCGTTGCAGCCTGACTGGCGTCTGGAAACGTTCGCTATAACACCATCAGCAGTGTCCCAATGCCTATCAGCACACAGCCAGTCAGCGACCGGATCGTTAATTCTTCATGCAGAAACAAGAAAGCAAATAAAATGGTAAACACAACGCTCAGCTTATCTACCGGAACCACTCTGGTCGCCTTTCCAATCTGTAATGCCCGGTAATAGCACAGCCAGGAGGCTCCGGTTGCCAGTCCGGAAAGAATCAGAAATATCCAGCTCTTTTTACCAATCTGTGTCATTTCGTTCTGCGTATTGGTCAGAAACACCATCCCCCAAGCCATAACGACTACGACAACCGTCCGTATTGCAGTGGCAAGATTCGAATTTACGCCGTCTATGCCAATTTTCGCCAGTATGGACGTCAGCGCCGCGAAAATCGCAGACAATAGTGCAAATAAAAACCACATATCCTTGTTACTCCTCTCTCACATTTGCTCTGGTCTATTATAGTATTTCCATACACTTTTAACAAGAATTATGAAAGAACAGACTGTCTGCATGCGCCGTCCTGCATTCAAAATTTGTAACTCTTCCCGCATGCGGCCAAACGATGGTTTTTATTAAAAACCAATGGAAATCCGCGGCTTTCGGTGCTATAATGGTTATCAGATATTATTCAGAAAGTCAGAGGTATTCCTTTTGCATACAAATATTCTGATCGTCGAAGACGATAATGACATCAATAAAATGTTAAACGAACTGCTCACCCTGAATGGCTACCATACCATTCAGGCGTTTTCTGGTACAGAAGCGCTGCTGCATTTAAAAAACGATGCTCCCGCCGCCGTCATTTTAGACCTGATGCTGCCCGGCATGACCGGAGAAGAGCTGCTCTCACATATAAAAACGACCTGGAAAGATACCGCTGTCATCGTAGCTTCTGCAAAAGAAGATACCGCCACACGCATTTCACTGCTGCGCGCCGGAGCAGACGATTACATTACCAAGCCGTTTGACACCGAAGAACTGCTCGCCCGCCTGGAAGCGGTATTAAGGCGCAGTAAAAAGCAGACAGCCGTACCTGCAGACAGCTGTTATCCCACCCAGGCGGCCTGTGTCCGCTACAAAAATCTCACCATGTATCCGGATAATTATACCGTATTTGCCGACGATACGGAGCTGCCTCTTACCAGGCGGGAATATCTGATTCTGGAGCTTTTGATGTCACATCCTGAGAAAGTCTTTACGAAAAGCAATATTTATGAATCGGTATGGAACGAAGAATTTTTAGGGGAAGATAACGCCGTAAACGTACACATCAGCAATATCCGGCAAAAGCTGGCAAAGCTCTGCCCGCAGGAAACTTATATCCGCACGGTCTGGGGGATTGGATTTAAAATGGACTGACCGTTCAATCTTTATACTTTCTTAATACTTTTCCTAATGTTTCTAAACAACTGGCAGGTATACTATCACTATCAGCAAACAACACATCTGTCTTTGGATGTAACAAGGAAAGGAAACCGTTATGGAATATGTATTGAAAACACAATCTCTCACAAAAATCTACAGCCATGCAAAAGTCGTGGACGCAGTAAGTATGCATGTACAAAAAGGCAGTATCTACGGCTTTATCGGAAAAAACGGCGCCGGAAAAACGACCTTTATGCGAATGGCTGCAGGACTTGCGGCGCCAGACGCCGGTTCGATGACGTTGTTTGGTTCCAGTGATCTGGAAAAACAGCGCATCCGTATTGGTACTCTGATCGAACATCCCGGCTTTTATCCCGGTATGACCGCATATGACAATCTCGAGACCATACGCATCAGTCTCGGTATCCCCAACCGTAACCGTATAAAAGAACTGCTCGAACTGACCGGACTTGCAGACACAGCGAAAAAGAAAGCAAAGCATTTTTCCATGGGTATGAAGCAGCGTCTTGGAATAGCGATATCCCTGCTAAGGAATCCGGATTTTCTCATTCTGGATGAACCGATCAACGGTCTGGACCCTGCCGGAATTAAGGAAGTGCGCGATTTGCTGCTGCGGCTGAACCGTGAAAAGCAGATTACGATTCTGATATCCAGCCATATCCTTGGAGAACTCTCCAAAATTGCCACCCACTACGGCATTATTCGAAACGGTTCATTAATTGAAGAATTTGATAACCACGAGCTCATGCAGCGCTGCCGCAGATGTCTCAGGCTTACCGTCGACCAGCCGCAGCA
>ERZ778517.2415-NODE-2415-length-10863-cov-3.592617_pt1 | contig 10863 bp, 11 predicted proteins | sample MGYA00510341_ERZ778517 | MGnify/ENA primary metagenome ERZ778517 (study PRJEB29527, sample SAMN07138964) | mouse gut metagenome | material: feces | host: mouse | place: China:Nanjing | collected 2016-01-25 ... | reverse complement strand
ATTGCATATGTTGAAGGGACTGTGCGGATCATCCGTCCGTCTTCGCTGGTGATCGATGTGGCAGGGATCGGTTACGAAGTGTTTGTGAGCGATCCTTACAAATACAAAAGCGGCAGGCTCGTTTTTTTATATACGTATCATCAGATCCGGGAGGATTCTCAGATCCTGTTTGGTTTTGATGAGGAAATCGACTATGAGATCTTTATCAAACTGCTGAACGTCAAAGGAATCGGAGCAAAAACCGCGATGGCCATGCTGGCCAGGACACCAGGCAAAGAAATTGCGCAGGCCGTGCAGGAAGGCAATGTCAAACTGCTCAAGAGCATGCCGGGGATCGGACCGAAAAGCGCAAGCCAGATCGTGCTTGATCTGCAGGGAAAGCTCGTTTCCTATATGCAGCCTGAAGAGGTGGAGACCGATCCGGTATGGCAGCAGACAAAGGAAGCGCTCGAAGCGCTCGGATATAATCCGAAAACGATACAATCCATAAAAAAAGAGCTTCAGGAAAAAGAGTATGACGGTGTCGACACGATGCTTCGTCATGCGCTGATGCTCATGGCACAACGAAAGGAACGATAAAAAATGGAAGAAAGGACGATGGATCCTCAGGAGCAGAGCGGCGATCTTTTCGAGATCACGCTGCGGCCTGCTTCTCTGGATGAATATATCGGGCAGAACAAGCTCAAGGAAAACCTGAAGGTGTTCATTCATGCCGCAAGAGCGCGCAGCGAAGCGCTGGATCATGTTCTCCTGTACGGACCTCCGGGACTCGGGAAAACGACGCTGGCATATATTCTTGCACATGAAATGGGCGGAAATCTCAAGACGGCCAGCGGACCTTCGATCGAAAAAAGCGGTGATCTTGCGGCGGTGCTGTCTACTCTTGAGCCGGGAGATGTCCTGTTCATCGATGAAATTCACAGACTGCCTAAACAAGTCGAGGAGGTGCTTTATCCAGCGATGGAGGACTACTGTCTCGATATTGTGGTGGGCAAGGATACCGGATCCGTGCACAGCATAAGGCTGTCCCTGCCTCCTTTTACGCTGGTAGGAGCTACGACAAGGGCGGGGGACCTGAGCGCTCCGCTGCGGGATCGTTTCGGGATCGTGGATCAGCTGGAATATTACGAGCTGCCTGATCTGAAGCGGATCGTAGCCAGGACTTCCAGGGTCATGCACACACCGACCGAGGAGGAAGCGATGCTCGAGATCGCGCGCCGTTCGCGCGGGACGCCCCGGATCGCGAACAGGCTTTTCCGGCGCGTACGGGATTTTGCGCAGGTATATAATGAAGGTGTCATTTCTCTGGATGTAGCCAGAGATGCCCTGGACCGGCTCAATGTCGATCATCTTGGTCTGGATGCGGTCGATCACAAATATCTGTTAGGTATCATTGAGCGTTTCAAAGGGGGACCGGTCGGTCTCGAGGCGCTGGCTTCGAGCATCGGCGAAGATCCCGTGACGATCGAGGATATGTACGAACCGTATCTTCTCCAGATCGGATTTATCAACAGGACGCCGAAAGGACGGATCGCTACGGAGAAAGCCTACCGTCATTTCGGGCTGGCTATGGAAGAAAAATAATTCGGGAAACAGAAATTCTGTTTCCTTTTTTTATGTTTGAAGTATAATTGACACTATGGAAAGTTTGACACCTTTGGCAAAAGCCATTTTAGAAACGCTGGAACCGGATCCGGCAAAACAGGAGCAGTGGCTCATCCATGCGCCGCTGTTTCCACCAGGAAAAAATCCGGAAATGGAAGCATTTAAGGATGCGATCGATGATGTCAAACAAACCGGCGGCAAGGTTTTTGTTGCCGGCGATTACGACTGTGGTGCGACACGTTTCCGGGAGAGATAAAAACCTGGACGCAGCCGTCAGGCTGAAGAACTGTATCGCTGAACGAAAGAAATGACGGGGCAGCCCCCGGAAGCTTTCTCGATAATACTCCGGCCTGCGTCTGACTTTTGCTGGAAGTCAGAGGTGGGAAGCCCGGTGAAGACGGCACGATGCATGATGCGGATATGCCGGTCGTCCATAAACTGTCTATGATGAGAATGATATGATCTGACGAACCTGCGAACAAAAGGAACCGGGACATGAGGTTTAGTAAAAGCGCAGTTATGAAACACCTTGCGGCAGCATTGTGCCGGCAGGTGTTCCGGCCCTGGCAGGCATCTAAGGACAGCATGAAAGGATAAGCGATACGGAACGTGGAAAGCTGGATACGTACGGCCTCAGCAGGCAATGGTACGGCTGGACATAAAAGAGCTGATCTATAAATCCATTTGATCCAGTGAGAGCGATGTCATGGTACCGGTGAAGCAGATCGAAAGATCTGAAGAGGGACGGGCATTAGTCAGGCGCAAGCCTGATGGAGCGCCGTGTGCGGTGAAAGCCGCATGCACGGTGCGGAGCGGGGGAAAAGGCGGAGAATGATCAAAGCCTTACCTATCGCTATACGGAATTATGGCAACATCGATCATGGTAGGCGGATTGCAGGCATACGGCATAGAAACAGGATTTTATATCCCTGATCGTATAAAGGAAGGATACGGTCTTCAGCCGCATACCGTACAGCTCGCTTATGAAAAAGGATATAGAACGATCGTGACGGTCGATAATGGCGTGAAAGCAAAAGAAGCCCTCGAGCTGGCACAGACACTAGGCATGACGACCATCGTAACGGATCATCATGTCATCGAAGAGGACGTCAACTGCGATATTCTTGTTCACCCGTCGCTGCTCGAGGACGAATTTTCAGGACTCTGCGGCGCAGGCGTAGCGTATGAATGCATGCGTGTCCTTGGCGTCGCCAGCGACTACCACCTGATGATGGCGGCTGTCGCTTCGATTGGCGATGTGATGCCTGTCACGAAACAGACAAGATGCATCATTCAGCATGGGATCAGGCTGCTGAACGAGAAAAAGGAAATTCATCTTTCCGGCTTTATCAAGGATCAGCATGTAACAGAAACGACCATCGCCTTTCAGGTCGTTCCCAAGATCAATTCGATCGGGAGGCTGTCGAACATGGCCAATGCGAACAATGTGGTGCGGTACATGCTTTCGGAAGATAGAGATGAAATTATAAAGCTGGCCGGACAGATCGAGCAGATCAATGAGCGCAGAAAAGTGATTTCTGCTCAGATGAGCGATCAGGCTCTGCGGATGCTTGATCGCCGAAAAGCGGTCCATCTGATCATGTCGCCAGGATTTCACGAAGGGATCATCGGTCTCGTGGCAGGAAAGATATGCAATGAGACGAACAGACCGACGATCGTGGCGGCAAAAAACGTCAATGGCTACAAAATGAGCATGAGAGCGCCGAAAGGATTCGACTGTCTGGAATTTCTGAAGGATTTTCCTTCGTTTTCAGCGATCGGAGGACATACCCAGGTAGCCGGTTTCTCGATCGATCTGGCAGATTATGCTTCCTTCGAACGATATGTGGAAACGAGGGCGAATACGTATGAATGGAGGGAGGCTGAGCCAGACCACGAACTGCTGATCGACGAAAGCGACATCAATGTGGCGGCAATCGAAAGCCTTGATATCCTGCGTCCGTTCGGACCAGGTTTTGAAATGCCGGTCATGATCCTGGAAAATCCGTCGATCAAAAATCTGTATGATTTTCAGAATGCCAGACATCGCCGCTACACTTTGAGCAGCGGAGCATGCTGTATGCGGTTCAATCAGCCGGGGGATGAGATCCAGAAAAGTGTAAACAGGATCCAGAGCTTTGAGGGCGAACTGCAGGTAAGCGAGTACCGCGGGCGCAAACAGGCGAATTTTATGATTGAAAAAATCACTTATCAATAAGATAATTTAAGTATTGCAGAAAGAGGACAAAATCAATGAATATAAAAGACTATATCGAATCTATTCCGGATTTTCCAAAAAAAGGAATCATGTTCCGCGATATCACTCCAATCCTGGAGAGCCCGGAAGCCATGCATTATGTAACAAAGGAGATCGCAAAGTTTGCGGAAACGACAAAAGCGAATCTGATCATTGCACCGGAAGCCAGAGGATTCTTTTTCGGGATCCCGGCAGCAATGGAAGCCAATATCGGGTTTGCGCCAGTCAGAAAACCAGGCAAGCTGCCGCGCGAAACGATCAGCGTAAAATACGATCTCGAATACGGAACGGATGAACTTCAGATCCATGTTGACGCGATCAAGGAAGGCGACCGCGTACTGATCGTTGATGATCTGCTTGCGACCGGAGGAACGGTCGAAGCGATCGTTAAGCTGGTCGAATCGAGAAAAGCCGAGGTGGCTGGCATCGCTTTTGTGATCGAGCTTGACGATCTGAAAGGAAGAGAGCGTTTCGGCGACATTCCTGTTTTATCTTTAACACACTACGAAGGAGAATAAACCACGGCGAAAGGGGGAATTGGATGTCGGTAAAAAATGAAGTTGCGTTTGATGAATGCATGGCGAATGTTCAAACGTACATCAAAAGACCGGAAAATCTTGATCTCATCAACAAGGCGTATGAATTTGCGCATATTCATCATAAGGGGCAGTTTCGCAAAAACGGCGCACCGTACGAAGTCCATGTGATCCAGGTCGCCAATACGCTGGCTGATCTGCACTGCGGTCCGAAAACGATAGCGGCCGGTCTGCTTCATGATACAGTAGAAGACTGCGAAGGGGTCGACCACGATACGATAGTTGAGAATTTCGGCGAGGAAATAGACATGCTTGTCGATGCCGTGACCAAGATCAAAGCCATCAAATTCAAGGATGAAAAAGAATATCTGGCAAGCAATCACCGCAAGCTTTTCATAGCGCTCGCAAAGGATGTCCGTGTTATTCTGATCAAACTGGCCGACCGCCTGCACAATATGCGTACTCTTGAATTTATGCGGCCGGAAAAACAGAAGAAGATCGCTTCGGAAACGCTGGCTGTGTACGCTCCGATCGCCCATCGCCTCGGTATTTCCCAGGTCAAGAACGAACTGGAAGACCTTTCGTTTAAATATTTGTACCCTGAAAAATACGAACAGATCAAGGTGCTTGTCCGGCAGCGCGAAAGCGACCGCAATGAACAAGTGCAGAATATGATCCACGATATCGAACAGATCCTGAAAACCTATAAGATCCCTTACCGCATTTTCGGCCGGTCAAAGCATTTCTATAGCATTTACAAAAAAATGAAAACCAAGAACAAGCGGTTCGAGGAAATTCTGGATCTGCTCGCGATCCGGATCGTAACCGATTCAGAAGTGCACTGCTATGAGATCCTTGGATATATCCATGCCAAATACCGTCCGATCCCGGGCCGTTTCAAGGATTATATCGCCATGCCGAAAGCCAATATGTATCAATCGCTGCATACCACGATCGTCGATCCGGAAAATGGGCATATATTCGAGATCCAGATCCGGACAGAACAAATGGATGCAGTCGCTGAACGCGGTGTAGCCGCGCACTGGAAATACAAGGAGCGTCCAGGCGCTTCAGCCGAGATCCAGCAGAAGGAGATTGAAGACAAGCTTTCCTGGTTCCGTGATTTTTCAATGATGACGGATGAAGAAAGCGAAGATCCGCTTGAGTATATGAATGTGCTTCAGAAAGATATTTTTGAAGCCAACGTGTACTGTATGTCGCCAAGAGGCAAGATCATAGCTCTGCCTCCCGGCTCGACCCCGATCGATTTTGCGTACAGGATCCATACCGAGGTCGGCCATAAAACCGTAGGAGCTACTGTAAACGGAGCCATCGTGCCGCTCAATACGGAGCTGAAGACCGGCGATGTCGTTGACATCCTGACAAGCAACAATTCCAATGGACCGAGCAAGGACTGGATCAAGATCGTAAAATCGGGCCATGCAAGAAACAAGATCCGCGCCTTCCTGCAGAAACAGGAACATCAGAACCGCAAGGAACTGATCAAAAAGGGAGAGCACGATCTGGCCCAGGAATTCAAACGGCTCGAGCTTGACGATTCTCTTCGCTCCCAGAAGCGTATGGAATCGATTTTACAATCGCTATCCTTCAAAACCGTCGATGATCTGTATGTAGCGATTGCCAACCGGCGCATCTCTCTTCAGTCGATCGTAGACCGGCTTGCCAAGAACCGAAACACATCGCTAAGCGATGAAGATATCGTAAAGATCATCAATAAATCCGCGCCGAGGACCCAGAAATCGAGCGGATGCGGAGTCGTGGTGCCGGGAATCGATACGATCGCGGTTTCTCTTGCCAACTGCTGTTCGCCTATCCCGGGCGATCCGATCACAGGCTATATTTCCAAAGGGCAGGGAGTCAAGGTGCATCGGCAGGACTGTCCCAATATCATTCATGAGACGAAACGGCTGATCCCGGTCGCCTGGGATGATAATCTGGAAGAAAAGATCTATGAAGTCAAGCTGGTCATCTACTCGGACGACCGCAATTATCTGCTTAGCGATATCGTCACGATGCTTCAGCAGTCGAATGCCATGTTAAAACAGGTGGATTCCTCGGTGGACGACAATCATCTGACCGCAACGACCAAACTGACTGTCGGAGTAAAAAATGCCGATCATCTGCAGGTCATTATCGCCAATTTGAAGAAGGTCCGTTCAGTCAACGAGATCATTCGTACGATTCAGTAATCGAAAAAGGAGCTGTTGACTCTAAAGCTGAATGTGTGCTTTAGAAGAATAGCTCCTTTTTGATATCTGTTGTGTACAACTGGTGCGATTGAACGATCAGTACAGCCCAAGATTTTTTTTGATCTCGATCCAGATGAAGAGAAGACGGGAAACGATTTCCCGGGAAATATGTCTTGGCTTATGATCCGGATATGTACAGGCACTGTATGTGCTGAAAAAATCACGCGCCATCGCGCACGCTCTTGGCGCGTGCAGCGAAGAAGTAATGATAAGGAGGGGGACATCACCGATCATTTCCCTGGCATATTTCAGATTTTCATACGTATTGCGTGCTTTGGTTTCGGTAAGGATCGGCATAGCGCAGCGCTCATCGATGTATTCCTTCATAACAAGCGCTTCTGTAAACTCATTCTTTACATTCGAACCGCTGATGATCAATTGATTAAAGGCATGCTCCTTCCATGCCTCCATTGCAGTCTGACAACGAAGGATCTGTGATGTGGACATGGTTCCGTCATCATGGCTCGGACATCCTAGGAGCAGGGCATAAGGATAGCGGGCGGCGCGTTTCGGGATCCCGGGAACAAAATAACGGTAGAATAAAAAGAGAAGAGCAGCAACTGCAATGATCCATAATATGAGCTTATTCAACATAAACGGTATCCTTTATATCATGAGGCATGACACTTTCATACAGCCGCTTTGTCCTTAAATGGACTTTCTGCAGAAATGCGGGCAGTGCCGAAAACTTTGAATAGACAACGCTTTCCTTTTTGATCGAGTTCAAATAGGCGCGTCCGGTCTGGTTCATAGCGAGCAGGATCGAGCAGTGCAGACAATCGTTCCTTTTCATTTCCTCTTTTGTGATCTGCAGCATGATAAAAAGACAGGTACGCTGGATCCGGGCACGTGTATACGTTTTGGAAACCGATGCCTCTAAAAACTTATCCCACGTCCGGTATCTGGACGCATTTTTGATCAGACGGTATTCGATTCCTTCATTGACCAGATGATAACCGGCAAGCGTGTCCGGACTGCTCATGAGCAGGAAAGTACGCAGATAAGGATAATAGGAGTTCCAGTTCTGCTGCTCAATAAAATGATCCGATAAAAACTCCTCGCTCGCGCCCGCAAAGTAATCGGAGCGGGTACGGGTAGCGCTTTTAAAGGACGGGCTGCGCTGGATACACAGAGGAGCGATCCCATATTGCCGCGCATAATCAATGTACTGCATCCCCAGGATATCGTTGGGGCCGATGGCTGAGGCGATATTGGCCTGCCAGGAACGTGAAGGATCGGTCTGGACGCTTTTTGCGGATTCGAGCAGCTGTTCGAGCGCCGCAATATCATTGGTTTCGGATCCGAAAACGATGCAGTCTACTTTTAGATTGGCAAGCGTTTCGATCGCATACCGGGCAAAGCGGTCGGCACTCTGGGCTGCATAAACCGCCGGAAGCTCTACGACCAGATCGACACCATAGCGGACGGCAAGCATGGATTTGGTGTACGGATCGATCAGAGAGGGCAGGGCCCGCTGCGAAAAACATCCGGAAAGGACAGCAATGAGCACGTCGCATCCGCTCGTTTTCCGAGCCTGTTCGATATGGTAAAGATGACCTTTATGCATAGGATTGTATTCTACAATGATTCCACATGTTTTCACGCTTCCACTCCTTCAAATCTGAAATAAAGATATCATCCTGAAAAAAGGAATTCAATTAAAAAAAGCGGGATCGAAGATCACGCAGTGCGGACGAGGTCGTTTACTGTTTATAATGAGCCGCCGCTTTTTCAGGAAGGTCTTCCAGAGAGACTTCCTGCCACGATATGACGCCGCGAAGCGGGCTTTTTTCGAGCAATATGTAATGATCCTCTTTCAACGGCTTTTCTGTGCCGAATACGACTTCATATTTCTGGCCGTTCTCATCGTAGGCGTCGAGTGTATACTGATACGACATTCCGCCGTTTGGCCGGATCACGCCGCTGTCCGGGACGATCTTTTCCATTTTCGTCTGATCGATCTTCGAATACAAGGTCTGGTTCAGGCTGGAGCATCCGGAAAGGGTAAAAGCAAGATACACGGCTAAAAGGATAAGGATTTTTCGAAACATTATTTTTTCCTCCTGATCAATGTTCTATGTGCTTCCAGCATAAAACAGGATCAGCAAGGCTGCCTGATATTATCCTTACAAGAATCTTTCGTTTTTGTTATGGACGAAGATTTCATTTTTCTTTTTTTGCGCTTATGCTTTTTACTGGACGCATGTTTTGAAGCTTCGCTTTTTCGATCATCCCTCTTTTGCCGGCTTTCTTTCTTTTTGTACGGCTCCTTGAGGATCAAATGACCATAGGGCTGCCATGCTCCTCCTTTTACAGGACAAAGGAAATAACGGTCTTTCTTTTTTGAATACAAGATCCGTGCGCCTAGAAAAGGGCCGTATGAACTGTGCTGAATCGCCGTTTTCTCTTTGTTGAGCTGCAGGCCGAGATTTGTGTGCAGCCATTCTTCGATGAAGGCAAGATATTCCTTGATCTCATGTGGATCGTCGCCGAAGATCATCCAGTCATCTGTGAAACGTACGAATGGGATATGGTTCTGGTCCAGCCATTCATCAAGTTCCATGAGGCAAATATCAATGATCAATCCGGTCAGTTCGCTCGAAGCAAACAACCCGTCGGTCTCATAGAAAAGCGAAGCGGGCCCGTCCTGGGTCAGATATATAAGCGAGCTGAGCAATTCAATGGCAGGCTTGTCGAAAATTTTCTGGGACAGCTTTTTCATTGCGATGTTTTTGGACAGGCTTTCTCCGCAGTTTTTTACGTCCAGCTTCAAAGCATAGGGGTGCCCGCTTCGAAGGATCTGCAGGCACTTTCGGTGTGCACGACGGACGCCGCGGTATTTGTCATAAAGGTAAAGAGAGTCGGAAAAATCGTTTCGGAACCATTCGCGCAGTCCACAGAAAACAGCCTGCTGGATCAGCCTGTCTTGAGGCTGCAGCAGCAATACTTTGCGAAAGGTTCCATCTTTTTTCATGACTTCGACCGGTTTTCCGGGTGCAGGGAACCATAGACAGCGGAGGATCTGTTCCTGGATCGTTTCCTTGTTTTCTGTGTATGTGCTCCAAAGCTGGCACAGCTCTTCTTCGGAAAGGGCATAGATCCCTTTCTGTTCTGAAAGCGACTTGAAAGCTTTATTCATATTCTTGTCCGACAGGATCATGGTTGTCAGTTTATTCCGGTTCATTGATGAAGTCCTTTCTGATGCCGTGAAGGCTCTTTCTATCTAATAATGGCTCAAAAACAGCCGGAATCAAAACGAAAAGCAAGTTTTATATGATCGGCGGGTCTCGTTCTCTGCAAAGAGGGATCAACTGTGGTAATATAGGTAAAGAAATACGCATCGCAAGATTCCATGAAGAACCGTTGACATTTATTTATCGATTCTTTATAATATCAGGTGCGACATGAGGTGGAAATCGTGAAATTTACAAAAAAGGAATTCCTGATGGCTCCATTGGGAAAGATCAGCATCGATGAATGGATTTCGATCGAAGAAAACGATTTGCTTCATCATACTCAAGTCAAGTCTATTCCAAAAATTCATGTTACAGGAGATCTGCAATATGATGGATCCACTCTAGTCTACTCCAATCTGGAATTGGAGGGCGTGATGATCGTTCCGGATTCCATTACGTTGGAGGATCTGGAAGTGGATTTTGACACGGAGTCGCATGAAACGTACTCATTTGTTCCGATCAAAGCAGAAGATCGTCAGGATGAAGATATCATTGTCGTGAAGCATGATACGATCGATATCAATCCGGAAGTGTTCCAGGCTGTGCTTTACGAAGCACCGATGAGCATTACCCGTCTTCCCAGAGATCAGTATCCGAAAGGCGACGGCTGGCAGGTGATCTCTGATCAGGATCCGAAAGATCAGGAAAAGAAGATCGATCCACGATGGGAAAAACTGAGTGAATTCAAACTGGATGACTAGGAGGTGCAGACATGGCTGTTCAACAAAGAAGAAATTCAAAAACACGTAAGGCAAAACGTAGAACTCACTACAAATTGGTAAAACCTGAATTGACAAGATGCCCAAATTGCGGTGAATACAAACTGGCACATAAAATGTGTTCTTGTGGAGAATATAACGGCAGACAAGTCGTTGAAAAGTAAGGATGTACGAGGTACATTCTTTTTTTTTTATGTAACTTAACTTTAACTCATAGAAAAAAAGCGTAATAAAACCCTA
>ERZ778517.2413-NODE-2413-length-10879-cov-4.001755_pt1 | contig 10879 bp, 12 predicted proteins | sample MGYA00510341_ERZ778517 | MGnify/ENA primary metagenome ERZ778517 (study PRJEB29527, sample SAMN07138964) | mouse gut metagenome | material: feces | host: mouse | place: China:Nanjing | collected 2016-01-25 ... | reverse complement strand
TAACTTGCCCTGTATTTCCAACCGTTTCGCGGAAGCTGACATCTATGGTCTTTTTGGTGTCCATACCAAGAAATTCTTTGATTTTATCAATCAGTTTGCCAACAGTTTGCCTTACCGCATCAAATGCACCTTTAATGAAATCAATCACCGGACTTAATGTTTTCATCAGGAAATTTTTCAGTGCTGTAAGCTTATCAATGAGCCACTGCACCGCGTTAAACAGCGTTTTCCCAAGTGCAGTTGCCAACTTCCCGGCTTCATCCAAAAAGCCGCCAACGGCTGGAACAACGTGCGCGGTAATCCATCCGGCAAGTTCTGAAACCTTTTCCGCCAGCCAACTAACCGCAGGGCTTACAAACTCAATAAATTTGCTGGCAAGCGTTACGGCAATAGAAATAAAGCCAGCCACCGCTGGGACAACGTGTTCAATTACCCAGCCTGCGATTTTTACCAATACGCCAAGCAGCCTGCCAAGAATCGGTACAACAGTTGCAGTATAAGCAGTAGAAATTTTCACGCCGATTTCAACCAGTTTTTTTACCGCAGGAACAGCATACGTTAAAACCGTTCCAGCCAATGTGCCAAGCGCAGATATCATCTTGCCGAAAGCTGGTGCAATGCTGGTTTGAAACACTTTTCCAACAGTTTCTGCAATTTGCTTAAATGCAGCGAATGCAGGCTGAATCCAGTAAGAAAATGATTCCGCAAGCTGTTTTACCCACCGGATTACATCTTGAATCACAGGTGTGATAAACTGCACGAATTTGCCGCCAAGTTCAACCGCCTTTGCGCCAACTTCTTTCAAAAATGGCACAAGGTCAGTTTTCATTTTATCTGCAAGCCTGCCGAAAAATTCTCTTGCAGATTCCAGCGCTGGAGCAAGCTTCGCCTTGATGTTTGAAACAAGATTGTTGACAAAATTCCGGAATTTCTCCGAATGCTGATATAGCAGTACACAAGCTGTGACAATCCCGGCAATCACAAGTACAACCGGATTTGCCGCAATAAACTTGCCGACCGATGCAAGCCCGGTTTTTACGGATGAACCAATACCCGAAAATGCAGTTTTAATGCCGCCAATTAAAGTATGGTGCCGGTTCATATCCAGTGGACCGATAGCGGTTTGCACCACACCTGTCATATCCGGCAGCGCGGTCATTGCTACAGTCCTGACAGTCTTACCGAAATCCACAAGGGTTTTGCCTGTATTCAATATCCCAGTTGCAAAATTCGCAGTTTTAATGCCTGCAAAAACACCAACAAGGATTTTCAGCGCATTTTTTAACCCCTCACTGTGTTCTTTGCACCAATCAAATGCCTGCCCAGCCCGTTCCAGTGCGGCTGCAAGACCAGCATCGAGCTTTGCTGCAAATTCATCTGCTTTGCCAGCATCCATCCAGCCATTTAATTTGTTTGCCAGCGTATCTGCTTTGGTTTGCAGAAAATCAAAAACAGAACCGGCACGCACACCTTCTTTTTCCGATGCACCAAGCATTTGCAGCAATGAACCTTTCACCCGGCTGGAAGTTTCGCCAAGTTTTGCAGTTGCACTATTCCAAAGCGTTTGATTTACCCGCGCCGCAGTAATTGCTTTGTTGTTCTCCCAAAACGCAGCCGCCGCATCGCTGTATGTACCGGTCAAAGTCTGCATAATCAGATTGGCGCGGTCTTCTTGTGTTGCGCAGTCCTGCAAGGCAAGATTAAAATAATCCTCTGCGGACTTTGCACTCTTTACCGCTTTGTTCCATTCTTCATTTGCTTTGGTGCTGGCTTTCAGCTTCACACCAAAAGTTTCGCTTTCTTTGCCTGCCCAGTTGATTGCATCTGCCAACACGCCGGTAATTGTACCCGTCCGGGCAGTTTCGTTGCAGGCTTCTATCAGCCCTTCAATTGGCAGACTGTCACCAAATGTACCGCAAACACCAGCCGCAATATTTGTCCATTTCAACAAATCCTGTTCGTTTGAAGTAAGACTTGCAAGCAATTGACTGGCTTCGGTTGCGGTATCATTATCACCTAAAATTCGGTAAAACTCACTGTATGCAACCCGCGCATTATCCGTGGTCATTCCGACAGATTGAAATGCAGTATTCAGCTTTGCCTGTGAAACACGGTATTCTTCAGTCAGATTATCCAGCGCAAAGAATCCGCCAATGGCAGCGGTTGCAGTTGCCGCGCTGACAGTTGCCAGCTTTTTTGTGACATCTGTAATGCCGCCAAGAAATTTATTCTTCCAGGCAACAACCTGTCGTGTTGCCTGCATCATATCATTATTGATATCCGCGCCAGCTTTTTTGGCATTGCGGGCGGCTTTCAGGATACCGCCGGACATATTGTCTTGCAGCCGCAAAACAGCTTGTATCACTTTACCTGCCGCCATGCTTATCCCGCCCTTCCCAGATGGTTTCCAGCGCCTTTGCAATGCCTGCAAATACGATATCTACACAATCCCGGTACCACAAATCCCGCGCTGTACGGAGTATCGCACGATCCGTTAAATCCATGCGCCGCACCACATCCGGCGGAATGCCATGCGGCGCATAAAATGCCATTAGATCAAGTAACGGGTCGTGCGTTATGAGTTTTTTGCGGTTTTGGCAGCACCGTCTGCATCAGGCGTTGTAAGCCCAACCCAATCAAACACTGCGGCTCCAAAGTCGTTGATTTCAGAAATATCCATCAGCCGTAAAACTGTGTCATATGGATCGGTAACGCCAAGGGACTGATGCAGTTCCGGATCTTGCAGTGTCGGGCAGCAATCATAAATCACCGACTTCACAATTTCCATTGCATCTTTAACACCTTTTCCCTCTGCAAGGGCTTCCATGTACTCTAAAATTTCCGTTTGTTTGGGTTTATGAAATGCCAGCTTGCCAATGCCAGGGAAATCAAATTCCTTCACTTCCAAACGGGATTTTTCTTTCTGTTCCGCACGTGCCGCAAACAGTTGCAATAATTTTTTATCCATGGTTAAACCTCCTGTTAAATGGCTTCCAGCACTTCAAAATTGCCAAACTTAAAGGCAACTTCCTGCTCTGTGATTGCTTTTTTCTCGAATTTGGTCAGCATCAATTCATCAACCGTAACATCAGTACACGCAATGCGTTCCACCTTGTTTGTCCCAGGCTGTGCCACAGAAGTCACAACCGCAATATCTGGCATAACGCCGCTGCGGAACGCCTCTGCCAAGTCCACCATAACGCTGCTGTCTGTTTTGATCCAGGTCATTGTGCCTTCACCGGAATAGCCGTTGTAAATCCGGTAAGCGGCTGTATCACCACAAACATTGATTTCCTCGAAATCACCGCTGATTTTCAGTTCCGCACTTTGCAAAGTCGCAATATGCCTGCCGTTCCACCAGGCATTACCGCCTGTGCCGCGGATCACATGGTTTACATTAAATCCAGCCATTTTTTATTCACTCCTTACGCCATATTGATTGGTAAAATCAAATCGGTCATGCTGCCCAGGATTTTCACACTGGCAGTTAAATACACTGTCCGTTTGAATGCCATTTCCCGGACTTTATCATCATCCCAGTCTGCTGCTTCGGTTTTACCGGATGCCATCCATGCCGCCCGCTGGGCTTCCACATCAATGGATGCAGCATTTGCATATGCCGGGTCAAGGATGTTTTCCTGTGCAAGCTGCCGGAAATAGGAATTGTTGAGCGCCGCAATAAATAACATTTGGTTATCCCGGCTGTTGCGGTAATTGCCAAGGTATTCCGTGCGGAACGTTTTCGCGATATCATCCCGCATTAAATCCATCGCTTCCACAGTTTCAATGAATTTCATATCCTCGGTACGGGTTTTGCCGTCGGTAGAAGTCATAGAGTTAATGCCCTGTCCAATACGGACATCCCCATCTTCATCAACAAACAGGATAAACTGCCCTTTGCCAAGCGCGGTATCATTGTCCGCAACTTCCTCTACGAATTTCAAATTGCTGCACAAATAATTGGTACAGCCGCGCACAACATTGCAGCGGGCAAAAATTGCGGCAAGACTTGGCAAATATGCCGTGCCAGCCTGCTTGCCGCGGCTGTCATTGAATGTTACATACTCATTCACAAAATTCACTACATGCATACTGTCCGGCGCAACAGCCGTTTGATAAACCACGGCTTTATAACTTTTGCTTCGTTTTTCCTGGGACTGCACCCAGCTTGCCAGCGCTGTGGAATCTTCTGCGGTCATGCCTGCAATGGTAATCCAGCCTGTTTTCACGGTGCGCGAAATCTCATCCAGCACAACGGATAATGTCCGTGGGGTTTCTGTACCGGCAGCGTCGCTGTCCTCATCACCGGCATAAGCGCTGACATTGCTTTCCGCATCCATTCGGAACACATAGGTTTTAAATGGTGTGAACGCCAACATATCACTGATTGCCGCGAAATTATCCGCAGTATAAGAGGTTTCGTCGGCAAGCGCGCCGGGCAAATCGCTGTACTGCCTGCAAGTAAATGTCTTGTCCGTGTCATCTTTCACAATCAGAATAGCAATGCCGCGTTCACTGCGGGAAATCAGTGAGGTTGCTTTTTGGACAAACGTAATGTCAATCTTAGGCATTGTTACTGCCATAATCGGTCACTTCCTTTTTATCAAGTATCAGAGTTTCCATGAGTTCGCCGGTTTCGTCCACGGATGCCGTCCATGCAATTTGGAATTGGAGCACCAGCACACCATTTGACAAATCACAGGAAATATCATCGGTGATTTGCAGCCATGCTTCGCCGCCGACATCAAAACCGTCTGCCAGCGCATCAGTCAGCAATTCTGCTGCCTGTCTGCATTCATCACGCGGACGGTCTTTGTCCTGCGGATAATACCAGATATCTACATCAATATCATATTCCCGCGTCCCAGCACAAGCTGGGCTTACCGCAAACGGCAGGATATCAATTTTGACGCAAGGGCGGGGGAGCGGCTCAGGCACATCCTGCCGCAGGACTTTTGCACCCTTTGGCAGCGTGTCCAGGACTAATGCAGTTAGTGCATCTTGAATCTGTTTTATCTGCATATTCCGCGCACCACCTCATCCAACATATCTTCTACAGCTTCTTCAAATTGAGGGACAAGCGCTTTTAGTGCAGAATCAAATACCCAAGTTGCATCAATATGACCAACTTTGCGCCCAATGCCTTTGCCGGGAATGACACCATGACCATTGCCGCGCCCTTTGCCGGGGTTGACAACCATATCATGCCCTTCCTCCAACAAGTGCGCGTGCGGCGCGTCGGAATAAATACGGGCAGATAATGTGTCCCCATCTTTCCGCCAAACCTTGCCATGTTTAATGGATTTCTGATAGCTACCGGTTTGCTTTTTGATTCCCTGTGCCCGCGCCCGCGCTCTGGCATCGCGCCGCAATTTACGGATTTGTTTTTTCATCATTGCCTTGCTGCGCTTATTGTAGTTTTTGGCTTCCTCCTCCATATTTTCTATCAGTTGATCCAGTTCACCAAACAGGAAAGACGCTTCCGCCATGGTCAAGCACCGCCTTACAGAAAATTTCCGTCCAGCCCGGACGGTTGTAAATCGGATAAAAATACAACACATCAAGCCGCAAGCCCTCACAAACAAACCACATTTCCGGCGATAAATCAGGGATTGCTTTTGCCCGAATCGTCACCCGGTGGGTCACTTCCACCTGTATGCTTTCGCCCGGAATCGTTCCGGTTTTTCCGCTTACCGGCACAACATTTCCCCATATCGTTCCGGTTTTCTGTGGGACAAAATCGGTTTCCCGATCCTGCGTGGTTTCGCACATTTGATACACATCAATCCGCTGCCGGAGTTTGCCGCATGACATCATTCTATATCACCACCATAAGCCGCACGCAGTTTCAGTTGTGTCAGCATACTGCGCACCAGCGGCGCGGTTGCCGCGTGGACGGCGTCCACATCCCGCCCATCATAGATACGCAATACCATATCATGGGCAATCAAATCATAGGTCGCTGGGGACTGGTCGCGGGTTACACCCGCGCCAGTCAGATAATCGTCAACCGCATGAAGCAGCGATGTAAGTAACCCATCATCTGTATCATAATCCAGCCGCAAATAGGCTTTACAGCTTTCAAGCCGTTCACTGTCTGTCATAGGCTTATGTCGGCAGGGTCAGCAGCCCACAGACTGCCGCCGCACTGTCAAAAGTTTTAGCATCCAAACGCATAATGCCGCGCACTTCGGTGCTGTTTGTCACCCAGGCATTGCCGCCGATATTGGTTGCGGCAATCTCCAGCGCCTTGCGGCGGAACAGTGTTGCATACTGTGTGAAATCACCAATATAAATCGGGGCTTTTGCAGGTGTTGCACTTTCGCCGGTTTTCGCCGCGATGCCCAGCAATACCGCATTACTGACCACATGAACCGGACGGCTAAGCAGCATTTTCACTGTGCCATTGGTCGGGTCTGGCTGGAGCAGCGGACGCCCTTGCTTGTCCTCTAAAGTATCCAGATAATTAAAACCATCCTGGTTGGTGATAAAAGAACTTGTCAGAGAAATTGCCGGATCAAGCGCCACATTCAGCAGCTTTTTAATGCCTGCAAGTTCTTTGCCTGCCGCAAGCGCAGTTGCCTTGTCATGCAGTGCGGAAAGCAGGGTAAGCAATACTTTATTTTCCGTAATGACACCCTTTTTTGCAAACCAGCCAGATAAATATGCAAGCAAGTTTTGGTCGGTATCATCCAGCAAATCATTGGATACTGGCACAATCAACGCATAATCTTCTACTTTAAATTCAATTTTTGCAAATGCCGGTTTATCATCGCGGGCAATTGTACCCATTTCCGCAAGTTTGGTAAAGCCTGCAACCGGGTGGGTATCCACCACACGCGAACCAGATAACGCCGAAACATTTTCAACAGAAAACAGCTCCGCAAGCGGATTTAATGCGCGGCGCAATTCGTTGATTGTTGTTTGGATATCCTGCGGCACAATCAAACCGCCGCTGGCTGGTGTGCCCTCAGTCAGTGCGCCAGCATCTTCATTGCGCACCGCTTTGCGGACAATTTCCGCATTGGCGGCAAAGGTCGCCTGGTCGCCGCGCAATTGTGCGCGGATGCACTCTGCAAAGGCATGGATGCAGTCGGTGGAGTTGTGCGGCGGCTGACCACCTGCCGCGGGAATCGGGGTGCCATCCTGCGGCTGTGGCGCTGGAAGCGCTTCTTCCGCTGCAATGATTGCCTGCACCCGTGCAATTTCGGTGTCCAAATTGGACACCTTTTCCGCTGCCGCGTCAAAGGCAGTTTGGTCGTTTTTTGCATCTGCATCACGCATTGCCTGTACGGCAGATTTTTTCTGCGCCAGCAAATCAAGCAATTTTTTCTTCATGTCGGTTTCCTCCAAAGTCAAAAGATTTCCTGTGTTTTCAGTGTCGCTTCCGCAATAGCAAGTACACGTTTCCGATGCTCATTTTCCGGTTGTAGTTTTGATTCCGGTTCCGGTTCGGGCTGATGCTGTTCCAGATAAGCCGCACGCAGTTTTTCAATATCCGGCAGCCCGCCGGATGCGTTCATGACATTCATTGGGTTTATAGATTGCCCTTCGCCAATGATTTCATCAATCAAACCCATATCCAAAGCCTGCTGGGCGGTTAAAAAAGTTTCTTTGTCCATCAGCTTGCGCAGGGCTTCCGGTGATGTTTTGCCTTGGCATTTACTTTCATATCCCGCGATGATAGAAGCCGTGACCGCATTTAGCATCTGCACAGATTGCCCATGGACAATTTGGTTGCCCTGTGTTGCCGTGCTGGGCAAATGAATCATCACTTGCGCCACTGGAGAACATGCCGCCACATCTGCACCCATCAGCACAACCGATGCCGCAGAACCAGCAAGACTTTGCACCTCTGCGCGGGTTTTAACTGACGCGCCACGCAATAAAGAATACATCTCAAACCCGGCATAAACGGAACCGCCGCCGGAATTAATTTCTAACACAAATTCATCATCCGTATTGCCGGACAATGCAGCGCGAATATCTGCCGGGCAAACTGCACGCCAGCCGAAAAACTTCCAAACTGGTGCATCTTCATCTGACGAAATAATCCCATTTAATGAAAATCTCAATTTTTATTCACCTCCTGCCGGTTGATTCCGATTTAACGACAATTGCCGAAATACATCTGCCGGAACATAGTTTAAGGACGCGTACCGCTCCGCGCCACCCGGCACATCCTGCAAATCTTCCAGCGCCCGAATATCATCAATGCTGTATGCACCAATTTCCCGCATAGCCTTGTACCATGCCGCACGTGCTGCCCAGTCGCCGCGCAATTCGCCCATCATATTCCGGCGGATTTGCAAACCCTTTTCCCGTTCACTGGAAAGCAATAATTTATAACTGTCCTCCTGTTCATATTCCGAAACAATCGGCGCAAGTGTGCGCTGCATATATTCAATTGCAGCTTGTTCATTGGATGAATATGTCTGCTTGCCAACACCCAATTTATACAGTGGGATGTTAAACAATCTGCCAATATCTTCAATGCTTGCGCTTTTGCTTTCGATAAATTGTGCATCGCGGTTGGTGCTGGTAATGGGCGTATACTTTAGACCATGGTCAAGCACGGCAATCCGAAACGCATTATCCGCACCAGAATGAATACGCGCCCATTCTTCCCGGATTTGCGTTTTAATTGAAGGCGCATCCGTTTTATATTTTGTGCTGGCAAGATCGGTTTCGGTTGTCAGCACACCGGTAAGCTGTGCGCCATTTTTATAAAAGCTGGTTTCATATTTTTGTGCCTGCAATGCCGCTTCAATGGTTTCCGCGCCACGCCGCAAATAGCTGATGCCTTCCAACCCATCTGCCGTAAATGCCTTATAATGCAGCACATCTGCCGCCCAAAATTTGCGGTACTCCTTGGTTTTGGGATTGATGCCGACATACCACAGTTTACCGTTATCGTCCAAAACAGGCTGCATATAGCCCGGGGCAATCGGCAGCAGTTCTTTGGGTTCGCCCCATTCGCCGCGCAGAATTAACGCATAAGCATTGCCATATGTAATCCGGCGGGATTCCATCAGTTTATGATAATCAAACGCGGTTAGGGCTTCGGTTGGTCTGCCAGCCAGCAGATCCAGAATCCGATGTTCCGGCAGACGTTCACGGGTTTGCGACTGCATCATATAAATTGGCATTTTCGCAATGGAATCGCTGATAATTTCAATGCAGGCATTCACCGCGGGAAGTTTCATCGCCTGCACAGCCTGCCCGCCAAATAGCACGCTGCCACCGATGCTCCAGCCCGCAGGATCATCCAATGTAAGGGGTGCGCGATTCATCACACGGCGGATAAATTTATCAAAAATCATTTCGTGCCCCCGATGCTATACAGGGCAGCCCAACCAATTAGCGAAATGCCCAAACTCATCAGCCCTAACCCCGGATGCACCATCCACAGCGCCGCTACAATGCAAATAACACCCGCGCTTGCCAGCAAATCCGGCAGGAATTTTCTAAGCCTTTTCATGTGCAAAACCTCCTATGATTTACATCGTCCAGTTGCCGCTTGCAATGACATCCGCGAGGGACGGTTCCGCGGAACGTTTGACCAGCACCCGTGCCAGCGCATTCATGGCGGCGGCTAATGGGTCAATACGCTGGCTGTCATCCTTATGCTTTTTGGATAGCTTGATATCCCCAAAGTTATTGATTACTTCAATCGCATTACAGCAGCACCAATATGCCAGTGGATTATATTCCAGCACAATTTTCTGTTCCATCAGCAAATCACGGAAACCTTTTGTCGCACCGTTTAACCCGGCACAAGTCTGCCGGATTTCTACACAAAAATCATCATTGCTGCGCTCCTCACACATTTGGATTGCTAAATCTGTTGCATTATGTCCATCATAATCCACCTCATCTACTTGCCAGTTATGGGCTTGCTCCCCTTCACAAATCCAGTTGTGTACATAACTATTGTCTGTTACATCACCAGGCGTTAGGGTACAGTATCCATCTTTTGCCCATGCAAGGTATGGCACGCGGTCAGTATGTTCATGCCGTGCCGCGCCATTTTCCGGCACAAAGCCGTGCATTTTAATTGCAATCCGTCCATCCGGCAAATCAAATACGGCGGCAACGCCGGAAAGGTCAACCCGCTTGCCAAGGTCAAATCCACAATGGCAGGCAAGCCCATCTGTCAGTGCGGCAAATTCATCCACCGGAATCATTGCTTCTTTTACTGCTGCAAGTTGCGGTTCGGCTAAATAACGATTGACACTGCCGGACTGCCAGCGACATAAACGCCGGGTTAGAAATTTGCGGATTTTCTCCGCGTCACCAGAACCATATGCAGTGGTATATTCGGTTTCAATTTGTTCCAAGAGGGTATCGCCGTATTCACCCGGATACCGAATCACTGGGTTTGCTTTCGCCCAGCAGGATTTTTCATGCGGGTTATCCTCTTCATCAATTTCCCGAATCATTACAAAATACCGTGTTTCTTCCCGCTGGACGGCTGGATCTTCTAAAATACGTTTGCAGTAATCTTCTTCTGTTTTACAGGGCTTGTGCTCCGCATCATCACCGGCAGTTGTAATGACATCCAGCAGCGGCTGGCGGCGCTTGCCGAATGAGTTCAGTCCCAAATCGTAGATTTCCGATGTTTTATGCGCGTGGTATTCGTCCACTTCAAAATAGCTTGGCGCACCGGAATCTTTGTTGTCTGTGTCCTTGCTAAGCGCCCGCATAAAGCCGCCGCGGGTTTTATGGAATACCCGCGTTTCCTTAACAGTCAACCGGATTTTATAACCCGGCTTTGCAATGCCCGGTGATGCTTTGGCAATCTTTTTTGCATCGTCATACACGCGCTTTGCCTGCCCGCGGTCAACCGCTGCACATTCCACTTCCGGTTCCATTTCAA
>ERZ778517.2400-NODE-2400-length-10939-cov-4.406560_pt1 | contig 10939 bp, 8 predicted proteins | sample MGYA00510341_ERZ778517 | MGnify/ENA primary metagenome ERZ778517 (study PRJEB29527, sample SAMN07138964) | mouse gut metagenome | material: feces | host: mouse | place: China:Nanjing | collected 2016-01-25 ... | reverse complement strand
ATAATGCCCATTGAACCGCTCCTTCTGCATTTCTATACACGTCACGCCGGATTTTATGATTATCAGGCGTGAAAAGTAATCCTTCTACTATAAATTGTCATAAAGTAAAATCTACCATAATTAGAATATGCAACTTAGGACATTTTGTCAAGGAAACCTATGCATAAGCCCCAATACACAGAGAGTCCCGCACCACGCAAATCTGCACGCGGTGCGGGACACTCTGTTTTTATGTATATATCCCCCTCAGGAAAATGTAACTGGCACTTCCACACATTTCTTCCCGGAAAGTGACTCCGTCCGTTTGTCAGGCTGCCCGGTGCCCACATAGAGCACGTAGCTGCCGCTGCCTTTGACGAACATGCCCTCCTCGTTTACCGCAAGAAAAGCATTGCCGGAAACAGTCATATCCATCTCCGCGCCTTCTCCCGCTTTCAGGAAAACTCTCGCAAAAGCACAGAGGCTGTGATTCGGCACGGCAAAAGGTGACTTCAGGTCTTTCACATAAATCTGAACCACATCGCCCGTCGCGGCAGTTCCCGCGTTTTTCACCGTCACATGCACGGTCGTATCGCCTGTCCCCTCATCCGTCCGAACAATTTCCGCCTTTTCCACCTGCACATCGCCGTAGGTCAGCCCGTACCCAAACGGATAGAGCGCCTCCTGCTCCATATAGCGGTAGGTTCTCCCCTTCATGGTGTAGTCTTCAAAGGCAGGCAGCTCCTCCAGCGTGCGGTAGAACGTCACAGGCAGCTTGCCCGACGGGGAACAGTCCCCGAACAGAATATCCGCCACCGCCTTTCCTCCCCTCGCGCCGGGGTACCAGAGCTGCAGAACCGCCGCCGCCTTATCCTGCGCTTCGGAGAGGTCAATCGCGCTTCCCGCCATCAGGCAGACAACCACAGGCTTGCCCACGGCAAGCACCGCCTCCATCAGCTTCCTCTGGGGCGCGGGCAGAAGCAGGTCGTCCTTATCGCCGGACGCATAACTGTTGCCCGTATCGCCCTCTTCCCCCTCCAGCGTCTCGTTCAGTCCCACGCAGAGCACCACCACATCGCTGTGCTTCGCGACGATCACCGCCTCTGCGATACGGTCATTTTCCCACGCCAGATTCTCCACGCGGTCTTTAAATAAATGGGAGCCTTCCGAATACAGAACTCTGCCATTACATCCGACTTTATCCTGTATCCCTTCTAAAACTGTTATATATCTGGAGGAAGTCCCGTGATAATTTCCGACCAAAGCCTCCCTGCTGTCGGCGTTCGGGCCGATCACGCCGATGGTTTGCCCCGCCGAAGCATGGAACGGCAGGACGCCGTCGTTTTTCAGAAGCACAACCGACTCTCTCGTGAGCTGCTGTGCCACCTCCAGATGCGCCTCGCACTCCACTTTTTCGTAGGGAATGTCGTCGTATTTGCTGCCGTCAAACAAGCCGAGCAGATACCGCGTGGTGAAGGCGCGCACCGCCGCCTCCGTGATCTCCTCCTCCGTCACCAGCCCCTGTTCCAAGGCTTTCAGCAGATAGAGATAAGTCACGCCGCAATTGATGTCGCAGCCGCACTTTAAGGCAAGCGCCGCCGACTCCTCCATGGTGTGCGTCACCATGTGTTTTTCGTGGAAATCCTTGATCGCCCAGCAGTCGGACACGAAATGTCCCTCAAATTTCCATTCGTCGCGCAGAATATCCTGCATCAGCGTCTTGCTGCCGCAGCACGGTTCTCCGTTCGTCCGGTTGTATGCGCCCATCACAGCCTCCACCCCGGCCTCCTGCACACAAGCCTGAAAGGCGGGCAGATAGGTCTCTGTCATATCCTTCTTTGTGGCAACGGCGTTGAACTCATGACGCACCGCCTCGGGACCCGAATGCACCGCAAAATGTTTGGCGCACGCCGCCGATTTCAGCGTATCTTTATCGTCACCCTGCAGTCCTTCCACATAAGCCACGCCCAGTCTGGAAGTCAGGTAAGGATCCTCGCCATATGTCTCCTGTCCCCTGCCCCATCTGGGATCCCTGAATATATTCACATTGGGCGACCAGAACGTCAGCCCTTTATAGATGTCTCTGTCGTTTTCCGCCGCGTACGCATTGTATTTCGCCCTTCCCTCTGTTGATGCCACATCCCCGGCGCTATGCAGTAATTCCGTATCAAATGTCGCCGCCATGCCAATCGCCTGAGGAAAACTGGTCGCCACACCCGCTCTCGCCACACCGTGCAGCGCCTCACCCCACCAGTTATAGGCGGGTATGCCAAGTCTCTCAATCGCCGGCGCGTCATAGCGAAGCTGGGAAGCCCTCTCCTCCACGGTCATCTGACCCACCAATTCCTTCGCTTTGCGTCTTGCCTCTTCTCTCGTCATATGATTTTTTCATCCTTTCCGCCCGGTTTCTCCGGGCTTTAACTCCTCAAAAAATCGTCCTGTTGCGACTTTTTTCTCCATAGAGTATAATAGACACAAGTCCGGCGGCCTGCGTCCGGCATCGCCAAGTACTACAGCTTATGGGATTTGATATAATCGTACCATATCCATCTTATAAATAACAGGAGTGAATAGCGTGAAGCATGAAAAGATTTTACCCCCTCCCTTAAATTATGAACAGCCCGTCCTCAATTTCAAGGCGCGGTCATTACACGGCTCGAGAGAGTATGTTGATTATATCCCCGAATCCCATCTGCGTATCTGGTATAATACCCAGAACGAAGGCTATGCAACCCACTACCACAATGCGCTGGAAATCATTCTCTGCGCAGAAAATCAATACACGATCACCACAAACAGCAGCGCCTATACGCTGATGCCGGGAGACATTCTGATTGTTCCCCCATATATGCTGCACGAGCTTCACAGCCAGCCTTCCGGCGCACGTTTTATCTATCTTATTGACATTGACATGCTACGCTGTTTCCGGGATTACAGGGCGTTGGAGCCGGCTTTTATGGAGGCTTATCTGTGCACCGCCTCCTCTCGCCCGGAAATATACCGGCAGGTTTATGATTCCCTGATGCGGACGGCGGACCTCTATTTTTCCCATCACGTCTTCTGGGAAATGTCGATCTACTCCGTGCTGTTAGAGCTCTTTACGACCATAGGTACCAACCACTACCTCCAGAGTACGGATAAAAGCATGGAAGACACTGCTGACAGACAGTCGGAAAACTATGCTTTGTTCTCCAATCTGCTCGACTTTATCGACACACACTACGCGGATGACCTGACGCTGGAGCAGGCGGCGGAATATATCGGCTTTTCCAAATACCATTTTACCCGTCTGTTTAAGCAGCACACCAACACAACGTTTCACAACTATCTGTGCTACAAGCGGATTCAGGCGGCGCAGTCGCTGCTTACCGAAGATCGGAACCGTCCCATTACGGATGTTGCCTTTTGCAGCGGCTTTAACAACCTCACTACTTTCAACCGATGCTTTAGCAAGTACACAAACTGTTCCCCTACGGAATACCGCAACAAACTGCGCCACGAAGAAGTCTGAATCTGAATGATCTTTATTAACCTTTTACGCCGCCGAGCGCCACGCCGGCTATGATATACTTGGACAAAAGCAGGTATACTATGATAAGCGGCAGCACTGTCAGTGTCAGTCCCATATAGACTGAGCCGTACTCGGTCTTATAGATATCACCCTTCAGGAGACTTACCATGATAGGCATGGTATATTTTTTCTGATCCGTCAGCAGAACGAGCGGTGTAAACAGGTTGTTCCAGCTCGCCACGAAACTGAAGATCGCCTGCGTCGCAATTGCCGGTTTCATAATCGGCAGCACGATCCTGTTAAAGATCATGAACTCTTTCGCGCCGTCGATTCTCGCCGCCTGCACCATCTCCATGGAGAGCGTCGGCTGTAAGTACTGTCTCATAAAGAACACCATGGTCGGCGACGCGATAGCCGGCAGAATCAGCATAGACAGTCTGTTCGTCATATGAATCTTATAAACCATCTGATAAAAACCGATCATCGTCACCTGCGCCGGAATCATCATCACTACCATAATAAAACTGAAAAACGCATTCCTGAGTTTCCAGTTGTAAGCCACCTGCGCGTAAGCTGTCAAAGAGGAGAAATAAATCGCCAGCGCGGTAGCTCCTATGGAAATAATCAGTGAGTTCCCAAAACCGACTACCGGATTAAAACTCTTGCCAAGCAGAATCTTGATATTGTTCATCATATAAGACGAAGGAATAAGTGAGATTGCATGCTGCTGAATCTCTGTCGTGGATCTGGTCGCGTTCACAATCATGATCCAGAAAGGCAGAACACTCAAAATTGCCAGAAAGATGCACACGACATATATCACAATCTTCATTACACGATTTTCTTTGTTTTTTAACATTATGCGTTCTCCTTTCCGGCTTTCAGTTTTTTCATGTAAGCCTTCTGCTGCTGCTTGATCTGCTTATTCAACTGCGCTTCATCCCTATCCCTCATAACAAAGAACATGATCGAAGCCAGAACCGCGATAATGATAAACATGACCATACTTGCCGCGGCCGCCCTGTTGTACATATAACTTCCGCTGAATGCCTGCTTGTAGATAAACAGACTGGTTGTCAGCGTCGCATCGTCCGGCTTACCATCCTGGAACAGTCTCGGGATATCGAACATGTTCAGACCGCCGATCAGACTCGTAACAAGTGTAAACAGGAGAATGGTCTTGATATTCGGCATGGTAATGTAGAAGAAGGTCTGCACGCGGCTCGCGCCGTCCACCTCAGCCGACTCAAAGATCTCCGGGCTGATTCCGAGAATACCGGAGATCAGCGTAATCATTGTGGAGCCGTACCACATCCATGTCTGGATAAAGATCACAACGCCTCTCGCCACCGTTTTACTTCTAAGTAATTCGATAGGCGCATCGATGAATCCGAACCGCACGAGCAGATCATTGATCGGTCCCATAGGATATCCGAAAAATCCGCTGAACAAAATAGCGATGGTCGCCGCCGTAATGATGTTCGGCATATAGAGCAGCACCTTGAACGCCCCCTGCCCCTTTACCTTGCTCCTCTTATCTGTAAACCACGCCGCCAGCAGAAGGGCGAGCAGCATCTGTGGAATAAAATTCGCCAGCCATATCACAACCGTATTCCGGAACGCCAGCTGAAAAGACGGACTCGACAATACGGTCTTAAAATTTCTGAAAAGATCGTCGGTCAGAAAATGAATATCCGTCTTTCCCAGACCTTTCAGATCGGTAAAACCGATCACCGCCGTATACACGGTCGGATATAAGGAAAACAATATAAATGCGATAACAAACGGTATACTGAAAATGTAACCGTATTTCGCATATCGGTCATAACCCGGTTTCTTACTTTTCATCCTTTACTCCATTCCGAAGCATTTTTATGCTGAGGAGCGCGAGCAGAATAGCAAATTCTGCTCTGCGATTGTAGGAATTTGTGATGCTTCTGCACAAATTCCCGATTGAATAAATTGCTCTTCAGAGAACTTATTCAACCTCCCACCTTCCCGCAATCGTGTTATATTACTTCTTAGTTGAAAACAGGGCGGACGCTGATGGGTCCGCCCTGTCAAACAGTTATAGCGATTACTCTGTGTGTTTATTATTTATTCTACGATAACATCCAGATTGTCCGCTACCTGCTGCTTGAAGTCTGCGATCGCCTGCTCGCGGGACTTGTTGCCTGACGTGTACTCGCGGGTCTGATCTCTCCAGTACTGGTTGATCGTCTCGTCGTACTGTGTCAGGTTGGTGCCCTTTGCATACTGGTTTGCGGGAACGAATGCTTCAAACATGTTCTGTCCGCCAAGAAAATCAACGGAACCGTCGGACTTGGACATAACCGTGCCGCTGGCAACCGCGTCCTTCGTGCCGCCCTCACCGTTCAGTGTGCCGTTCGCCCACTTGTACTGCAGACCTTCCTCCGAGCTGTCCAGCGTAATCCACTCGATGATCTTGCCGACAGCTTCCGCTTTCTGGCTGTCCTTGTTTGCAAGAATCCATGTGCCGCCCCAGAAGAAACCGATGGGAGGCGTGCAGACTGCCCAGTCGCCGTATGTGCCTTCGCCTACGGCTGCGCCGCCGCAGTTAGGAGCCATGGTGTAGTTGATGAGCCATGCGGGGCCGAAGAAGCCGAAGATGCCCTTCTCGCCTTCACCCTTCATATCTGCAAACCATGCGTCCTGCCAATCCTGTGTATCGTTGTGATAGCCGTTGTCCTTTAACTTCTTGGAGAGATCAAGGAACTCCTCACGCTTCGGGTCAATCGTCAGCTTGCCGTCAACGATCCAGCCCTGATCGGAGCTGTTCTCAACTGCGTGCCAGATATCGCCGTCGCCGGAAACAATGCCGTAGCCCTTTGCCTTCAGATCTTCCGCTGCCGTGAAGAACTGATCCCAGCCGGGACCGATCTTCTTCTCAATTTCAGCCGGATCATCCGTGCCCCATACGTCCTTCGCGATGGAACGGCGGTAAATGAATGCGCCGCCTGTAGCCTGATAGCCGAGACCTACGAGCTGACCGTCGGGGTTGGTTCCGATATCAACCGTGTACTGCGCGATATCCGCCTCTTTTAACTTAGCGTCCACATCGATACCCATGTCTGCGTAAGGCATCGCGTAGCCGCTTGCGTCGCCCTGCGTATACTTCAGTACAAAAGCTGCCTCAGCGCAGTAGATGTCGGGAGCCTCCGCACCGCCTGCGGCAAGCGCCTGGTCAAGAGCGGGCTGGTAAGCGCCATCTGTTGTCGCAATAATTGTGGTGTTAATCTGGTAACCGAACTCGGGATGCGCCTCGATATACTTCTCAATCATGCCGGGAACCTCGTCTGTGAACGCCCAAACATTGATCGTATCGGAACCGCCGCCGGACGTACCTGCGTCCGCTGCCGGCGCCTCGCTTCCGGAATCATCCGTGTCTGCTGCCGGCGCTTCCGGCGCTTCCGCCGCCCCGCTGTCACCCGAATCTGCCGCCGGTGCGCTGCTGCTGTCACCGCCGCCGCAGCCTGTCAGAAGAGATGCTGCCATACAGCCGCACAACATACATGCCAAAAACTTTTTCATCTTTCATCCTCCTTTTCTTTTATACGTTTCCGTATCTGCCATCTTGTATGATTTGATAGCGTAACTCTATTTTATTCAGTTGCCTTTGTTTATTCTTTACACTTCTTGCTCTGAACATAACAATTATTGCTAAATCATTTTGAGAAACCGGTAATCCATTTGTAAAAAATGACAAAAAGAACGAGAAATCACAGACATTTTAAGTATTGACGCACTCAAGTATTGACAAGTTTTTTTCTTTTTGATAAACTATAACTCGGTGACAAAAAGAATATCTTTTTCGTCAGGCTGCTGTGGCTCAGTCGGTAGAGCGTCGCATTGGTAGTGCGGAGGTCACGGGTCCGATTCCCGTCAGCAGCTTACAGAACCCCGTAAGTATAAAGCGGGGTTTTTTCTTACCATTTTTTATTGCCAAAGCAAAATGTATCCGGAACCGGCGGGGAGAGATTGAAAAAATCGCAGTAAACTGCTCTGACATGGAGGAGAATATGCGCGAAGATTATACGCAGTACAGCGACGAGGAACTCCTGATCCGCCTGCGCGACGGCGAATCGGGAATCACTGACCACATTATGAATAAATATAAAAATCTGGTGAGGAGCAAGGCGAAATCCATGTATATCCTCGGCGCGGACAGCGAAGATCTGATTCAGGAAGGCATGATCGGGCTGTTTAAAGCGATCAGGGACTACGACAGCGGCAGGGATGCCAGTTTCTTCACCTTTGCCGATCTGTGCGTCTCCAGACAGATGTACACGGCGGTACAGGCTTCCAGGCGGCAGAAACATATCCCCTTAAACAATTATATCTCTCTTTATGGGAATGTCTCCGAGGGGCGGGACGGCGAAGAGGAGCCTCTTGTCAACGTGCTTGCCTCCGGCTCCGGCTTAAATCCCGAGGAACTCGTCATAGATAAAGAAAATGTAGACAGACTGGAAATGCTCATAGAACGCGAACTGAGCAGTTTTGAAAAACAGGTGCTCGACCTGTACCTGACGGGGATGCGCTATCAGCAGATCGCGAAGGTGCTGGGACGGGACGACAAGTCCACGGATAACGCGCTCCAGAGAATCAAGACGAAGCTCAGAAAAGCCATAAAAAAATCGAGCGTCGGCACGCTCGATTCAGAGAATGCTTTGCATTCTCCTTAAATGATATACACTGTTGCAATTTCCTGTAAAATAAAGTCGAGCGTCGGCACGCTCGATTCAGAGAATGCTTTGCATTCTCCTTAAATTTAAATTGAAATATTTTATGCTGTTCCCGTTCTGTGAGGGCAGCCCCCGCACGCGCCGCAGTCCTTCGCCATGTCCACGCTGTACAGCTCCCGCGGGCTGGTGAGCAGACACACCGCCTGGGCGGAAATACCCTCGCCCCTTCCGGTAAAGCCCAGCCCCTCCTCAGTGGTCGCCTTCACATTCACCTGAGATATCTCTATGCCGAGCGCATCTGCAATGTTCTCCCGCATCCGGTCAATATGGGGACGCATCTTCGGCGCCTGCGCGATGATCGTGGCGTCGATGTTTTCCACCAAAAACAGATTATCCGTAAGAAGCTTCGCCACATGTTCCAGAAGCTTTATGGAGGAAATCCCCTTGTAGGCGGGATCGCTGTCCGGGAAGTGCTTTCCGATATCCCCCAGCGCCGCGGCCCCTAAAAGCGCGTCCATAATGGCGTGCAGCAGCACATCCGCGTCAGAGTGACCGAGCAGCCCCTTTTCGTAAGGAATTTCCACCCCGCCGATGATACACTTTCGCCCTTCTGTCAATCTGTGCACATCATATCCCGTTCCGATTCTCATAGCGCTCTCCCTCCGTCAAATCACGCAACATACCGCCTCTTCCCTCTCCTCAGCGGCACTCACCGCATCCGTTACAGACATACGCCGTCTTATCAACCGCCTCGCGCCATCACGATGTTTACAGCACAAGCAGCCTGTCGAGCAGCCGGTCCGCCACTTCCTCCTTGGAGAGCATGGGAAACTCCTCCGTTTTTTCTTTCGTAATCAGGGTTACCACATTGGTATCCGTGCCGAATCCTGCACCTTCCTGTTTCAGATTGTTTGCCACAATCATATCTACCTTTTTCTTTTCCAGCTTTGCACGGGAATTTTCCAGCAGATGCTCTGTCTCCATGGAGAAGCCGCATAAAATCTGCCCCGCCCGACGATGCGCGCCGAGCCACGCCAAAATATCCTCCGTGCGCTCCAGCTCCACAGACAACTCCTCATCCTTCTTCTTAAGCTTTTCATCCGCCGTCACCCGGGGGCGGTAATCCGCCACAGCCGCAGCCTTAATTATGATATCCTGTTCCGAAGCCGCATCCTTGACCGCCTGCGCCATGTCTGCCGCCGAGACAACCGGCACCACCTGTACGCCCATGGGCGGAGTAAGTTCCACTTTCCCCGACACAAGCGTCACATCCGCGCCGCGCCGCACAGCCGCAGCCGCGACGGCATACCCCATCTTTCCTGTGGAATGGTTGCTGATATACCGCACCGGGTCGAGCTTTTCCTGCGTCGGTCCGGCGGTGACCAGCACCTTTCTCCCGGCAAGGTCTTTGGGCGTAAGCGCCCGAAGAACCGCCTCATACAAAACTTCCGGTTCGGGCATTTTGCCCTCGCCGGTATCTCCGCACGCCAGATAACCGCTTGCCGGAGTAACCACTTCCATGCCGTAATCCTTAAGCGTACTTATATTATCCTGCACAATGGGATTTTCATACATTCTGGTATTCATCGCCGGCGCGAAAATCTTCGGGCACCGGCATGCCAGAAGCGTGGTGGTCAGCATATCGTCCGCAATCCCGTGCGCCGCCTTGGCAATCACGTTTGCGGAAGCCGGCGCCACGAGGAAGACATCGGTCTGCTTTGCCAGCGATACATGCTCCACCTGAAACTCAAAATTCCGATCAAACGTGTCAACCAGACACCGGTTTCCCGTCAGCGACTCAAAGGTGATGGGATTGATGAAATTGGTTGCATTTTTCGTCATAATTACCGTCACATCCGCCTGCTTCTTCACAAGCATACTGGCGAGAGACGCAATCTTGTAGGCCGCGATACTGCCGGTTACACCGAGCACGATGTGTTTCCCTTTTAATAACATGCGATATCTCCTTATTCCGCCCATCTGTCACATTGCCGTCAGCGTATTTTAACGGCATCGGTTATTGTTCCACATTCCTGCGATAAATCAGCCCCAGCCCTTTCAGGGTAAGCTCGTTGTCACAGACAATTTTTCTCTTGCAGTGGGGCACGATACTCCCCGCGAGACCGCCCGTGGCAACCACCGGCGCCTCGTAGCCCAGCTCGTCGTAAATCCGCTCGATCATGCCGTCCAGGCACGCCGCCTGTCCCATCACGATACCGCTCTTCATACAGTCGATGGTGTTTCTGCCGATCACTTTCTTCGGCGGTTCCAGACTGATGCGCGGAAGCTGTGAGGTGCGGTTGACGAGAGAATCCAGAGATACCTTCACGCCCGGCAGAATCATGCCGCCAATATAGTTCTTCTTCCCGTCCACCACGCTGATGGTTGTAGCCGTGCCCATGTCGATCATAATGATCGGCGCGCCGTAATAGTGCAGTCCCGCCACCGCGTTGACCACCAGATCCGACCCGAGCTGCGCCGGGTTGTCCATCAGAATGTTTAAGCCCGTCTTAAGCCCCGGTCCCACAAGCAGCGGCGCGTTGTGAAACAGCTTCTCCAAAGCCGACTTCACGATATTGTTGAGGGGAGGCACGACGGAAGAGATGATGCTCCCTGTGATGTCCTCCACACCGATGCGGTAGAGATCAAATAACGCCCGAAATTCTACTACATACTCCAGTTCCGTGTTCGCCTGATTGGTGGAGACGCGCTCCACGAAGCACACTTTCTCCCCGTCCATACAACC
>ERZ778517.2396-NODE-2396-length-10954-cov-3.355904_pt1 | contig 10954 bp, 8 predicted proteins | sample MGYA00510341_ERZ778517 | MGnify/ENA primary metagenome ERZ778517 (study PRJEB29527, sample SAMN07138964) | mouse gut metagenome | material: feces | host: mouse | place: China:Nanjing | collected 2016-01-25 ... | reverse complement strand
AAGCAGTGAGTCATAGATATGTATTAAACAATTATGAACGAAAAATCATGCCGGACTGGATAAAACTAAGAAATGCCATATATAAATGTTATATAGAGGAAAGGTTTGATGAATTAGATAAATTATATAAATAGAAAGTTGCTTCGGTACTTTTTGGCAGATCGACTGGTGAAGGATATGGGCAGAATACAGAACTTAATTACGGGATTTAACAGAGTGCCAATCAAGAGACAGCTCTATCGGATCTACACGGTAGTGGTGGTGGTGCCGATTCTGCTGATCGGCTCTTTCCTGCTTATGTATACGCATCATATCATGGAAAATTATTATACGGATCTGTTAAAGGCGGATAATGACCGGGTGAGAAATATTCTCTTTGATATCACCCGGGAGATTTACGGGATTTCCAGAGACATCTCCTATGATGCCGGGGTGCGGACGATTCTTGCGGAGGAGTTTGAGAACAGGCAGGAATATATGCGGGCAGTTGACCGGAACGAAATGTTAAGCCGCTACGCATCGACTTACGCGGAGGTTTCCAAGATCGAAATCTACACGGACAATCCGTCCCTCTCGGATTACAAGCAGTTTGTCCGATTGGATGAGGAGACGAAGGGGACGCAGTGGTATCAGCGCGCTATGGAGCAGGCGGGCGTCTTCTGGCAGGCGGTGCCATGGGAGGACGGCTACCGGGACAGCAATTGGGAACTCTCCATGGTGAAGCAGATTCCGCTGGTGAATTCGCCCTATCATGCGGTTTTGGTCATTCGCGTCGAGTCCAATTATCTGCGGATCTGGATAGACAATACCGAGTACAGCAGTGTCATGTCCGTGGACAGGGGGGCCGTGTTTTACAGCACAGATATGGAGAGGAACGGAAAGGCGCAGCCGCATGCGATCGACTTTGACGAGTCCTATTTTCAGTACACGGGACAGACGGACATAGACGGAAGACAGTGTTTCATCAACATCTCCACGCTGCACGCCTATCAGTCCGGCTCCAAACTCTATATATGTACGCTGGACAAGCACGGATATGAGCATATTCGAAGCGTCCTGTATATGTGCGGCGCGGTTATTGCGGTGGCGATGATTATTCCCGGCATTCTGATCCTTATTTTCACGAATTATTTTACGGGGAGAGTGCGGCTTCTCAGACAGGAGATGCACAAGGTGAGCAATCAGGACTATGAGCTGATTCCTGCGCTTCGGGGCAGTGATGAGATATCCGAGGCGTTCGGGGATTTGCAGGTCATGGTGGGAAAACTCAAGGAGCAGGAGGCCAAGGCATACGAAGCGCAGCTCAAAGAGCAGGAGCTTCTAATCAGGCAGCAGGAGATGGAATTTAAGATGCTTGCCAGCCAGATCAATCCGCATTTCCTCTACAATACGCTGGAGACCATACGCATGAAGGCGCTTACCGTGGGCGACAGGGAGGCTGCGACGGCGATCAAGCTCCTCGGCAAGTCCATGCGCTATGTGCTGGAGAATATGGGCACTTCCGTCACCACGCTGGCGGAGGAGCTGAACCATGTGGATGAATACATGAAGATACAGCATTTGCGTTTCGGGGACAGGATCGGCTATCATAAGCATGTGGAGGAGGGGCTGGATCTGGCGCGCTGTCATATTCTGCCGCTGCTCTTACAGCCGGTGGTGGAAAACGCTATCGTGCACGGGCTGGATGAGACGGAGGAGGACGGCAGCATTGTGATTTCCGTCTACACGAAGAATCCGGACGGGACGAAGCTTCTGCTGATCGATGTGGACGACAACGGCTGCGGAATGGCGGAGGAGACGCTCCATAAGCTGAGGACGGACATTGAGATCCGGGATATGAGCCGGAGCAAGAGCATCGGTCTGTACAATATCAACCAGCGCTTAAAGCTGCACTACGGGGAGGGTTACCGGGTGCATGTGTATTCGGAGCAGGGAAAGGGCACGAGAGTCCGGCTGGTGATTCCGGCGGAAAAGGCGGAGAATGGGGAAAGGTAAAAAAATGACCGTATTTTTCCTCTATTCTGTTCGGTAGTCATAATTTAATGGTTTTTTTATAATGAATGCATCAAGGGAAATGAGCGAGCGCATATTTTCACTGGTGCATTTTCTTTTTCCCAAAATGTGAGGAAAGGGTGGCTGGACATGGGTGCTAAAAAGGCGCAAAGAGAAAAAGTTGTGAAACAAAAGTTCAGTATGCAGCTTATGTACAAACAGCGGTATCTGTTGTTGATGTCGCTTCCGTTTGTCATCTGGCTGATCATTTTTAAGTACATACCTCTGTGGGGATGGACGATGGCATTTCAGGATGTGAGGCCGAAGAACCTGTCGAAACATATCTGGGAAAGGCCGTTTGCGGGGCTTGATAATTTTGTAAAGGCATTCAGCGACCGAATGTTCAACCAGACGCTGATCAATACCATCGGGTTAAGTATTTTGGGAATCGCGGTGGGAACGGTTATGGCAATTCTGTTCGCGCTGATGTTAAATGAAATTCGTTTTATAAAATTTAAAAAGGTGACACAGACGATTTCCTATCTGCCCCACTTCGTATCCTGGGTGGTTATTGCCAGTATTGCGAAGATGGTTTTAAACGACGGCGGTATGCTGGACACTTTGTTCGGCACAAAGCTGGGACTGATGAGTACAAACTCGCCGCTGTTCTGGGTGACGGTGGTTTTGGTCAACACATGGAAAGAGGTCGGCTGGGATGCCATCGTGTACCTCTCCGCCATGGCGGGTATTGACCAGGGGCTTTACGAGGCGGCGAAGGTGGACGGCGCGAACCGTCTCCAGCGGATCTGGCACATCACACTGCCCGGCATAAAACCGACCATCGTGGTGCTCTTGATTATGGGTATCGGCGGTGCGTTGAATGTGGGCATGGAGCGTCAGATGCTCTTAAGCAACGGTATTGTGCAGGATCACGCGATGGTGCTTTCCTGGTTCGCGTATGTGAGAGGTATCGGCAACAGCAACTACGGCCTTGGCACCGCGATCGGTATGTTCCAGTCGTTAGTCGGCATTGTCCTGCTTTTCCTGGCCAATAAGATTGCAGGGTGGCTCGGCGAGAGCAGATTGATATAGGAGGGAGAAGTCATGGCAAATACGAAGAGCAATCGAATCAAAAGCCGCGATAATATCCTGGATTATATATTGCTGGCGGTGTTCCTGTTACTGATTGTCATTACGGTATATCCGTTTTTGAATGTGCTTGCGATCTCGTTCAATGATCCCATTGACACGATGCGCAACATCAACTTCATTATCCCGAGACAGTTTACCTGGAGCAACTACGTTTATGTGTTCAAGGAGAACAATCTGGGAAACGCGTTTCTTTTGTCGGTGCTGAGAACCGTGATTGGCGCGGGCGCGGGCGTGATCTGTACGGCGATGCTGGCCTATGTGCTCAGCAGGAAGGATTTTTACTTCAATAAGCTGTTTACCACGCTGTTCGTTATCACCATGTATGTCAGCGGCGGTCTGATTCCGGAGTACCTGCTGTTAATGAGAGACCTGAAACTGGGTAATAATTTTATTGTTTACATTATTCCGGGACTGATCTGGGTTTACAACATGATTCTGGTGCGCTCCTTTATCGAGGGATTGCCCCTTGCTTTACAGGAGGCGGCCAGAGTGGACGGCGCCAATGACTTTATTATCTGGGCAAGGATCGTGCTGCCCCTGTGCCAGCCGGTGCTGGCAACGGTAGCCCTGTTCTACGCGGTGGGACAGTGGAACTCCTTCATGGACACCTACCTGTATGCGAAGGAGCTGCCGACTCTGCAGTATGTGCTGTATGAGATTATGGAAAAGGCGCAGATGAAGATCGATCCCCACGCGGCGGAGCAGATGAAGAACGCAGTGTCCCCGCTGTCCATACGAATGGCAGTTACCATTGTTGCGACGGTGCCCATCATTATCGTATATCCGTTCTTACAGAAGTATTTCGTAGGCGGCATGACGGTAGGCGCGGTAAAGGATTGACGGTTAATACGATATTTTTACGGAGGCAGGTATGCTGCCGTATCAATATAAAGTTGCATTTGGAGAAACAGAAGGGAGAGAAAGTATGAAAAAAAAGAGGATTTGTGCATTGTTACTGACGGTGGCAATGACGGCCGGCACGCTTGTCGGCTGTGGCGGCAGCGACAGCGGTACCGCTTCAACTGACGCAGGCAGCACGGCTGCAACCGATGAGGGGAGCGGCGACGCGGGCGCTTCTGACGGCGCGGCGTCAGGCGATGTGATTGAACTGACATTCTTTAACGCGGATGCAAACCAGGATGATCCGTGGACCGATCCTGTGGCGGAGGCGATTACGGAAAAAACAGGTGTGAAATTAAAGACAACCCGTCCCGTGGGCGGCAACGACGAGTCCGAGGCGGTGGCGCTGATGATTGCGGAGCAGAACTATCCCGACATCATCTTCGCAAAGGGTTCCGCAGGAAACCTGATCGATGCGGACGCTATGATGGATATGACAGATCTGATTGAGCAGTACGGCCCCAACATAAAGAAGCTCTACGGCGAGGAGTTTGACAAGCTGAAACAGTCCGCGGATGATCCGTCCATCTACCAGTTATCCGCTTATGTGGTAGGCGGCACGAAATTCAAGGACGCTGGCAATCTCCAGGTTCAGTGGGCGGCCCTGAAGGCGAAGGATTACAAGATTCCGCAGTCTCTGGATGAGCTGGAAACCATGATTAAGGACTATATCGCGGAGAACCCGAAGACCGATGACGGGCTCGACAAGATCGGTATTTCCCTGTCTACCTCCGACTGGCACTGGCTGATCACGCTGGGAAACCCGGCAGGCTTTATCGCGGACGGTGCGCCGGATAACGGACAGTGGATTGTTACTTCTGACAACAAGGGTATGTATAAGTTCCGCTCCGACAAGGAGAGAGAGTATTTCAGATGGCTCTGCCGCATGTACAACGAGGGCATCCTGGATCCTGAGTTCGCGACACAGACCCACGAGGACTACATCGCGAAGATCGCATCCGGCCGTGTGGTATGCCTGTTCGATAAGGATTGGGATTATCAGGACGGTGAAAAGGTGCTGAAAGCGGATGGTAAGTACGAACTCACCTATGCAGGCCTTCCCACCTGTATGGAAGCAAGCACCAAGTGTCCGTCCCTGATGTATCAGGGTCTGACCACAGGAACCGGCGTAGGCATTACCAAGACCTGTAAGGATCCCGTTGCGGCAATCAAATTCATCGACTTCCTCTGCTCCGATGAGGGGCAGGTGCTCAACAAATGGGGTATCGAGGGCGTGAACTACTTCATCGACGACGAGGGACACCGCTACAGGACTGAGGAGGAGATCAAGTACTCCCAGGAGGATGCGGATTATTCCAAAAAGACGGGCGTAGGCTTCCACAACTATCCGTTCCCGTCCTATGGCGACGGCATTCTGGATCCTACCGGCAGCACCTACACGACCACCAGCAAGGACGCGGTGATCGCGGAGTACAACGTAGAGGAGAAGGCTGCGGTTGAGGCATGGGGCGTAGACCTGATTGTGGATATGTTCCCGCAGCCTGACGAGTTTGAGACACCGGATTACTCACCGCTCTGGGCATATGCGATGCCGCTTGAGTTTACGGAGATCGTGGATAAGCTGGATGAAGTGTCCTGGTCTTCCCTGATTCAGTGTGTGACCGGCTCCGAGGAAGCGTTTGACGACAATTACGACGCGATGATCGCTGAGCTGGAAGCTACCGGCATGATGGATGCGGAGGAGATGATGTCGAACATTATCGCCGAGAAGGTGGCGATTGTCCAATAGCAACGCGAGAAGGACTTCTAAAGCTTGGCAGTAAAGGCGGCCTCGCTAAGAAGTACCAGGAGTTGCAGAGCAATTCCTTTTCGCGTGGGAGAATGCCCGGAATGCGGGCATTCTCCGCGCTGTGCAGACAACAAAATATAAAAAGAAAAAACTGCCGTGCGGTCAATCTGTGCGGCAGTTTTTTGGGTGATATCGTGTGCCATGGCAGGGCGGGAATCACGAATTTTCTAGGGGGGGGGTAATTTTCAGACTCCCCGTCAAGGCCCTGGCCTTTGCGGAATTCCGCAGGGCTCATCCCCATGTATCGGCGGAACTTTTTGTGGAAATAGTCTACGTTTTTGTAGCCGACCTGTTCTGCAATTTCGTATACTTTCAGCTTGTTTTCCAGAAGAAGCTGTTTGGAATGGTCGATGCGCTTGTGATCCACATAGGAATTGAAGCTCTCGCCCACGCTCTTCGTGAACAGTTTGCCGAGATAGGCGCTGTTGTAGCCAAAGAGCGGCGCGATGGATTCCAGCTTTATATTATTTGTGTAATTGTGGTCGATATAAAAAAGGATATCGTACAGGATCGTATCTTTGGAGGAATTGCCCATGGCGTTCATGACAGCCTCAAACTGTTCCGATAAAAACTGGAGGATTTCGTAGAGGTAATGTCTGCTGTTGACGTAGGCTATGGTTTCCGAATTTCCCCAAAAGGGCAGCGCGAGGGAGCTGTACTTGTGCCGTATCTTTTCCCTGGTCTGCAGGTACAGATCGATCAGGAAGAGACGGATTTCCCGTATGCCGTCGGAGAGCTGCGACAGGGAGAGCTCCAGATCCTGCAGGGTTTCCACGATCATCCGGCGGTTGTAGGCGGGGATGTAATCCGCGAAACGATCCGCGAAATCCGCCAGACTTTCCGGGGACAGGGCAGCAGCGCTGTCCTGCGCTTTCGCCGTGTCGGCGGGGCGGGGAAGCGTCTCGTAGCCCGCCGTGTGCTGGCCGGATCGGCAGAAAAAGCGGCGCGCGGAAAGGGCGGCGGCATCCTCGTAGGAGAGATGGATATCATCCACGGTATGTACCGGTCTGCCATAGGAGAGGAACATAGCGTCCAATGGGCTTCCCGCCTGCGGTTCCCCCTGCTCATAGCGATCCAGAAAATCGTTGAGCTTGCCTAGGGCGCGGGAGCCTTTTAACAGAACCACGTCGCGCTCATCGGCCTGTATGCGGTCAAAGCTGTTATTGTCCTTGTTGGTTACTTTGAGAAGCGCCGCAAAGGTATAGGGCGAAGCAGGGGAGCTGGTATGGAAATCCTCGCAGATCACAACCTGATAGGCATCCGCCTCCAGATGGAAAAGAGAAAGATCCTCCGCCGACAAAGGCTCCGAGGGCGCGGCGTGCAAAAGCTCCTGCAAAACGACGCCGCGGGCTTTCTTTTTGTACTGCGTGAAGTGGCTGGAATGCTGTCGCTCCTCTGCAAGTTCTTCACGGATCTGCGTGACGGTCTGTATCAGTTCATCCTCGTCGATGGGCTTGGTGAGATAGAAACGGACGCCGTTTTTCATGGCTTCCTGCGCGTATTGGAAGTCGGAGTAGCCGCTTAAAATAATGCATTTGCCCTCAAAACCGCCTTCTCTGGCGAGACGGATGACGTCCGTGCCGTGCATCCCCGGCATTTTCACATCCAACAAAACAAGACTGGGTTTGAGCGCAAGAATCTGTGAGAGGGCGTCCTTGCCGTTGGATGCCTCCCCGCACAGCGAAAAGCCCAGTTCTTCCCAGTCGATAATGCATTTTAGGCCGTCTCTGATGGATGCTTCGTCGTCAGCGATAAATAATTTTTCCATATGGATATCATACCATGAAAAACGTTTTCGCACAAGAAAGCAGTCTATTCCACAAAAATTTTATATACCACGGGGAAATCGCTGCATACGGTTTTTGTCGTGATATGAAGTCCCGATTCGTCGATAGAGTAAACCGGTTTCTCATCAAAGCCAAGCGCCTTTACATCCCGGATAATCCCGTGGAAATGGGGCTTGTCAGGATCGGGGGAGGCGGCGAGAGAGCGGACGGTGACAGAGCCGCTCTCAGGAAAGCGCAGGCAGGCGGCGTAGATGCACCCGTTTCCGGCGGTAAAGCGGAAGTCCTGCGGTGTGTAGGATGGGGCGGCAGCGTCGGAGCATTGCCCTTCCGTCTCCACGGTGGGGCCCTCCGCCGCGTACCGCCACGGCTTTGACTGGTAGACGGCCTCCCCGTTGACAGAGAGCCACCCGCCGATATCCCGCAGGATGGACAGATCCTCATCGGCAAAGCTGCCGTCCGCCTTCGGTCCCACATTCAGCAGGAGGTTGCCGTTCTTGCTCACCACGTCGATGAGATAACAGATCAGCTCATAGCTGCTCTTGTAATCTAAGGATGTAGTGTGGCACCAGGAATTGCGCGCCACAGCAGTATCGGTCTGCCAGAGATAGGGCTTTGCGTCCGCAAACTTGCCCCGCTCCACGTCCACGATGCCGCTGCCGAAAGCCATGGCGTCATGCTTGTAGCAGATGGCGCCTTTGTGCGCCCACCTTGCGCTGCGGTTGTAGTAGTAGGCCGCGATTTTACGCAGATACGGTTTGTATGCCTCGTGCTGGATCCACCAGTCAAAATAGAGAAGCTTCGGCTGATAGCGGTCGATGAGCTCGCAGGTGCGAAGCAGCCAGTCCTCAAGGAACGTCTGGTCTGGATAAGGCTTGGCGAACAGATCCTGATGATCAGGCTGTGTCTGCTCCGAGGGCCAGTAGAAATCTCCGCAGGAAAGTGGCTCTTTGATATCGCTTTCAAAGTCCTTTCCGGGTCCCATAAACCAGTGGTGCTCCGCCCGGTGGCTGGAGGCGCCGAAGATCAGCCCCTGTTTTTCGACAGCGGATTTCAGCTCACCGAGAATATCTCGTTTCGGGCCCATGTCGGCGGCATTGCAGGCAGAGAGACTGCTTTTATACATCTGGAAACCATCGTGGTGCTCCGCCACGGGAATCACATATTTCGCGCCCGCCTTTGCAAAGGTTTCTGCCCAGAAATCGGGATCAAATTTTTCCGCCGTGAAGAGGGGAATAAAATCCTTGTAGCCAAAGTCCTTGTGCGGACCGTAAGTTTTGATGTGGTGCTCGTACTCCGGGGTTCCCTGTATGTACATATTGCGGGAGTACCACTCGTTGCGGAAGGCGGGCACGCTGTACAGCCCCCAGTGGAGGAAGATGCCGAACTTGGCGGGGGAAAACCAGCGGGGCGGCTGCAGGGATGTGAGAGAGGCCCAATCGTCGCTGTAGGGGCCATGTGCAATCGTTTTTTCAATGGTTGAGAGATACGTTTTTTTGTCGGCTGCGGTATACATATGTTTTCCTTTCCTGTGGGCTGTGCCCGATTGGCTTATACCGGTTCACAGCGGAACCTTTGCTGCCCACAGATACAGTATACCAAAATCTTCGGGAAATTAATACGGCGCAGACCTATTTTCAGCTTCACAAGCGCGGCGTTATTTGTTAGAATAAACCCATGGGGAAAGCTTTGGAAATTTTCTTTGCGGGATGGAATAAACTGTGACGAACAAAGAGAGAGCGGAGGATTTTTTCGAGTTGTTAAAGAACCAGAACCAAAATAAATGAACGGGAGAATGGACGGCATATGGACTACAAAGCAATTCCTTTTGAGCAGAGAATCAAAGAAAATATCAGAAGTTATTCCATGGATAACCTGTACGCGCTGGACACGCTGACGGAATACTGCAAGGCGCTCAGCGCGGTGACGGACGCCGCTCTTTTAATCACGGAGAGGCACGGAGAGAAGATTGTCTCTGTGGGCGGTTTCGCGGGATTTACACCGGATGTGGTCGGTGAGCCGGGGCGGAAAGTCAGGGTATACGGCAGGACGATTGCGCATCTGTATGCCGAGACGGGCAAGGTGCCGGAGGATAAACGGCAGAATGTGGAGCGGATGCTGGACGGTTTTGCCGCCATGCTTTCCCATTGGGGTGAGCAGACCTATCTGCATACGGAGACGGCGATCTATGCGGATGAAATGGAGCAGCAGCTGGGTGTACAGCATGTGCAGACGGCCAGAGGGGAGAACGAGGACCCCCTCACCGGGGTATACCACAAGCTCTATTTCGAGGAGCGCATGAAGGTGATCGATCGGGCGGAAGTGGTGCCTGTGGCGGTCATCAATGTGAATATTAACGACTGGAAGTATGTGAACGACAATTACGGTGACGAGGAGAGCGATCGTCTGATCAAGACCATCGCGGACATTTTAAAGCAGGAGAAGAAGCCGGACTATGTCATTGGCCGTGTGGACGGGGACGTCTTTATCGTGCTGATTCCCATGGCGGAGGATGGAGAGGCGGAGGATTACTGCCGACGGGTGCAGCAGACTTGTCTATCCTTTGAGGACAAGATTCTTGCGCCGTCTGTTGCCTGCGGCGTCGTCTACAAGACGAATGTGGAGGAAATGGTCGAGGATAAGCTCGACGACGCGGAGTACGAGATGTTCAATAACAAATTTGAGATCAAAAACGCGCCCGGATACAGGGAACGGCTGGAAAAAAGAAAGTAAATGGGAAAATTCTAAAATAAGTATTAAATCCCTTTTTCTGGATAAAAACGAGATAATGGGAGAAAATGAAAGGATAGATTAGAAAATACGAGGAAAACACATGTACATTCTCGTGAAACCATTTGCAAACACCCGCATATGAAGATAATATATGTTCCAGAGTTAGCACTCATAAGAGGCGAGTGCTAACAAAGCAAAGGATAAGCGCAAAATGTATCACATAATAAAAAGGAGGCAGTTATTATGAAGTTAACACCACTTGGCGACAGAGTTGTATTAAAACAGCTGGAAGCGGAGGAGACCACGAAATCCGGCATCGTGTTACCCGGACAGAGCAAAGAGAAGCCCCAGCAGGCAGAGGTGATCGCGGTAGGCCCGGGCGGCGTTGTGGACGGCAAGGAAGTAAAGATGGAAGTGAAGGTTGGCGATCAGGTGATCTACTCCAAGTATTCCGGCACAGAGGTGAAGCTCGGCGAGGATGAGGAATATATTATCGTGAGACAGAATGATATTTTGGCGGTTATAGAGTAGTGTGAGAAGTACTTCTAAAACTCAGCAGCAGAGGCTGCTTCGTTAAGAAGTA
>ERZ778517.2390-NODE-2390-length-11002-cov-3.270302_pt1 | contig 11002 bp, 9 predicted proteins | sample MGYA00510341_ERZ778517 | MGnify/ENA primary metagenome ERZ778517 (study PRJEB29527, sample SAMN07138964) | mouse gut metagenome | material: feces | host: mouse | place: China:Nanjing | collected 2016-01-25 ... | reverse complement strand
TGGACGGGGTAATCACGGATTCTGCCAGATATCATTACCTTGCGTGGAAGGAGCTTGCGGATGAGCTTGGGATTTCATTTGATGAAGCCTATAATGAAAAGCTAAAGGGTGTTTCGAGGATGGAGAGCCTGGAACTGGTTTTAACGTGCGGCGGAGTTTCTGACAGCTACACCATGCAGGAAAAGGAGAAGCTGGCGGAAAAGAAAAATGACGTTTATAAGGAGCTGATCAGGCAGATATCATCCGCGGACATACTGCCGGGAATAGCGGAGTTTTTGGATGAGCTAAAGGCGCATCAGATCCGGACGGCGCTTGCGTCGGTCAGTAAAAATGCCCCGTTTATACTGGGACAGCTGGGATTGGATATGGCGTTTGATTATGTTGCGGATGCGGCGGCAGTGCCGAATGCAAAGCCGTTTCCTGACATCTTTCTGGCAGGGATGCATGAATTTGGGTACACATGTAACGAATGCATCGGTATCGAAGATGCAAGGACGGGGATCGAAGCCATTCATCGTGCCGGCATGAAAGCGGTCGGGGTAGGAACGCCGGGTGAAATGGCAGAAGCAGATCTGATTCTTTCAACCAGCGAGTTAAAGCTGGAACTGATCCTGGATACGTTCGGGATGATCGCATAAATACATAGAGCCGTGTCGGTCGCAGCAGGAGCTGTCGCTTTAAGAAATCAAATTTCATAGAGCGGCAGCTTTATTTTTGAATAACCTGAATAACCTGTTTGAAGGGAAAACTCCTTGTAGAATTTACCCGCGTGGAAGGAGACTGTTTTTACATGCGGCGGAACTTCACTTTCGTTTTTATAAATAAATATCTGATAGACATATCAGAGCTGCCGTAGTAAAATAGTAATTCATAAAATGAAATGGACAGGAAGGAAAAAAATGATTTCTGAAATTTACAACAGACGAAGCATAAGGAATTTTTTAGATCAGCCGATATCCCACGAGGATCTTATAGATATTATGGAAAGCGGGAGCAAGGCGCCTTCTTCTAAAAACAGACAACCCTGGAAATACGTTGTGGTACAGAGAAACGCGAAAGAAGAAATGTTAAAAGCCTTTCGTCAGGGGATTGAAAGAGAAGAAGGCGAGCGTGCATTGCTGCCCCGGGATAAGCAGCATATTGCAGGGGCAAAACATACGGCTGATATTATGGAACAGGCGCCGGTTATCGTATTTGTCGTTAATTCTTTAGGAAGGAATATTCAGTCAGAATTAACATTCGAAGAACATGTTTATGAAATCTGTAATGTCCAGTCGGTAAGCGCTTCTATAGAAAATATGCTGCTGGCCGCTGTGGAAAAAGGGATAGGCAGTCTTTGGATATGCGATATTTATTTTGCTTATCCGGAGCTATGCGAATGGCTGCATAGCGATGGTCAGCTGCTTGCCGCTATTGCGTTTGGTTATCCTGGCGAATTTCCCAAAGAAAGGCCTCGTAAAAGAATGGAAGATATCGTTGAGTGGAGAAGTTAACAATGTAGATTGCCCAAATGGTGTAATAAGGTTTACGCGCCCGGTATTCGCGCGGGGAACCGCTTATCCGGCTATCTCTTTTCGCTCTAAAGCGATGGGATAGTCTTTTTTTCGTGTCCGGATTCCTAATTGAAAAAATGAGTATTTCATATTATAATGAAACCAGTGCACAGGTGATCAGTAACCGTTTTTTACAAACAGGAATGCAGAAATGAGCAAAGAACAATCAGATAAAACAATGCGAAACGGCAGAAGGGAGATTATTTATGGGACTTATAAAAGCAGGAGCGGGCGCGTTGGGCGGTACGCTTGCGGATCAGTGGAAAGAGTTTTTTTACTGTGACGCGATGGAAAAAGACGTCATGGTTACAAGAGGGCGCAAACGGACAGGTTCCCGTTCTTCGAACAAAAAAGGGAATGACAACGTCATTTCAAATGGAAGCGGGATTGCGGTAGCTGACGGTCAGTGCATGATCATTGTAGAACAGGGAAAAGTGGCAGAGATATGCGCGCAGCCAGGAGAGTTCCGGTATGATATGTCTACGGAGCCGAGTATTTTTACCGGCGGACTTTCAAAAAGCATTTTAGAGACGTTTCAGACCATCGGCAGACGTTTTACCTATGGCGGAGATACCGGCAAAGACCAGCGCGTGTACTATATTAATACAAAGGAACTGACAGACAATAAATTTGGTACGCCAAATCCGATTCCTTTCCGCGTGACAGATTCAAAAATCGGACTGGACGTGGATGTTTCCATTCGCTGTTCCGGCGTATATTCGTATAAAATTGTAAATCCGCTGCTGTTTTATGCGAATGTCTGCGGCAATGTGCAGGAGGATTATACGCGGGATGAGTTAGAAAGTCAGCTGAAAACAGAATTTATCAGTGCGCTGCAGCCTGCATTTGGCAGACTGTCTGCCATGGAGCTGCGTCCAAATCAGATCGTGCTGCATACGGCGGAGCTGGAGCAGGCGATGAATGCCGCGCTTTCGGCGAAATGGGAGGAACTGCGGGGATTAAAGGTAGTCAGTATTGCCCTTGGTTCTGTAACCCTGCCGGAAGAAGACGCAGAGATGATCAGACAGCTTCAGCGCACAGCCGCGCTGCAAAATCCGAATATGGCGGCGGCTGTTCTGGCAGGCGCGCAGGCAGATGCCATGAAAGCGGCAGCGGCGAATCCGTCCGGAGCAATGAACGGTTTTGTAGGCATGGGTATGGCGATGAACGCAGGAGGCGGCACGAATGCACAGAACCTGTTTGCGATGGGGCAGCAGACAGGACAGCGGCAGGCGCAGGCAGACGCATGGACATGTACGTGCGGTACGACGGCATCCGGTAATTTCTGTCCGGAATGCGGCGCAGCCAGACCGGTGAACGGCGCCGGATGGACCTGTTCCTGCGGGACGTTAAACAAGGGAAAATTTTGTCAGAACTGCGGCGCCAAAAAGCCGGCAGGTACGCCGCTTTATCAATGCGATAAGTGCGGATGGGAGCCGCAGGATCCTGCGCATCCGCCGAAATTCTGCCCGGAATGCGGCGACAAATTTGACCAGAACGATCTAAAATAGATCAGAATAAGAATGCGCGAAACTGCGAGGAAAGAACGCGGGAAATTACGAGGAAAGAACATGGAGGAAATACAAGAATATAAATGTCTGCGCTGCGGCGGAGCCATCGCTTTTGACAGTACGCTGCAGAAGATGAAGTGTCCGTACTGCGATACGGAATTTGAGATGGCGGCGCTGGCACGTTATGACAATGAATTGAAAAACGATCAGCCGGATGAGCTGAACTGGGAAGAAGTTACCGCAGGAGAGTGGCAGGACGGCGAGACGGACGGTCTGCGTTCTTATGTCTGCAAATCCTGCGGCGGTGAGATTGCGTGTGATGAAAATACGGCTGCCACATCCTGTCCGTATTGTGGGAATCCGGTAGTTATGACGGGACAGTTTACAGGCACGCAAAAGCCGGATTATGTGATTCCGTTTCAGCTGGACAAAAAAGCCGCAAAACAGGCGCTGTACGATTTTTATGTCGGGAAACGGCTGCTGCCCAAAGCGTTCAAAGACGAAAATCATGTGAATGAAATCAAAGGCGTGTATGTTCCGTTCTGGCTGTTCGATGCAAAAGCCGATGTAAATTTGCGTTACAAGGCGACAAAAATCCGGACATGGAGCGACAGCAAATATTATTATGCTGAGACAAATCATTTTCTTGTCAGCAGGAGCGGCAGCATAGAATTCGCTCATGTTCCGGTAGACGGTTCAGCGAAGATGCCCGACGATTTAATGGAAACGCTGGAGCCTTTTGATTTTTCAGGAGCAGTGGATTTTCAGACTGCGTATCTGGCAGGCTATCTGGCGGATAAATATGATGTGGACAGCGAAGAAAGCATCGGGCGGGCCAATGAGCGGATCCAAAAAAGCGTGCGGGATATTTTTGACATGACCGTATGCGGTTATACGACTTTCAGAAAAGAGGCGGGTAGTATCCGGCTGCACAATGGCAAAGTGACATATGCCCTGTTTCCGGTCTGGCTGCTGAGTACGACATGGAACGGGCAGAATTATCTTTTTGCCATGAACGGACAAAACGGAAAAATGGCGGGAGATCTGCCGCTCGATAAGGGCGCGTATCTCAGATGGCTGCTGGGACTTACCGGCATCACAGGCACGATGTTGTTTATTCTTTTCTACGTCATCTGGCTGATATAGGAGGAAAGAGGATGCAAAAGATAAAAAAGAGGCGGTATGTCGTGGTTCTGGTTCTGCTGCTGTCGGTCGTTTTCATATGTCCGGCAGCGGCAGCCAGGCAAGCCGGCCCGAGGCTTACGGATCAGGCGAATCTGCTTACAGACAGCGAAAAAACGCAGCTGCTGGAGCTGCTCGATGAAATCAGCGAACGGCAGCAGACCGATATCGTAGTAGTTACGAGTAAATCGTTACAGGGCAAATCTGCGATGGAATATGCCGATGATTTTTATGATGAGAATGGCTACGGCTTTGGCGAGGAAAAAGACGGGATCCTTTTTCTGATCAGTATGGAAGAAAGCAGCTGGTATGTATCCACGAGCGGCTTTGGAATTACGGCGGTTACGGATATAGGCCTGCGGTTTATGGCGCAACAGCTTTCGGATGATTTACGTAAAGGCGAGTATGAGGAGGCGTTTACGATATTTGCCAGTCTGTGCGACGATTATCTGACGCAGGCACGGATGGGGAAACCATATGACGCAGATCATCTTCCAAAAAAACCGTTTGCGTTTCTCAAATATTTTCTGACGGCTTTCGGTATCGGCTTTGTGATCTCGCTCCTTGCGGTAGAAAGGATGAGAGACAAACTGGGATCGGTGTACAGACGGCTGGTGGCAGACTGTTATGTGAAAGAGGACAGTATGAAGCTGACGAAAATGAAAGATATATTTTTGTATCGGCAGATCGATCGCAGAGAAAAGCAGCAGGATAACAATCGCCCGGACAACGCAAATTACGGCGGTCATTCGGGCGGCTCTTCCACGCATGAATCGTCTTCTGGCGCGACGCATGGAGGCGGAGGAGGGAATTTCTAAACAATGAAAAAGGAATGACAGGCACATTTTATTTTGATCGGGGAGGAATGGAGATGCCGGCATTTGTACAAACAACGATTCTGTTTGCATTCAGGAATATCAGAGCGTTAATTCGGGAATATAAAGCGATTTTTATGATGTTTTTTACAGTATTTTCACTGGTAACAGCTTCGCTCATATACCTGCATGGTTTTAATTTGCATTTGCTTGGAAATGGCAATGTTATAGACGATAAATCCAGAACGTATGTGATTACCCAAACGATGGATCAGAAACAGGCAGAGGTTTTGATCGAAGAAATTCAAACAAAAATTGCGGCAAATGCGATCGAAGGTATTCTGTGTTATACAGACGAAGAGGTAGATGTGGATGGGCAGCCTGCGCTGGCAGCAGCTGCATATGGCGGGGTAAACAAAAAGCAAATTGCGTTAGACAGAGGCTCGTTAGAGCTGGAACAAAGTCAGCTGCAGTTTATTATGAATGATATTTTTTATCAGACGCATGTCAGGGGAGATTTTATTCATGATCTGGTAGATATAAATGGCGAACAATTTATGCTAAATGCAGTCGGTCATATCGATTCTGAAAATATCGACGTAATCATTACAATGGCAGGATTGCAGAAACTATGTCTGGGAGTCAGGGAAGTACATATCGTATTTGAACAGCGTCTTTCGAATGGTCAGCTGCAGATGCTGCAGGAAATCGTGGGAGAAAAAGAAAAGCTGGAGCTGCCGCCAAAGTATGGTTCTGCAATCAGCAGACAATTTATAAACAGATTTTTTGTGATTTTTGCATTGGTTTTAATGGCTACGGCGAATATCATGGGTTTTTATCGCTATCTTGTGATGAGACGGAAGAAAGAACTGCTCATCTATAAAATCTACGGAATCAGAAATCAAAGACTTGTTACCATACTGTTACTGGAAACTCTGATATTGGTTACGCTCGGCTTTACGGCAGGAGTAATTTTATTTCTGGCGATTAAAACCATCGCGGACCAATGGCTGCCTGTAACGGCCGGTCCGGTTTTGTTTTTACAGACATACGTTATGATAATGGTGTGTTCCGTGTCAGGCATTGTACCGGTTTTTTGCAAAATATGGAAAAAGTCTATAATTAGCGAGTATTCGAGAGAGGAGGCGCAATAAGTGGGCAAATTAAAAATTATGTGGTCCATACTCCGAAGTGAGAAATTTATCTGCGTTTATATGATCGTTTCCATTTTGATTATTATTGTAACCTCAAATATATTGTTTGCTTTATCGAGAGAAGCGTACATACTGAATCGGATTTCGGATGGATGTGATTTTGATCATGCTGTGTACTTTTCCCGATCCAATTGTGTGCCATTTGCAAAAGAAGAAACAGAATATGATCGTAAAGTAGACGATTTGCTCAGAGAAATGGAAAACAACGGATGTTTCATCGGGACGATCGACTGTCTTTACACTTATGTAGAAGCAGTGCAGGATTACGCTTTTCTGATGGATTATAACGAAACGATACAAGAGCGTCTGCGTCTTCCGTTATCACAGGGCAGATGGTTTCAGGAAGGTGTATGCAACGAGGCGATTCTGTCTTATGAATATAAAAAGAAATATGCGGTTGGCGATAAGATTCCTTTCACGATGACAGATGCCGGTGGCAGACATGAATTAGAACTGGAAGTCGTTGGATTTTTAGATAAGAACAACTATTTGATGAATTTTACATCTTCTGGTTATGTGGACGTGAGCGCTTTGATTGTTCAGGAAAAATCTGCAATCATAACGAGCGGCCTGGAGGACATCGATGGACGGACCTGTGAGATGGGAACGGGCAACGGAATTATGATTTTTGACCCGATGTCGCAAAATAACAGTTATAATGAAAAGCTGATGGAATTTGGCGCAGTTACCACAATGGAAGAAATAGCGGATCATTATCAGGAAAATGTCAGGGAGCGTTTGTATCATCTGGTTGGAATCAATATCGTATTGTTTCTTTTGGCATTTAGCGGACTGGGGTCTATGAACTTTATCTCTTTGTATACCCGCAGAAGGGAATACGGGATCTATTTTATTTGCGGCTTATCAAGAAGAATGGTGGCGTTAATAACGGCGATGATCGATTTGACGATTATGGGAGCGGCATTTATACCGGCAACGATCTTTTGCATCTTCCATCCGGCTGTTATTCCGAATTTTGATGTTATCAATGTCATGGTTACCATAGGCGTCACAGGGGCTATTTTATTCGTATCGCTGATTCCGTTTTTTATTATTACCAAAAAACATAGTGTGATCGATTTGACGAGGAGATGATAAGATGTCGATTATTTTAGAGAATGTAAGCAAAGTCTACGGAGAAGCCGGAAACAAGGTGAACGCATTGAGCAAAGTCTCCCTGAAAGTCTGCAACGGAGATTTTATGGCGATTATGGGTACGTCGGGAGCTGGAAAAACGACGCTTTTAAATATCATCGGCTGTGTGGATACGCCGGATACCGGCAGTTATCTGTTTCAGGGTAAAGAAATCTTAAAATGTGACGACAAAAAATTATCCGAAATAAGAAATGAACATATCGGGTTTGTATTGCAGGATTTTGGACTGATTGCGTATAAAACTGTTTTTGAAAATGTGGCAGTGCCTCTGTTGGTTGGGAAAAAACATTATGACAGAGCCGGCATCAGGCGCAGGGTAATGATGGTTTTGGAAAAAGCCGGAATTGTGCATCTGGCGTCAAGAAAAGCATATCAGTTATCGGGCGGACAGAAACAGAGAGTCTCTATTGCCCGGGCGCTGGTCAATCATCCGGATGTGCTTCTGGCGGATGAACCGACTGGAAATCTTGACCGGAATACAACCGAAATGATTATGAAACAGCTGACGAAAATAAACGAGAGCGGTACAACGGTCATTATTGTAACGCATGATGAGAAGGTGGCAGGATACTGTAAGTGTCTGATTCGGATTGAAGACGGAAAGGTATTCGGGACAGGGCATGAAAAATACAAAAAAACGGAAACGGACACTGAAAGCTAAAATGATGGGTACGGTTATGCTGTGTGCTCTGGCGAGCATTCTGGCGGCCGGTATGGTTTCGTATCTGACGATTCGCATGATTCAGGATGACAGTATGCAGGATAATATGAAGCTGTATCTGGATCAGATGACAGAAAATATAGACCGGGCGTATTTTGACATGCTTAATATTGCCAATCAGATGGGGCCCAATGGTCTGATTGGCAGCGTGACCGAAGCGTATCTTGCATCAGAGGATAATTTTGAGCTTTATGTGGGGCAAAAAACGCTGCGTGAAGAGCTGATCGGTCTTGGGTATGTGAATACAAAGCTGATAGGCGCAAATTATTATGATGCACAAAAGGGAGAAGAGCTTGTCAGCAGTATGACCGCACGGAAACTGGACCGGCGGTATATGGGCGTTCCTTCGGTTGCGGAATGTGCGGGAAACAGAATGCAGGCAGCGCATAAAGATTATCTGGGGATTGGCGGCAGAACTGTGTTTTCGGTCAGAAAGAACGCCGTATTTGGAGATGGAAAAGACCTGGATATTTATGTAGAGGTAGAAGCCGGCATGGACATACCAGAAGAAATCAATCAGAAAAAGCACCCGTATACGGTGATGCAGATGGATCAGGATGGAATTGTACGCTATAGTACAAACCCGGTCATTATTAACGGCCAGCAGTTATTAGCAGAACCTCTTGCACGGGGGAGCTACTGTCTGCAGGAACGGGAAGGATATCAGATGATGATATATCGCAGCAGGATCGGGTATATGAATGCGGCTGCCCTGCCGGCGGATATCTGCCGAAGAGAAATGAGTATCTGGCGGTTGAAAATGTTTGCGGTCATTGCAGTCACGTTTCTTGTTTTTTCCGTGTCAGTGGTACATCTGTACGGCTTTATCTGCCGGCCCCTGATTCTGCTGCGCAGGCAGATGATACAGGTGGGAGAAGGACAGCTGCAGGAAACGCTTCATGTATATGGGATTGAAGAATTTGACATACTTATGGAAGAGATTAATCATATGAAAAAGCAGGTGACAAATCTGATCCACAGCATGGTCGAGAAAGAAAAAGACGTACAAAGAACGGAGTACGAGAAGCTGCTGTATCAGATTAATCCGCATTTTCTTCTAAACACGTTAAATTCTGTGCAGTGGATGGCAAGAATGCGCGATCAGAAAGAGATCAGTGATTTTGTACAGAAGCTGAAAATGCTGCTTTCTTATAACCTTGGCAAAGAAGGCAGTGAGACAACGCTGCGCCAGGAGCTGGATATACTCGATAAATATATCGCGCTGCAGCAGATGCGGTACGATTTTACGGTAGAAATGAATGTGGAAGAGGGAGAATATCTGGATCAGCCTATGGTCCGCATGCTTTTGCAGCCTCTGGTGGAAAATGCCATCCGCTACGGACTTGGAGACGATGAAAAAATAAGCATACAGGTCTTTCAGGATCATACGCGCAGACAGGCTGTCATTGCGATTTCGGACAGTGGGAAAGGGTTAAAGCAGGAAGAAATTGACCAGATTAACGAACCTTTTGATTATAAGCCGTACAATCGTGGAAATGAAAACCGCGGTATCGGCCTGCGGTATGTAAAAGCAGTTTTGGATTCTTTTTATGACGGACAGACAAGTCTGTTTGTAAACAGCAGAAAAGGAAGGGGAACAAAGATTACCATACTGCTTCCGTCTGCGGTAAAACAATTCAGCGAAGAAGAAAACGAATCGGATATGCAAAATATAAAAAAGGCGGCGCATACAAATGAAGGTATTGATTGTAGACGATGACAAGCTGGCCAGACAGGGGCTGATTGCCGTTATGAACTGGGAAAAATACGGTTTTGAGATTGCGGGTGATGTGCAAAATGGTACAAAAGCGCTCGAATTTCTGGACAAACATCCGGTAGATATTGTGTTTACCGATATCGATATGCCGGAAATGGATGGATTTCAGCTGATGCAGTTTTGTCAGGAAAAACATCCTTCGGTGGAGTTTGTAATATTTTCAGTCTATGAAGATTTTCGATACGCGCAGGCTGCGATCCGGATGGGCGCTTTGGACTATATTTCAAAAATCAGCTTTGAACCGGAGGAATGCGAGCAGGTGCTTGGACAGATACGTGCAAAATTTGAAAAAACCGGACGTCAGCCCTGGGAAACCGGTAACAGTGACCTGCGGACGCTGGAGGACGGATGGATGCGTCTGGACTGGATATTCGATGAGCGCAGACTGGAAGAGTTATGCGCCGATACAGCCGGAGCGGGGTTTCGCAGCGTGGAACGCATTTTTGTTAAGAGTTTTCATAATCTTCAGATGATGATGGGAAAAGATGAAAATGAATTCCCTTCGCTGGATAGCGTTGGGGAAATGCTGTGCTGGGTAAGAAGCTGGCGCAAAAAGGTGTATGACAGATGCGCATGCGGAAAATATCAGAATGATATTTATTCGTTTGCTTTTGTTTCGGAATATGTAAGGATGCATATTTGTGAAAACCTGAAGCTGGAAGACGCAGCCAGGCAGATCGGAATGAGCAGGAGCTATTTTAGTACAAAATTTAAAGAAATGACCGGAGAAACGTTTCATAATTATGTGATCCGGCAGAAGATGCAGGAAGCGGCGCGCAGGATTGCAGAGGGAAAACAGACGGTTACACAGACTGCGTCAGATCTTGGTTATGATAATTTTCATTATTTTGCCAAGGTGTTTGCGAAGGAATATGGGTGTATGCCGTCTGATTATAAAAATAATAGAAAAAAATGTCCGAAGTAAATCGGACTTTTTTTTATTACTGAAAAAGGGTACCGAAAATCAGAAACGATATCGTCTGGTATGAAACCGGTACAAACGGTATACTCAGAAAAAAAGAAAGCAATTTGGTGAAATGTCAAGAGGAAAATAAAAAAGATTTTCTTGAAGAA
>ERZ778517.2387-NODE-2387-length-11017-cov-5.257982_pt1 | contig 11017 bp, 9 predicted proteins | sample MGYA00510341_ERZ778517 | MGnify/ENA primary metagenome ERZ778517 (study PRJEB29527, sample SAMN07138964) | mouse gut metagenome | material: feces | host: mouse | place: China:Nanjing | collected 2016-01-25 ... | reverse complement strand
CGAACTGATTGCCCATCAGGAAAAGGGAGGCAAGGTATTCGGAACATTCTGCGTCTATGTTCCGGATGAGGTTATCTTCGCGGCTGATGCGATTGCGACGGGACTTTGTGGAGGTTCTCAATTCTGGGTTCCGGGCGGCGAGAAAGTTCTGCCGACGAATACATGTCCATTGATTAAGGCTTCTGTGGGAGCAAGGCTTGACCGTACTTGCCCGTTCTTCCGGATCGCAGATATGGACATCGGAGAGACAACCTGTGATGGCAAGAAGAAAGCATGGGAGATCCTTTCAGAGGATGTTCCGGTTCACGTAATGGATCTTCCGCAGATGAAGCGCGCGAAGGATGTAAATGCATGGGCAGAAGAAATCGAGACGCTTAAGGAGAAGGTAGAAGAATTTACCGGAAATACTGTGACGGCAGAGAAGCTTTCCGAAAGTATTAAGCTTATTAATGCTAAGAGAAAAGCCCTGTCCAGACTTTACGACTGCCGGAAGAATGAGACGCTGCCGATCAGCGGTACGGATGCGCTGGTTATCTCGCAGATTGCATTTTATGATGATCCTGCAAGATTTACCCAGATGACCAATAAGCTCTGTGACGAATTGGAGCAGAGAGTCAAAGACGGCATAAGTGTAGTTCCGGCTGGAACGAAGCGTATTATGCTGACAGGAACACCGCTTGCAATTCCAAACTGGAAGCTGCATAATATAGTAGAGACGAGTGGCGCAGTTGTTGTCTGTGAAGAGATGTGTACGGGGACGCGTTATTTTGAAAATTATGTGGACGAGAGCAAGAATACTGTTGAAGATCAGATTATGGCAATCGCAGAGCGTTATATGAATATCAACTGTGCATGTTTTACTCCGAATCATGCAAGAATTGATGATATCTTACGTCTGGCAAAGGAATATAAGGTTGACGGTATCATTGATGTGAATCTCAAGTTCTGTAATCTTTATGACACAGAAGGATATTTTGTAGAGCGCGCTATGAAAGAGGCGGGGATTCCGGTGCTTGGCATCGAGACAGATTATACAGACAGTGATGCACAGCAGCTCCGTACAAGAGTCAGCGCATTTGTGGAGATGTTGAATAATTAAGGAAGGCTATTATGGAGAAGATACAGCATTATGTGTTGTTTCCGAATCACGATAACGGGATGCGTCTTTATCACGAACTGAAAAAGCTGGGGGTTTGGGCAGTCATTGCCCCAACCCCCAGAAGTGCGAGTAAATGCTGCGGTATCTCTCTTATGATCAGAGAAGAGGATATAGGCGCGGTTCGGGATTGCGTGTCGGAGCATGGGATTGAGATTTTGAAGATTGCTGCGGTGGCGAAGGATCTGAACCCGCACAGGGATAGGTATTGTTGATGGGCGATCATCTGGCCGAAGACTGACGGAACATATGAATATGGGCTGATTCTTTATGACGGGGGAAATTCTTACCAAATAGAAACAGACCAGGATGGAAATGTCAGGAATAAAGAAGAGCAGGATATTATTGAAAATCATGCGGAAAATGTCCGAATATTACAGGAAAAGGCGAGAGGTATGTGGGAAGATGAATTATGTAGGGATTGATATTGGCTCCACGGCATCAAAAGTGGCGGTAATCGGGGAAAATGAGATGAAGTTTGTCCTGCCGACGGGATGGAGCAGCAAGGAGACGACAACGCTTATTCGGGAAAGGCTCCTTACGGACGGAGTGGATGTAGGAAAGGATGAAACGAAGGTGGCGGCCACTGGGTACGGCAGGATTGCCGTTGATTTTGCGGATTATGTCATCACGGAGATTACCTGCCACGCCAGAGGAGGCAGGGAGATGGCTGGGGATGAGTGCTCGATCATCGACGTGGGCGGTCAGGATACGAAGGTAATCTTAGTCTCCGAAGGCATGGTGCAGGATTTCCTTATGAATGATAAGTGTTCGGCGGGAACCGGAAAGTTTCTGGAGATTATGGCGAACCGCCTGGGAGTAACCCTTCAGGAACTTTTTAACATGGCGGCGGCGGGAACGGTACTGCCGATCAGCTCACTGTGTACCGTATTTGCAGAGTCCGAGGTCATCAACTATATCGGGGAAGGGAAAAACCGGGAGGATATTGCGGCGGGCGTGGTAGATTCGGTGGCGGCGAAGGTGGCGCAGCTAAGCCAGAGGAAGAACCTGTCGGAGAAGGTGATTCTGACGGGAGGACTAAGCCACAGTGAGTATTTTACGAAGATATTGTCTGCAAAGGTGGGAAAGACGGTGGAACCGACGGCAGACGGGAGATATGCGGGGGCGCTTGGGGCGGCGCTTTTGGCGAAGGAGAAATCGGCACGGAAGTAAGAGGTGCCGGTTTTTCTTTGTATTTGGGGGATTGATGAACGCTTCAGTGTCGGTATAGTGGCAATCTAAGAAGCATCTATTGAGAAAGCGGTCATGGTGTGGTAGAATTACCTGCATAGGAGGTGTTTGGAATGAAAGTTTTAATGATTAACGGAAGTCCCCGCGCGGAGGGGAATACATATGTTGCCCTGCGGGAGATGGAGAAGATTTTTAAAGAGGAAGGTATCGAGACGGAGATTCTTCAGGTTGGAAATAAGGCTGTCAGGGGATGTATCGCCTGCGGTTCTTGTGCGAAGAATGGAAAATGCGTGTTTGACGATGCCGTGAATGAGGCTGCGCCTAAGTTTGCGGAGTGTGACGGGCTTGTGATCGCAAGTCCGGTGTATTATGCGTCGGCAAATGCGACACTGATCGCATTTCTTGACCGTCTGTTTTACAGCACGGGCTTTGACAAGACCATGAAGGTGGGAGCAAGTGTTGTGGCGGCAAGGAGAGGCGGGCTGTCGGCTACTTTTGACGAGCTGAACAAGTATTTTACGATTTCCGGTATGCCGGTGGCGTCAAGTCAGTATTGGAACAGCATCCACGGCAGGATGCCGGGAGAGGCGAAGGAAGACGGAGAAGGCCTGCAGACCATGCGTGTGCTGGCAAGGAATATGGCATTTCTCATGAAGAGTATCGCTCTTGGAAAGGAAAAGTATGGGCTGCCCGAGAAGGAAGAGCGGGTGTCAACGCATTTTATCCGATAGGAGAGCTGGTATGAAGAAGAGAGGAGAGGGGGCTTGCCTGATGTGCGGCAAGCCTATTGTATATTATGAGAAGTCGAGGCGGATGGAGTGCGCCATGTGCCATCGGCAGTTTGAGTGCCATGCCGGGTGCGAGGACGGGCATTACGTGTGTGATGAGTGCCACGGGGCCAAGGGGATTGAAGCGCTTCTTGAGGGGTGTAAAAACAGTACCTCGAAAAATCCTGTGGAGATTATGCAGAGATTGATGGAGGATCCTTACATCTATATGCATGGGCCGGAGCATCATGTGATGGTGGGGGCGGCGCTTATTACGGCGTACTATAACAGCGGAGGATTTGCGGCGGACAAGGGAGCAAGAGATAAGACGACAGAAGATAGGGCATCGGCAGGAGATAAGAATGCCATGTATTCGGAGCGGGAAGTGTTTGGAACTGCGTTGGAGGAGATAAAGTCGCGGGGGAGCGAATACCCGGGCGGCTCCTGCGGGCTGTGGGGATGCTGTGGTGCCGCGGTGAGTGCGGGGATGTTTATGAGCATTGTCACGAAGGCAACGCCTCTTACGGGGAAATCCTGGGGACTTTCGAACCGGATGACTGCCGAGGCGTTAAAAGCCATCGGGGAGCTTGGCGGGCCGAGGTGCTGCAAGCGGAATTCTTTTACGGCGGCTGTTGCTGCGGTGAAATTCACGGCGGAGAATCTTGGAGTCCAAATGGAAGCGCCGGAAGAGATACGGTGTGGGTTCTCGGGGGAGAACCGGGAGTGTATCAGGAAGAAGTGTCCGTATTATGAGGGGTGTAAGTAGAGGATTTTGGAAATGTTTGGGATGTTGTGTAAATCTAGAGGGGGAAGTGCAGGGCTTTGAAGTGTCTAAATAAAAATATAAGATATGGCGGGAACAGGCGCAGCTATCTGGCGGCATATGATGTGGAGAATGACGCGGAAGTGTTCCGGCAGGAGGTTGTGGTGGATATTGTATCAGGAAGCGGCTTTTAGTTCTGAAATCTTTACCACTGAGATTCTCACGTTTCTTCAGATGTTTCATAAACTGAATCTGAAGGAGTGTGATCAAGATGTTTACGTGTGGCAATGAGAAACCGGCAGCTACCGCAAAGATAACGGGCAGCGAAAAATATAATACGATCAGCGGCAGGGTGGACTTTTACGATACATACGGAGGAACAATCGTCACTGCTAAGATACAGGGAATTCCAGAAGAACTTGGGAATCGTTTTTGGGGATTCCACATTCATGAAGGAAGTTCTTGTACGGGAAATGCAGATGATCTGTTCGCCGATGCGGGCCAGCATTATAATCCGGGGGGAAAACCCCACCCGGAACATGCAGGGGATCTGCCGCCGCTGCTTGGGAGTCATGGCAGGGCATGGATGATGGTTTATACGGATCGGTTTTATCCGGAAGATGTAATTGGAAAAACAGTGATCATCCATTCAGAACCAGACGATTTTCGTACCCAGCCCTCCGGTGATTCCGGGGAGAAGATAGCGTGTGGGAGAATAGAAGAATGGAGTGTGAGATAGGGGATGGCAGAGGCCATCCTTTTAAGTTTTTGCATGGAATCTTCTTGTAAGTATGACGTTTCAAAAGATTGACACAGGTTCCTTCGCTTGTTAAAATAAAAGTATAGCAAAATGCAGGGAGGAAAGATGAGATGTATCATTGCCATATTCGGTTTTATTTGACAGGACATCGTTATAAATTATTTGAAATTATAAAGGAATTGCCTCCGCTTGATCATTTTACTCATGAATTTATGGAAGAAAGCAAGCCGTCAGAGGAGTCTGCGGCTATGGCAGATGTGATTCTGGCCAATTTGCAAGGGACAGACGTTAAGAAAGCAGTGTGTACACTCCTTTCGGGAAAAAGAAAGGAAGCGGAACTGATTCTTCTTGCGGATAGGGAACAGATAAGCAGCTTTTCAGAGAAATTGACAGAAATCAAGGATATATGGACACTTCCGATGTCGGATGAGGAGATGCGGTTTCGATTTATACGGTGGCAGGAAAATCAGAAGATGAATAAGGATTTCTGGCAGACCAGCCAGTATCTTGAGGCGACCATCAATCACGTTCCGAATCTCATTTGGTACAAGGATAAGAACGGGATCCATGAGAAGGTGAATGATAGCTTCTGCAGGACAGTTAACAAGACGAAAAACCAGGTGGAAGGACGCAGCCATGCATACATATGGAATGTGGAGCAAGATGATCCTGCCTGCATAGAATCTGAGCATGAGGTTATGCAGCGGAAGGAAACGTGCATATCTGAGGAAATCGTTAAGAGTGGGGATGGAACGAAGCTGCTCACTACATACAAGTCTCCGCTTTATGATCTGAACGGGGATGTGATGGGAACGGTTGGTGTTGCGATTGACGTGACGCAGGAGCGGGCTTATGAGCAGGAGATCATTGATAAGAATTACACGCTGGAAACGATTTTCACGACGATGGACTGCGGTGTTATGTGTCATACGATGGACGGAAGCCGTATCATCAGTATCAACCGTGCTGCGCTTAAGGTACTGGGGTATGAGTCGCAGGAAGAGCTTCTGGCAGACGGATTTGATATGGTGGCGGAGTCTGTTGTGGATGAAGACAAGCCGGTCTTGAGAAAGAAAATCAAGGAGCTTAAGAACGAGGGAGACAATATCAGCGTGGAGTACCGCGTGCGTCATAAAAACGGGGAAGTTCTGCATATCATGGGCAATGTGAAACTTATCAGGCAGAACGGAGAGCTCGTCTATCAGCGGTTCCTTCTGGATTGTACAGTGCAGAAGCTGGAGCAGAAGAAGAACGAACGGCATCATATGGAATTGATCCATGCATTGAGTATTGAGTATAATCTTGTCTGTTTTTTTGAACTGGATACGGGAGCCGGGATGTCTCTTCGGTTATCGGATGAGAATTATCATATATTTGATTCTGTTTTCGGCGGGGAGATATCGCTGGAAGAGAATATGGGGCTTTACATACAAAAGTATGTCCATGAGGAAGATCGGGAGATGATGCGCAGAGCGTCTTCTAGAGAGAAGCTTCGGGCTGAATTAACAGAGAAGAGACAGTATTATGTTAATTACCAGGTTGTGAAGAACGGTGAGATAACGTACTTTCAAATGCGTGCAGTGCGAGCAGGACAATGGAAAGAAGGGCATGGTATTGTTTTGGGATTCCGCAGCGTGGATGAAGAAATCCGCAATGAGATGAAGAAGAAGGAGCTGTTAGAGGATGCGCTTTTGCAGGCAAACGAGGCAAATAAGGCAAAAAGTGTATTTCTTTCGAATATGTCGCACGATATTCGTACGCCGATGAATGCCATCGTCGGATTTACAACGCTTGCCATTTCGCACATCGGCAACACAGAGCAAGTGAAGGAATATTTAGGAAAGATCATGACTTCGGGAGAGCATCTTTTGAATCTGATCAACAATGTTCTTGATATGAGCCGGATCGAGAGCGGGAAGATGCACTTGGAGGAAAAACCGTGCTGCCTGCCGGATATGCTGCAGGGACTCCGCAATATCGTTCAGGCGGATGTTCATGCAAAGCAGCTGGAACTGTATATTGAAACGTCAGATATTGTTCATGAAGAAATTATCTGTGATAAACTGCGGCTTAATCAGGTTCTTCTTAACATTTTGAGTAATTCGGTTAAATATACGGATGCAGGCGGCAGTATCAGCATGAGGATCATCGAAGAAACCGGAGCGCCTGCGGGCCATGTCAGTTATGAATTCCACATCAAGGATACGGGGGTCGGTATGAGTGAAGAATTTGTCGCCCATATCTTTGAGCCGTTCGAGAGGGAAAAGAATACTACGATCAGCGGGATTCAAGGAACAGGACTTGGAATGGCAATCACGAAGAATATTGTGGACATGATGAACGGAGCGATTGAAGTGAGAAGCGAGCAAGGAGTAGGTACGGAATTTATCGTATCCTTTACGTTCCGGGTGAATGACGAAGGAGCAGAGCCGAAAGAAAAGGATTTTAGAGAAAAGAAAGATTTCCGTGCGGGACGGATTCTTCTTGCGGAGGATAATGAACTGAATCAGGAAATTGCTGCTGCAATTTTGGAAGATGCGGGATTTTCTGTGGAAATTGCGGGGAACGGGCAGATTGCCGTTGATATGTTGAAGGCAGCGGGTCCGAATTATTATCAGCTTGTGCTTATGGATGTACAGATGCCGGTGATGGACGGCTACAGTGCGACAAGGTTTATCCGTGGGCTGGATGATAAGAAGCTGTCGGCTATTCCGATTTTTGCTATGACAGCCAATGCTTTTGAAGAAGACAGGCGGGATGCCTTAAAGAGTGGCATGAACGGTCATATAGCAAAACCGATTGATATTGAAAAATTATTTGAAACTCTGAGTATGGTATTAGATTAGACAGAAATAGAACAACAGAAGGAAGGCGATATTATGCAGAAACAAAATTTTAACATGAATGCAGTCCATATGGTTCCTATGGATGAAATAGCAGGATTTGAGGTTAGACCGGGATTGTATGAACTAAATGGAGCTGTTGCGATTCCGGTAGGAGTGAATTTTACGATACATTCGCTGGGAGCTACTTCCTGCGAGTTGCTCTTGTTTCGGCGGATGGAGGATGAGCCGTATGCGATACTTAAATTTCCAGACCACTACCGGGTAGGGAATGTTTATTCTATGATCGTATTCGGGCTTCATATTACAGATTTTGAATATGCGTATCGGCTGGACGGTCCGTATGAACCCTCTAAGGGACTTTTGTTTGACAAAAATAATATTTTGCTGGATATTTATGCGAAGGCAGTTACCGGACAAAGTGTGTGGGGAACAAAGAATAAAAGCGGCAGTTTTTACAAGGCCAGAGTTGTTCAGGATAATTTTGACTGGGGAGTGGAGACTAATCCACTGATTCCGATGGAGGATCTGGTGATCTATGAGATGCATGTACGAGGATATACAAAGCATGAGTCTTCCGGTGTTTCCTGCCCGGGAACATTTTCCGGTATTATGGAAAAGATACCGTATTTAAAAGAGTTAGGCGTCAATGCAGTTGAATTAATGCCGGTATTTGAATTTGATGAGATGAAGGACTGCCGGGAGGTGGATGGAAAGCAGCTTTTAGATTATTGGGGTTACAATACGGTAAGCTTTTTCGCTCCTAATACCAGTTATGCTGGAAGTGTGGAATATAATAGAGAAGGAAACGAATTGAAAAATCTTATCAAGACACTGCATGAGAATGGAATTGAGTGTTTCCTTGATGTGGTATTTAATCACACAGCAGAGGGGGACGACAGGGGACCAAGTTTTTCTTTCAAGGGATTCGATAATAATGTGTACTATATGCTGACGCCGGACGGATATTATTATAATTTCAGCGGATGCGGCAATACATTGAACTGTAACCATCCTGTAGTGCGGCAGATGATATTGGAATGCCTGCGTTATTGGACTACATTTTACCATGTGGATGGGTTCCGGTTTGATCTTGCAAGTATTCTCGGACGCAATCAGGATGGCACACCTATGAATAATCCGCCGCTTTTACAGAGTCTTGCCTTTGATCCGCTCCTTGGAAATGTAAAATTGATCGCTGAGGCATGGGATGCAGGCGGACTTTATCAGGTGGGAAGTTTTCCGGCATGGAGCCGCTGGACAGAATGGAACGGGAAGTACAGGGACGATATGCGTGACTACCTGAAGGGCGATTTTGGTATGGCTTCTGTTGCTGCCCAGAGAATCACAGGATCCCGGGATTTATACGATCCGAGTATTAGGGGAAATAACGCATCTGTCAATTTCCTGAATTGCCATGATGGTTTCACATTGTGGGATATGTATTCTTACAGCAGAAAACACAATGAGGCCAACGGCTGGTACAATGTAGACGGAAGTGATGATAACCGGAGCTGGAATTGTGGCTTTGAGGGAGAGACAGATGATGCAGAGATTCTTGCCCTTCGCCGGAGACTGGCCAAAAATGCGGTGACGGTTCTTCTTATGAGCCGCGGAATACCGATGTTCCTTGCGGGTGATGAATTCTTGAATACCCAATACGGCAATAATAATGCATACTGTCAGGATAATGAAGTGTCATGGCTCAATTGGGATTTTCTTGAGAGGAACAGAGCGCATTTTGATTATATGAAGCATATGATCAAGCTGCGTAAAGAACACGACGTAGTGCGCAAATATTCCGGAGGATGTTCTTTAGGACTACCGGAGATGCAGGTTTCCGGTCCGGATGACAGGACGAAAGTTTTGTGCGTAATCTATGCGGGACGGAATCAGGATGATTCGGGAGATGATATCGTCTGTCTTGCAATCAATACGTTCTGGGAAGAGCAGGCCTGTTTCCTGCCAGAGCTGCCGCTGCAGTTAAAGTGGAAGTTTGAGGCGGATACATCAGGGTGGTATCTGCCGGATAATATACCGGGAGCGGGACAAAAGCTGTCACCGGAAGGGAACCAGTTCAAGATGGGACCGCGTTCCGTTGCTGTGCTGACGGTAGTGAAGTGATATCAGATAAGCTACCATTTGATCTGTTTAACTATAAGACAGAGTTCATATCATCAGGGAGCGGTGCACAAAATTCCATGTGTTTTCTCGTAATGGGATGAGGGAAAGAAAGTCTGTGCGAATGGAGCGCCTGTCTGCCTATATATTTCATGTCAGGATTGTAGAGGTAATCACCGATCAGCGGATAACCGAGATGCTTCATGTGAATACGTATCTGATGGGTGCGTCCAGTCTCAAGGCACAGAGATACCAGACTGTGGCCATTCTCATATTTTAAAAGATTATAGTGTGTAACTGCATGTTCGCCATGTTCGAAGTCAATCGTCCGCTCGATGATCGTGCCGGGCTTTCTTGCGAGAGGGGCATTGATCGTCCCCGATTCCGGCGATACCTTTCCTCTTGAAATCGCCAGATATTCCCGTAGTATCTGATGGCGGCAGGTCATAGCAGATAGGACGCTGCTGCTGACGAGATGTTTGGCGACAACTGTAAGGCCGGAGGTATCCCGGTCTAAGCGGTTGCAGCAGCGGAAGATAAAAGGTTTTCCCTGCTTGCGGTAGTACCATGCAAGACCGTTCGCAAGGGAACAGGTATAGTTGTTCATGGAAGGGTGTATGGGCAGGCCGGCAGGTTTATTGATGACGATAATATCTTCATCTTCGTATACAATGTTAAGAGGAATCTCAGAAGGAGGTATCTTTTCAGAGCATGCTGTCTCTTGAATCTGTACACACAGACAATCTCCGGCAGATACGGTGTCGCGCATATAATAGTGGTTTCCGTTTACCAGAATACTTTTTGGCATGCGTTTGATCAGGGCAATATTTTGGGAGGAGTAGCCGCGTCTTTTTAAAAACTGTTCAATTCTAAGTCCTTCCTCTTCTTTTGTTATGTGATAAATAATTGTCCGGTTCATTGAAATTCTCCTGTGATTTCCATATGATGGTTATTATATCGGATTATAGATGAATCGTCCAGCGTGATTCATATATTTTAGCTGGAATCAGAATAGAGAAAATTGCTGGAAACGGGGCAAACGGTAAAAGGAAAGGATTGTTATGCAGGGATTGAGTACACTGTGCTATATAGAAAGAGACGGAAAATATCTTATGCTTCACCGGACGGTGAAGGAGAAGGATGTGAATAAGGATAAATGGATCGGAGTGGGAGGCCACTTTGAGGCGAATGAGAGTCCGGAGGAATGCCTTTTGCGAGAAGTAAGGGAGGAGACAGGATATATCCTCACTTCTTATCAGTATCGGGGAATCGTAACTTTTGTATCGGGAAATGGTGTGACAGAATATATGTCTTTATTCACAGCAGCTGGTTTCGTGGGAGAACAGGCTGTGTGTGATGAAGGAGAGCTTGAATGGGTGGACATTGATAAGATTGAGAGCCTTAATATCTGGGAGG
>ERZ778517.2380-NODE-2380-length-11037-cov-21.257603_pt1 | contig 11037 bp, 10 predicted proteins | sample MGYA00510341_ERZ778517 | MGnify/ENA primary metagenome ERZ778517 (study PRJEB29527, sample SAMN07138964) | mouse gut metagenome | material: feces | host: mouse | place: China:Nanjing | collected 2016-01-25 ... | reverse complement strand
GATAAGGTATTCTTTGGAAAGCTCCTCAATCGTAAAACGCTCCTGCAAGTTGGAAATTAACTTTTTATGGATTTCCTTGACAATCTCCACCTGCGGCGAAGTATACATTTCCCGCTGTTTCTCTTTTGTTACGTCCACCATGCAGAGGAAAAGAAGAAGCTCCTGCACCTTTAGCTTAAAATATGGCTTTTGCAGACAGTCCGGCACAGAATAAAGCTCCGAAAAGATATGCTCGATTTCATCCTTCGCCCGCATAATAAAGCAGTTTCCATCTGCACAAAACTTTTCCTTAAATTCCAATATATCAATTCCGCTTTCTGCCAAAGTCTGCGGCGGATATTCTGATACCAGCTCCAAATTGATAACAACGGAAATTCCCCGGTAATGCTTTAATGGAAACGCCATTTCGGAAGCACAGTTATCCATAGTATGAATGGACATATCACCCTCCCCAAGATACAGACAGGAACCGCTTAACAATTTGCTTCCCTCACGCCCTTCTCTGCAATGGTTGATTTCCAATATATTCTTCCCAAGCGTACCTTCCCATTCACAGCCTGTTGCTTCAAAATCATTGTAAATAAGCTGTATGCCCGGATAAACCTGATAAACTGTCATCAGTCCTAAACCATCGGCACAATCCATTTTATAGACCGTACAATATCCGTCATTATCCTTTGGAATAACCGCAGACAGCCCTTTTGTGTTTTTCACTAAGTTTTCCTGCATGGCAGTCCTCTCTATTCCTTCTATACTGTTAATCTGTTCCGCCAGATGTTTTCTGGCATCCTCTATTATATATCTTTTCTTCATAATATACTGCTCCAATCGGTAGAATTTACACTCCAATTAGAATTATATTCTATCTCCACCGATTGTGCAAACAAAGAAAAGAGCCAATACCTTATCAAACAAAGTATCGGCTCAATATACATTTCCTCACTCTATTTTGTTTCCGGCATCTTGCGAAACTCTGAAAGCATCATCAAAACCGTAATCACAACCAGAACCGCATCGGTCAGGGCAATCGCCAGCCAGACACCACGAATCCCCATACCGCCAATCATCGGCAAAACCACACAAAGCGGGATAAACAAAATAATCTGCCGGAACAATACCAGCCAAGTAGCCTTATTTGCCTTTCCTAACGACTGGAACAGCGTTACCGCAATCAGGAAACTACCCTGTAAAATATAGGTACTGAACATGATCCGGAAATTCGTTGCCCCCGAAGCCGCCACGCCCGGTGTTGTAATAAACATGGAAAGCACCTTATCCGGGAATAATTCAACCGGAATGTAGAACAGTAAGGACAACACTGTTGCCGCCGTAATGAATACACCTGTCAATTTCTTTACCCGGTCATAATCTTTCGCACCGTAGTTTGTCCCTGCGGCTGGCTGAAATCCCTGACTGATACCCCAAAGAGGAACAAACGAGAAGTTCCAGAAACGCAGTGCAGCTCCTAACAATATCTGCGAATTTTCCCCGCCATACACAGATGCCACACGATAAATCACCGTCTGCTGTACCAGTGTCAAAACCTGCATCAGCAAAGCAGAAACCCCAACCGCCAGAACCTGCGGCAGTAATTCCCCGTCAATATGTATCCGTCCGATTTTTACATTTACGCTTTTCTTCTTAAAATACCATAATGTAATCACCGCCTGAATGAACTGTGAAAAAATCGTTGCATACGCAGCCGCTTCCACTCCCAACCCGTAAGGCTTTAAAACCGTAATAAAAATCGGATCAAGGATAATGTTCAGGATTGCCCCGCTTGCTATAATAGCCATTGCCTTTTTAAGCTGCCCTTCCCCACGAATGACCATATTCGCACTCTGGAAGAAGTTCACAAACAGGCTTCCTGCAAACACAATACGCAGATACTTTTCCGCATAGTTCAGGATATTGTCGCTTGCGCCTGCCAAAGATAAAAGCTGGCGGGTAAATACCATACCTATCACAGTGTAAATAACAGACAGCAGAAGCACCATTGCAATCAGGTTTCCCATAATCTTTTTTATGGTGTCCTGATCCTTCTTTCCAATCGCACGAGATAGCACCGAAGCAGAGCCTACCCCCAACATCGCCGCCGAACCCGCATTGATGAGCGTAAACGGATAAGATACGGATACCGCCCCCATTTGCGCTGCGCCTACCATCTGCCCTACAAAAATGGAATCCATCATGTTATAAAGCCCTACAACCACCATGCCAAGAACCGCAGGTATACTAAGCTCCAGCATGAGGGGAAACGGACTTTTCGTCAATAATTTTGTCCTTGTATCAAGTGACTGTTTCATCATGTTTCCTCCTTATATCTATATTAGCCATGCCTAACCATATAGAGTATATTAAAAGTCAATCCCTTTTGTCTGCTCTTATCCGAAGGACTTTTGCTCCAATCGGAAATATCTGCTCTATTGCACCATTTTTTCCAATAGCTGCAACGCTTCCTCCAGTTTCGGGTTTTCCGCATCGGTCTGTAACGCTTCCCGGACACAGTTACGGATATGTGCCTGTAAAATCTGTTGGTTAGCACTCTTTAATAATGCCTGTGTCGCTAAAAGCTGATTTGATATATCCACGCAGTAACGATCTTCCTCTATCATTTGCAGGATACCGTCTAACTGACCTTTCGCAATTTTCAGTTTATGGGTGACATTTCCTTTTTTCGCTTTCATAGGCAACCCGGCTACTGAACACTTATAAGCTGATAGCCAGCATCTTCAACTGCTGTTTTCAGCCTGTCCTCTGATACCGCATGGCGCATCTGTACCAATGCTGTTTTTGCTTCCAGTTGCACTGTGACATCCGAAACACCCTCAATCTCCATTAACGCCTTAGAAACGTGTTTTACACAGTTTCCGCAAACCATTCCTTCAATCTTCAATAATTTTTCCATGTTCTTTTCTCCTTCACTTTTTTTCGATAAAATTGTCTGACTGCTGCTATATGTTTCTTTCTGTTCCGGTTTTGCAAGGTGCCTTGCTTTGAACCAGCGAAGCCGCAGGGCATTTGATACCACAAAGACAGAGCTGAAACTCATTGCAAAGGCTCCGATCATCGGGTTTAACTTCAAGCCGAAGGACAGGTAAAATACCCCCGCCGCAACCGGAATACCAATGATATTGTAGATAAACGCCCAAAACAGGTTTTGCTTGATGTTGCGGATAACCGCCTTGCTTAACTGGACAGCGGTGGACACGTCCAAGAGGTCACTTTTCATCAACACAATATCCGCTGATTCAATCGCCACATCCGTACCTGCCCCGATAGCAATTCCTACATCTGCCCTTGCAAGCGCAGGCGCATCATTGATGCCATCCCCAACCATAGCTACCTTCCTGCCCTTTTCCTGTAAACGCCGGATTTCCTTTTCCTTATCCTGCGGGAACACTTCGGCAACCACCCGGTCTACGCCCACCTGCTTTCTGATTGCTTCCGCAGTTTTAGCATTGTCCCCGGTAAGCATGACAACCTCCATTCCCAAGCCGGATAATTCCTGTATTGCCTGCTTACTGGTAGGCTTTACCACATCTGCCACAGCCACCACACCGATAAGCTGTCCGCCCCTCGCAAAGAATAATGGTGTTTTTCCGTCCACAGCCATTGCTTCCCCAAGCTGGAGCAGCGCACCTCCCTCTATGCCCTGTGCAGACATCAGGCGGCGGTTTCCGGCAAGGCAGATAACATTTTGGATTTCTCCCATAATCCCCTGTCCCGGAATCTGCTTAAAGTTATTTACAGGCAGAAAACCTAAAGCATTCTTTTCTGCTTCCTCCACAATCGCATCTGCAAGTGGGTGTTCCGACATTTTTTCCAGAGAAGCGGCAACCTGCAGGAGTTCATTTTGTGAAATCCCCTCTTTTACAAGCACATTCGTTACCACAGGCGTTCCCTGTGTGATTGTCCCGGTCTTATCCAAAACGACCGTATCAATGTTATGCGCCACCTCCAGAGCTTCCGCCGACTTAATCAAAATGCCATTTGATGCCCCCTTTCCTGTGCCTACCATGATTGCGGTAGGTGTTGCCAATCCAAGTGCGCAAGGACAGGATATAACAAGAATAGAGATACCGATAGAAAGGGCAAATTCAAACCCATACCCCGCAAGCAGCCATACTATAACTGCAATTAAGGCAATGCCGATAACCACCGGAACGAATACCCCGCTGACCTTATCCGCCAGCTTTGCGATAGGCGCTTTGGAACTGGTTGCTTCATCCACAAGCCGCACGATCTGTGCCAGTGTGGTATCATCCCCTACTTTCGTAGCCTGCATTTTAAAATAACCGGATTTATTGATTGTTGCACCGATTACTTTATCCCCGGTCTGCTTTTCCACAGGTATGCTCTCCCCTGTCAGGGCTGATTCATCCACAGAAGAAACACCTTCCACGATAACCCCGTCTACCGGAATGGATTCCCCCGCTTTTACAACTAAAATTTCTCCTGCCTGTACTTCCTCTACCGGAACCTGTATTTCCATTCCGTCCCTCTCCACTGTGGCGGTCTTGGGCGCAAGGTTCATCAGTTTTGTAATGGCATCCGAGGTCTTTCCTTTTGCACGAGCTTCTAATGTCTTACCCAATGTTATAAGTGTCAGAATCATACCAGCGGATTCAAAATACAGATCCATCATAAAGCTGTGTACGGTTTCCATATCGCCATGCCCGAACCCTATGCCGATTTTATAAATAGCATAGATGCCATAGACGATTGCCGCCCCGGAGCCAATGGCAATCAGGGAATCCATATTCGGTGAACCATGAAACAGCGTCTTAAAACCCATACGGTAATATTTAAAGTTGATAAACACTACCGGAATCAGCAACAGGAACTGCGTAAATGCAAAACTCATCGCATTTTCCATGCCGAGCAGCCCCTCCGGAAGTATCCACCCCATCATATGCCCCATAGATATGTAGAACAATGGAATGGTAAACAGTGCGGACAAAAGCAACCGCTTTTTCATCTGTCCATATTCCTTCTGCGCTGTGTTTGCTTCCGGCTGTGCTGTTTTCGCAGAAGTGTTTACTCTCTGCTCCTTATTCTGAACCGATTTAGGAAATGCCCCGTACCCGGCTTTTTCAACTGCCTGAACAATTCCCACCGTATCCAAAACAGACTCATCATAAGAAGCAACCATGCTGTTTTTCAGCAGGTTTACGGATACCTCCTTTATTCCCGGCAGCTTTGCTACACTTTTCTCAATTCTTGCAGAGCAGGCGGAACAGGTCATACCCGTAATGTCAAATTGCTCCTTTTGCAAAATTATCCCTTCTTTCTTTTTAAATTTGTAACAGTATATTACCCCTCCCCCGTAGGGGAGTGGAGCTGTTACCGTTTTTCATTATAAACACCCGATTTTCTTTTTGTCTGCTCTGAAAAGGAGCTTTTTTTATCCGAAAAGCAATTTCTTTTTTTACAAAAATCCAATCAGGAGGTTTTATGCTCCAAAGAGGAATACCGACTTCAAACCCATTGACTTATAGCCGATTGGTGGCTATACTTTGCGCTGAACGATTAAACATTTCTTTAATTGTTCAGCCATGCCAAACCAACAAAAACATTTTAGAAAGGTGGATTATTCCCATGAAAAAAACAATCAAACTTATCGACTTGGATTGCGGTCACTGTGCAGATAAGATTCAGAACGCAGTACAGAAAATTGACGGTGTAACCAGTGTATCCGTCAACTTCCTCGGTCAAAAAATGGTGCTGGAAGCACCCGATGACAGGTTTGACGCCATATTGAATGAAGCAAAGGCACTGATTAAAAAAATCGAGCCGGACGTAACGGTAAAAGCATAAAAAACTCAGGCATAACCGTTAGGTGGCATCTGTCAAAAGTATCGTATTCTTTGACGGGCATGATGCGGCACAAACCGGACACCGGCTGTCATTTCTGGCATCCGGTGTTTTTTCAAAACGAAAATGCCTGAATTATGAAAGGAGTATTCTAATGACACGAAAACAAAAACATTTATTGATCCGCATTATTGCGGCGGCAGTCCTGTTTCTTGCAGGCAGTCTGCTCCATCTTCCGGAGCTGGCGGAAATGGGCATATTCTTAGCCTGTTATGTGGTAATCGGTTGGGATATTGTCTGGAAAGCCATTACAAACATATTAAGCGGTCAGGTATTTGACGAAAATTTCCTGATGACGATTGCAACGATTGGCGCACTGATTTTAGGGGAACATTCAGAAGGCGTAGCAGTTATGCTGTTTTATCAGGTAGGGGAATGGTTTCAGTCCTATGCGGTTTCCAAATCCCGTAAATCCATTGCAAGCCTAATGGACATCCGCCCGGATTACGCAAATGTGGAACGGGACGGGAAACTGGTACAGGTTGATCCGGAAGAAGTTTCTATTGGAGATACCATTGTTGTAAAACCCGGCGAGCGAATCCCTCTGGACGGTATCATTATAAATGGTGTTTCTGCTTTGGATACCTCCGCACTGACCGGAGAATCCATGCCTCGTGAAGTTGCTCCGGGTGCGGAAGTTATAAGCGGCTGCATTAACCAGACAGGCATTTTATCTATCCGCACAACAAAGGAGTTCGGGGAATCCACCGTAGCAAAAATCCTTGATTTAGTAGAAAATGCAAGCGATAAAAAAGGCAGGACAGAGAATTTTATCACACGTTTTGCACGTTACTACACCCCGGCAGTGGTATTTGCTGCTCTGGCTCTCGCCATATTGCCGCCTGTTATCACTGGTCAGTCCTTTAGCATATGGATTTATCGTGCTTTGACATTCCTTGTAATCTCCTGCCCCTGTGCGCTGGTAATCTCTATCCCGTTAAGTTTCTTTGGCGGCATCGGCGGCGCATCGAAAATCGGTGTCCTTGTAAAAGGCAGTAATTATCTGGAATCCTTAGCTCATGCCGAAATGGTGGTATTTGATAAGACAGGCACGCTCACAAAAGGCTCTTTTGCAGTCAGTGAAATCCATCCTGTGGGCATGGACGAATCACAGCTTTTAGAGCTTGCCGCATACGCAGAGGATTATTCCAACCACCCTATTTCTGCTTCTATCAAAAAAGCCTATGGCAAAAAAATAGCCCCGAACCGCATATCTGATGTTCAGGAGATTGCAGGTCATGGTGTGCAGGCAGTCATAGACGGAAAGAAAGTCCTTGCGGGAAACGCAAAACTCATGGAACGGGAACATATTCGCTACCAGCCTTCCGGCGCTGTTGGAACAGTGATTTATCTCGCCTGTGACGGAACATATTCCGGTTCCATTGTCATAGAAGATGAAATCAAGCAGGACGCTCCGTCCGCAATCCGCCAGCTCAAATCCTCCGGCATACGGAAAACGGTTATGCTGACCGGAGATGCTGACGCAGTAGGGCAGAAAGTTTCAGGGCGTCTTGGACTGGATCAGGCTTATACTGAACTGCTCCCCGCCGACAAAGTTGACCGGGTGGAAGCACTGTTAAGGGAAAAAACAGAAAAAGGCAAACTTGTCTTTGTCGGGGACGGAATCAATGATGCCCCCGTACTGGCAAGGGCAGATGTCGGTATCGCTATGGGTGGTCTTGGCTCTGATGCCGCTATCGAAGCCGCAGATGTGGTCTTAATGACCGATGAGCCTTCAAAAATTGCCGCAGTGATGAAGATTGCCCGAAAAACAATCCGTATCGCTAACCAGAACATTGTATTTGCTTTGGGAGTTAAATTTTTAGTGCTGATATTGGGAGCTTTGGGATATGCCAATATGTGGGCGGCGGTATTTGCCGATGTAGGCGTTTCCGTTATCGCAATCCTGAACGCAATCCGGGCAATGCGGGTAAAGGTGTCAACCGTTTCTGAATAAAGTCAATTTAAAAAGAACAACGAGAAATGCGCTACACCCCACAAGGTAGCGCATTTTCTTAAATATCAGTTGGACAGGAGATTTCAAATAGGGCATCTATGGAACGGTGCAGCAATTTTGCCTGCGGCGTTTTAGACAGGGAGTAGTATACTTCCTTTCCTTCCCTCCGGCTTGATATAATCCCGCTTTTCTTTAAAACCCGAAGGTGGTGCGACACAGCAGGTGCGCTCATATCAACAGCCGCCGCTATATTACAGACACATTCCTCACAATGGCATAACAGCCACAAAATCCGCAGCCTTGTAGGATCGTCTAACTGCTGGAACAAAAACGCTATATCTCTGAACCGTTCTGCAGGTGGAATCTTATCTAGGACTTTCTCAATATTCTGTCCATGATTGTGAGGTAAGTTATAATGTGGCATTTAACCACCCCCCTTCCAGATAAAATTATGATACTCATATACCTTTGGTCTGTCAAACAGCTTATACATAAGATTGGAGCAATACTATGAATCAAACAAACAAAACCATTTTTTCTGTCCCCAATTCTTCCGAACTGGAACAATTAACAGAATTACACAAAGCAATGGGCGATTACACCCGAATGAAAATACTCTGGCATCTGATGAAGCAGGAATATTGTGTGAGCGAGCTTGCAAAGAAAATCGAAGTCACTGAATCTGCCATATCCCACCAGCTACACGAACTTCGCATTGCAAGGTTAGTCCGTTCCCGCAAGGACGGTAAAAAGGTCTTTTACAGTATTCAGGACGAACACATTCAATGGATTCTGGAAGAAACCTATGCACATATTTCTGAAAGACATCCATAAAGCACAACGGACAGTACGCTGTGCGCACTGCCTGTCATGTTTAAATATTTGCAATCGCTCCTATTACAGATTTTCGTAGGATACCAACTGGCTTATCGGAATACGCATATCTTTATGGCGTTCCGGATCAGCGGCTTCTTCATCCGAATAACCAACCGCAAGGATATTGACGGGTTCCAGATTTTCAGGAAGTCCAAATTCCTTTCTGATAACATCCGGCTTGAAATAGCAAATCCATACAGAGCCAAGCCCCAATTCCGTTGCCTGCAGCATCATGTGGTCTGTCAGAATGGAGGTGTCAATATCACCTGTCTGCTTCTTATCAAACGGGCGCACCCACGCCTTTTCATGGTCAGCGCAGACGATGATTGCCAGCGGCGCACCGTAGAGGTTTGCCCCCTGTCCTATCTTTTCAAGTCCTTCTTTGCTCTGCACCACAATCAGATGCACCGGCTGGAGGTTTGCGGCGGTTGGAGCTACATGGGCAGCTTCCAGAATCTTATCCAGTTTTTCCTTTTCCACCGCCTGATCTGTGTAGCTGCGTACAGAGAAACGCTGTTTTGCAATGTTTAAAAAATCCATAGTATCAAGTCCTTTCTTATGTTATATTTAGTATGCCAAACCAACTGACAACTCTATTGTAACGCTGAAATATAATTCCGCAAGATTGCACTTTTTTGATAGATACTTTCAAAAAAGATAGCACCCTTGCAGTTAGGAGAACCAAAATGAAAGCAGAACAAAAACAATTTAACTGTCCCGTAGAAGCTACCCTGTCCCTGATTGGAGGGAAATATAAACCGCTGGTATTGTGGCATTTAAAATCACAGCCATTACACTACATGGAACTGCAACGCCTTATCCCAAATGCAACCCCCAAAATGCTCTCCGGTCAGCTCCATGATTTAGAAGATTGCGGCATGATAAACAGAGAAGTGATTCCTGAAAAACCGCCTAAAACAATCTACTCTCTTACTGCCTTTGGAAAAAGCATCATACCTGTACTGAACGCCATGTGTGATTGGGGAACAGCATATTTGGACGGATTGGATATACAGCCCGTATGCTGTCCTTCCCAAAGCAAAAAATAATTATTTTATTGACTATCCTTATGACAAAAAAGAACCTGCACAGCAAACTTGAAACAGCTATGCGGGTTCTCTTATTATCCTAAATCTGTGATTGCCTGACATAATTACAAAGTCTGGTGAAATCTACCTGCGGATTTTTCTGTAAAATCTGCTCCATACATTCCTGTGCTTTTCGATATAATTCCGGATTTTTCAAATCGTCCAGCAAAAAGAAAATATTGAGCCGCCTGCCTACAATAAATAAAAGTTTTTCATCTTCCGGCAAGCCTAAAAAATTATCTATGGCAGACAGCATTTCCATTTTATCCGTTTGCAGCTTTCCCCTGACCTCCAACAACAAATTGACGATATGTTCATTCACATAATAGCTGTCCATTTCAAGCAGCTTCTCCAAGAATAATTTTTGCTCTATCATTATTTCTTCTTCGGACTGTAATGTGAAAGAACCTCCCTGAACAAACTCCCACATTTTAGACTCCGGTTTTATTCCCGTTGCATGGACACGAATAAAATCCGGCTGAATCACATTAAGTGCTTCCGCTGTCTGGATTGCATTTTCTTTTGAAAGCTCTTTTCCACCAATCCCAAGCAATATAAACTCTGATAAAATCATGCCAGCGTCTTTTGCCATACACCCGCTTTCCACAACGGTATCTGCATGGAAGCCTTTGTTGATAAGCTGTAATATCTTATCCGATCCGGTTTCCATACCGCAGTACAGATGATTTAGTCCCGCTTGCCGAAGTTCCTGTAATTCTGCCGGACTTTTTCGTGTGATACTGTCAGCACGAGCATAGGAAGTTATATACTCCAAATCAGGAAAATACTTATTTAGCGCATCCAAAATACGGAGCAGATAATCCGTTTTTAATACCAGCGCATCCCCGTCCTGCAAAAAACATGATTTGAATTTTCTTCCCTGATATAATGCCGCCTGTTCCTTAATATCCTGTATGGTATCTTCAATCGGACGCATGGAAAAATTCATAGATTTGTATAGTCCACAAAAATAGCACTTATTCCAATGGCATCCTCTGGTCACTCGGACAAGCAGGCTTTCACTCTCTGACGGCGGACGAATTGAGCCAATTTCTATATTTTTCATCATCCCATATCCTTTCCTTCTTATTTCAGACTTAAAAATAACATTCTGCCGCTGTCAATACAAGAACGCACTTTTTAGGTAGCAACTACCCTATATGATAGTATGAAAGAGCTTAAAGCGACACACCCTCCGGGAGTGTCGAAAGACAAGAATAGCAAGCACTGCCCATGTCC
>ERZ778517.2379-NODE-2379-length-11040-cov-4.629859_pt1 | contig 11040 bp, 7 predicted proteins | sample MGYA00510341_ERZ778517 | MGnify/ENA primary metagenome ERZ778517 (study PRJEB29527, sample SAMN07138964) | mouse gut metagenome | material: feces | host: mouse | place: China:Nanjing | collected 2016-01-25 ... | reverse complement strand
TCCACGTCTTCGGCGGCGGTCAATTGAAGCATACCGCCTTCAATGGTCGCCGTGACAAGTTGCTTGCCGTTGTCATCGACGAAACTGCGGTTGATGGCGGCGGCTACATCCTGCAAACTGTGCTTGTTCGGATCGAAGTTTTCAGGAGGATTGCCGGCGGGATTGAAATTCAACGAACCGGATAAAAGAGGTTCTCCGGTCTTATCATTATAAAAATGCAGATTCAGGTTTCCTTCGGTCAGTCTGTCGTGGAACGCATACGTTTGCCAATCGCTGCCAAGAGCCAAATCGGGTCTTTCGATTTTTGTCGTTCCGAGTATATGGTTGAAACCGTCAAGACCGGTGCCTTGGCTGTGTATGCGGTTCACTTCCCAAATAAGGCTTTCCGCCAACGCGTCAAGCTGGGCTTCGTATTTTGATATTCTTTTGTCGCGTACTTCACAGTATGCCCCGAGCTTGCCCCCTAAGGATTCCATATCAAGGTTCTTGCTGACGTTGATAGGGTCACGGGTTGGTTCGTGCCAAAAGACACTGTCCTTCGGAACGATATAAAACTTATCGCCGATGTCGAAATAAGGGGTATCGCCTTCTTTCAGCCCGTCGCCGGAAAATGATATTTTCAATTCCGCAATGTCAAGCTTTTCGCCGACAGGAGGAACGGTAAAGACATTGTTTCCCTTGGAATCGGTAACCCATGATTTTCCGCCGTCGATGGAAACTTTAAATTCCGTCGGGCTGACAAATTCCATGGTGTATTCATAAGCGCTTGAACCTTCGAAATGCAATTCGCCGGTAAAGTTCTTACAGTCGTTTTCGTAAAAAGGACCTTGGTTGGAAAGGTGGTATTTGGTTTGATTTTCAAGCAAAGGCATACCTTCCTTGAGGTACACTTTGAAATCTCTGGGTCCTTTGTCCTGAACGCTGACATCGACCAAGGTGCTCAGCTCACGCACCAAAGCGTCACGCTTATCCAAAAGGGAATTGCAATTGTTGCTGGGCGGATTGTAGCTCTTTGAGATTTCTTGGTTTACATCAGCCAGTTTGTCAATGATTTCATTGACATCTGATATCGCAAGGTTGATATATTCATTCATTTCCCTTTTGGTGTCGGCAAGGGCTTTGTTCGCATTTTGATAGAGCATGGTCAAATTCTGCGTTTTTGAAATGATATCTTCCCTTACCGCCGTACTGCCGGGATTGGTGCTTAATTTTGTCCATGCCTGCAGGAAGCTTGACAGCTGATCGTGGATACCGTCCGTATTCGCCTCGTTAAACGTGCTTTGCACCGTTTGCATGATGACGGATTCTTCATTCCACATATTGAAAAGCCCGTTTTGGGAAAGATAATTATTTTCCAAATAACGGTCAAAATTGCGGTATATTTCTTGGGCGTAGGCACCTGTTCCAATTTGACCTGGTCGGTAGTCAAAAGGAGTGGACTCTTGGAAACGGACAGATTGGCGGACATATCCGGCTGTATTGCTGTTCGCAATATTGTTACCGGTGGTGTTGATGGCGACTTGGTTCGCCCGTACCGCATTGTTTCCTATATTGAGTAAGTTGCTTACGCCTGTCATGATGATGCCTCAAATGTGTTTTTAATATCTGGCGCTGAATACGGCCGCCTGAGGATGTTCCTTCGCGTATGTTCCGCGTCTGCTGTAATTGGTGCGCTGCGGAGGTATGATACGTTCATGCAGATAATTCAAAAGGTCCTTGCTTTGGTCCAAAAGCCCCAAAGAAAGGCGGGTGTTCAAAGACGCCTGCCTTGCGCAGGCTTGTTCTTTCTTGTCAATGCTGAGCCAAAGGGAGAGAATGATTTCCCTTTTGTCTTCGGGAAGCATTTGGGCGTAATCTTTTAAACGCCCTCCGCCAAGGGCTTGGATAATGCTTTCTTTTTCCGTAGCCAGCTGCCTTAACAATTCGTGAATGGAAAATTCAATGGTCATAACTGCGTCGGTATCACGTTTCATGAGCAGGGAAAATTCTTCCTGCAAAAGCTCTTTCATGAGATCTAACGCCTTATCTTGGCGGTTTAATGTATCTTGGATATTTGCAAACATGTGATTCCTCCGTCAAATTTATGTCACATCAATTCTTTTTTTGGTCTGCACTAGGAAATTTCTTCCTTGGCGAAATACGGTTCAGGGTTTATGGAAAGCCCGTTTTGTCTTATTTCAAAGTGCAAATGGCTGCCATTTGTCCGACCGCTTGAACCTACTTTTGCAATTTGCGTGCCAGAATTGATTGTATCGCCTGCCTTGACAAGAAGCTCGCTGTTATGCCCATATACGCTTTCAACACCGTTGCCATGGTCGATAATGATCATGTTACCCAATTCCCTGTCTTGTCCCGCAAACTTCACAATGCCTGTTCCGCTTGCCGTGACCGCGCTGCCATGCTTCGCCTGAATGTCAAGCCCGGTATGCCAAGCCCTCTGCTTGTTGACAGGGTCGAATCTCCAGCCGAATGAAGAAGAAATGGAGCCGGCAGCAGGCATTTGAAATTCATTTTCCAAAGGCTTTGCGGAAACATTTTCAAAAACGGGGGGAGTGCTGATAATTGTGCCGCCGCCTATATGCGTAGCGGTTTCCATACCCTGCCCTGTTTGCTTCTTTGCCTGCATTTCTTGAATTTGAGCTTCTTCCTGAGGAGACAGGGAAGCCACAAGCGTACCCATTCTTAAAGCGTCTTCCAAGCTCGGAAGCTTGAATGCGGGCTTAATTTGTTCCGTTTCCGCTTGTGCGGGCTTCGTATTTTCCGCCACTTGAATCTGCGTGTCAGGCTTTTGTCCCCCGCTTGCCAAAATCATCGCCCGTCTTTGTTGATAAGGAATATAGGTTGTTGAAATGCCTGCCAAAATATCATTTTGCATGCTCTGTCCAATCCCCTGACTTTGGATTTCCTGACCGGACACCGCCTGCCGCGCGTTTTGTTCCGGTTTTTGTTCAGGCTGCCGGATAGGCGTTTCTTGGTTTGTCCCTGTTTGGACGGTCGGTTCCGCAACCTTGAACGTGCGCGCGATGGAGGCGCTTCTGTCAAAATAATCTTCACGGGTCGGAGCTTTCACTTCCGTTGTGCGGGGGCTTTCCTGATATTTCTTAATAGGATTTCCCTTCTTGTCCAAAATGGCATGCTCGCGCTTTTCAGGCGGCAGGTTCGTGGTATAGGTTGTACGGATGATTTGTGCCTGCTGTTCTTCCTTCGCTTGATTTTGCGTTTGCGCCGCCCGCTCTTGGGCAGGAGCTTCGGCTGTATTTTGCGCTGACGCTTCCTGAGGCGTTACGCTGTATTCTTCATAGAGCTGAGCCGTGTTGACTGGCTTTACCGGATTTTGCCTGCCGGCTGTTTCAGCCTTGGCTTCGAGAGAAACGTCTTGCGCAGCGGGTTTTGCATTTTCTTCAGGCAAAAGAGGTGCCGGCTTCACCGCCATACGGATGCGGCTTAATGCCCCGGTTTGCGGAGTGCCCGCAGGACGGGTCAATTGTTCGACCATCATATCCGCAAGCCCTATTCCGCCCGCGCTTGCCATGCTCTTGCCAAGTTCCTGACTGTACATGGACTGCCAATACTCTTCTTCCTTGCTGTAATGCATGCCGTTCTTCGGAAGGGAAGAACGCATTTCATCCCACATCTTCTGAATGAAAATAGCTTCAAATCCTTCAGCCGCCTTGCGCAATTCCTTTTCTTTCAGCGCTTGGTCTTGGGAATTGCTCAGAGCGTTCAAACGGCTCTTTTCAGTGTCCAAATTACTGTGACGGGCGCTTTGCATCGCCATATCCGTCATCATATTCATTGCTTGGCTCATTACAATACCTCCAAGTCCGCATAAAGGGAACCGGAACTCTTCAATGCTCTCAATATGCTGATAAGGTCGCGGGGAGTGGCGCCAATGGCATTCAACCCATCGACAAGTTCCTGCAGGGTCGCACCTTCAACAAGATGTAAATTGCGGGATTCTTCCTTCGCCATAAGGTCTGTCACAGGTGAAGCGACTGTCGTTCCTTGTGAAAAGGCGTTGGGCTGGCTCACATCGACGCTTTCCTGAATGGTCACCTGCAGGCTGCCGTGGGCTATGGCAACCCGGGCGAGCTTTACGTCCTTACCGATAACGATAGTTCCGGTCTTTTCATCAACAACGACTTTTGCCGCATTTTGCGGGGTAATGTTCAGATTTTCAATGGATGCCATAAGAGGAACGAGATTGCCTTGGAACTCGGCGGGAATTTGCAGTCTGATCGTGGAGGCGTCGTTTGCGGAGGCGTATTCGCCGCCAAGGCTGTCGTTAAGGTGTTCTACCGTTTGCTGGGTTGTTGAAAAATCATGCACATGCATATTGATAACCAATTCTCTTTGGTTATTGAAAGAAAAAGGAACTTCGCGTTCGACGGTCGCACCGTTCGGAATGGTCGCCACCGTGGTATGGTTTTTTTGGGCGGAAGCGGCAGCGCCTTGGGTGGAAAAACCGCCGACAACAAGCGGACCTTGGGCAATGGCATATACCTTGCCGTCAATACCCATCAAAGGAGTTTGCAAAAGAACGCCGCCCTGCAGGCTTGAAGCGGAGCCGATACTTGAAATGGTAACGTTGATTGCACTGCCGGCTTTCGCAGAAGCGGGCAAATTGGCTGTAACCATGACGGAAGCCACGTTTCTTGCTTCCACTTGGGCGGAACCTGCGGCGATTCCCATTCCCTCAAGCATATTGCTCAAAGAAGAAGCGGTTAAATCATCCCGTCTGTCACCTGTTCCGCCAAGTCCGACAACCAAACCGTAACCGGTCAGCTGGTTGTTCCGTACTCCGGAAATGCTTGAAATATCCTTGAGGCGGACAGCAAATGCGGAAGGAACACAGAGTATGCCGGAAAGAAACAGCAGCGCTGTCATGCAAATAAAAAAATATGTCAAAGTTTCGACAGAAGAACGATTCACATGAAAAGGACATTCCATAGTATTCTTGATATATTGCATAGTTACCGCCTTTTTGTTTTTGGAGGAAATCGTTTCAAAAACAGTAAAAATAATTCTTGCCATATATGTTGCCATTATTGTGCCATTAATAAAATATCATGTTTTTTCAAATAAATATGAATAAAATTTTACCGGCAGTTATATTTTTGGCAGCTGTTTTGTCATAAAGAAGCTCGGTTCAAAAACGTACGGAACGATAAGAAAAAAAAGTGTCGTATTTTTCTAACGGAAAAGTAAAATATATCGCAAAATCGGCATAAAAAAATGTTGACTTGGTTTTAGGTCTTATGCTATTAATATGTTCTCAAAGCGGAGAGATGGCAGAGCGGTTGATAGCGGCGGTCTTGAAAACCGTTGAGGATTTGCGTCCTCCGGGAGTTCGAATCTCTCTCTCTCCGCCATATAAAAATTTAACCTCTTGTAAAGAAATAATTTTTACAAGAGGTTTTTTATGTTTAATCTGCAAGACAAAAAAATTACTTGGCTTTGCCGTATTCACACAGCGACCCGCTGGTCAGAGAAGTTCGTTACGGAACAGCAACAAGTGTTGCAGCATATCTGATGAAGCAGGGTGCGGTTGTCTTCTCCCCTATCACATACGGACATCAGATTTGCCGATACGGCATAGATACAAATTTCAAACGATGGGCTGAACTTGATTACCCCATGATTACACGGGCTGATGACTGCATGGGGTGATGAGTTATGGCTCTTGGAACTTGACGGGCAGGACACCTCTTTTGGCGTTCGGGAAAAACTGAACTGCGTGTGCGGGCTGGATATTTTTAATCTTTCTTATATTGTTATAAATAACAATTCAATTTCAACCACAAAAAAGACTGAATTGATTTCCTGGCTTTTTTGGAATTGCAGCATTTTTAAAATTAAGAATTTTTTTAAGAGGCACCGCTTTTGTTTGGGGTTTCCGCAAAACAATCAACGCCTGCAAATTTGAAATTCTCAAAAATAATTTTACGCTCAAAACAGCATTATTCCAGAACTGCATTATCCCTAAAACAACATTCAAAGAGGGGACACATTCGCTTTGTGGCCCGTTTAAAATTTTCGGCTTCTCTTTAAATTTCTCCTCCGAATTTTTCTGTTCGCTCACAATGAAACGCTTGCAACGGAACCGTCAGTCTTTGTATGGTTTATACGAAACAATGCTCTCTTGATTTATCATCAGACTTTTTCACCTCGACCACTGCCGTATCTCCATGTACAATGAACAAAATAATAAAACCCGAAACGAATAAGCTAAAATATGAAAAGGCAGAGAAAATGTATGCATAACCTATTCAAATCCATACATTTTTACATACAGATGCATGCATTGGACTAAAATCTCCCTTTTTGAGATGAAAAATATTTTTTTATTTTTAAAATCTAAAAAATTGCATTTTTATAATACATTGATTTTACTTTATAAAACTTTAATTATTGGATTTAAAAAAAAAAAAAACAAAAAAATACGGACAATTTTTTGCATAGCATATTGACACAAAAAAAAGAAATTTTTACTTTTTCAGAAAGCCATACGCTCTTTATGTGGTAAGAAAATTACCGATTACCCTAATTCATAAAGGTTTTTACAAGAATTGCCCAATAGTTGCAGAACTCCCTAATCTGTGATTTTTCTTGTAAAAACCTTTTTGTATACAGCTAACCGTATAGTTTTATGTACAATTTTTATAAAATTTTTAAATTTTCCGCCATACACACTGCCGGCTCGCCATACCACGGATACCAACCATGTTTTTTACAGGATTTATTGTTTCAAACAATTGCGGCGGTTATTATTCATAACACGCATGCGTCAGAAAAGCTCTGCGCACACAGTATCCTGCCATGCCCCCGCTCTCGCTTGCGAAAAGAGCGGTTGCTTTGCTGTCCATTTCTGTACGGCTCGTTTCTCTCCTGCACAAATCGCTATACGACCCCGTTGGGTGGCTTTGCTTCGCTCGTACAGCTCTGCTCTCCATTTGCGTAGGGGCTCTTCCTTCGCCATCGCAAACGACTGTGTCGCCATTCGGTGGGTGCGTGGCGTCAGTACATCCTGTACTGTTTTTTTACTGTCGGCAACACGAACATCTGCGCCAGCCCGACCTTCCCCACCAAGGCGACGTGGTTGCCTTTTATTTCCGTCATAATGAAGTCATAGGCTTTTCCCCCGAACTCTCCTTTTTCAAACACGGGCTCGAAAAAGTAGCCTGCTGAAAACTCCATGCGTTCGCCGCTTTCGATTTTGCGTATGGCTTCGCCGTCCGTAATGGTGACGCTTGCTTGCAGATACGGGGCGTTATACGCGCAGTCCGTGCCTATACTGCCCACCCTGTGCTCGCGCTGGGGATTTTCCGCACTGTCCACATGGTGCTCCCGCGTTATGGGCAGCCCGTTGAACGTGTGCGCCGCTTTTTTCAGCTCCTCGCCGCTGCGGTAGCCCATGTATATTTTGTCAGGGTCAAGCCCGAACGCCTTAGCCCTCGGAATTTCATAACCGCGGTACGGGTCCACGCTTTCCTTGGTGATGTTTGAAATTTCCACATGCATGAAGCCGTTTTGGTCTATGCTTCGCTTGCTTGCGCTGTCCATTGCTAAATCATGTCTGTTCATCGGTTTATCTTCCAATATCTCTATTTCAATGTTGACAACTTCGCCTACTTGATATATTCGTTCATCGTGGTTGTATTCTTGGCGCGTTGAGGAATCATGAATCGCTTCGGCATAACTTTGAATACAACCTATTTTTTTATCCATGCCCATGCTATATGCTTCGTATGTCTTTTTACTATCTGCTCTAATTCCCACATCTAAATGCATTTTTGCCTTTACTTTTTCAAAAACAACTTGATCATTTTCTATCTTTGGAATTTGTTTCACAACTTCCTTTTCAAAACGATAAAATCCGTTGAAATCTTTTCTTTCTTTTTTGTTTGGTTCAAAACGAGGATTTTCTTTTAAAATATTTGGAAGTTCTTCAACAAAGTATGTTATATTTTTGTTTGTTCTTAGATTATTTCCAAATTTATCTATCGTTTTTTTTGTAAAAAGAACGTCAACATCTTCTCCTTTTATTTTGCTTCTGACATATGTATTTTGAATATTTTCTTCTAAATATTTTTCAGCAGCAGTTAAAGTGTCTTTATTCTCTTTTATGTATTGAGATAAATCTTTTTGAGGTGTAGCAAATTTCCTTATTTCCGCGACTTCTCCAAGCTTACTTATATGCTTACCTATAAAACCTTGAAAGCCCAAAATTACTTTTCCGTCTTTATCGAGTTTTACTCGCTTTCCACTTGACGTGGTTATCCACCGTTCTTTTTCAGCCATGGTTTAGTTCTTTTCCGTATCCGGCAAAACGAGTCTAAAACGGCAGTTGCAATTAATAAGCTCTCCGGGCATTACCCATTTGTTCACGTCCTTGTCGTACATGCCTTTGTTCAAATCAAAAGGCTTGCCGTCAAAATGCTTATGGGTTTCACGGCTTGTTTTCGCCCCCGGAATATGCACCCAGCGAGCCTTTGTTATGCCCGTTTCCAAGGCTCTCGCCCGGGAAATGGATTGCATGGCTTTATTGGTTTGGTCGCGGGCTATGATTTTGGCTTTTCGCTCCGAAACGCCGAAGCGTTCCGTAAGCTCTTTGCGGATGTATTCCATATCGCGCCCGTTTTTCACCGCCTGCATGATTACTGTCTGCACTTGGTCGAAATACATGGTGTGTATGCTTTTTATGAGGTTCACGTTTTCCGCCACGGTCGCCTGCAAAATATCGTTCAGCTGCCGTGTCATCCGAAAATCGACGGTAAAGCCTTCTTCTTTCAAAATGGATTTCAGGGAAACGGCAGCCCCTTTTTCCGCAAGGATTGCGAATTTTTTTATTACAAAAAACACTTTACTTTTGAAAAATAGTCATTATAATTAATAACGTGGTAACTCCCCCAAATGGGGGCGCATTGGCTTCGACGTGGATAAAGAAGCCAAAGTTGCAGGTCGAGGTGCCGCTGGCCTCGTTAAAAGCGGCAACAATGTAATTGCAAACGACGATTACGCATACGCATACGCTGCTTAATTGCAGTTATGCCCTTTGGGTTCAATAAGCAACTCACGTCAATCTAGGAAATGTCTGATATCTTAGTGCGATGTCATCCTATCAGGCTGGCAGAACCTTTCGCCTTGCGGGGGAAATGCGAGAACTTACACAAGGCTAACCATGGACAACCGGTTTGAGGGTGACGTGCATGGTGATTTCATACTCAAACTAAACCTGTAGACGCTTTGCGTGGATTGTTCGCGGACGGGGGTTCAACTCCCCCCGCCTCCACCACATAAAGATTTTTTCAAGTCCCAATAAAAATTTTTCCCCATAATATTCAACATATTATGGGGATTTTTTTGTCCCATGCAGTCCGATAAAATCCGACCTCGTCCGTGTACACAGGTGTACCCCAAAGTGGACACAAACCCTGAATATGGTATAATAGCCGAAAGCGTGTACACCTTTTTTATGATTTATAAACTATTTCAGCAGGTAGGATAAAAAATGTTAAACAATAACTCCATAAAAAATTTACAGCCAAAGGAAACACGGTATATTGTCAATGACGACAGAGGACTGTATCTTGAAGTTATGCCCAACGGAAAAAAGGCATGGCGTTTTCGTTATTCATTTAAAGGCAAAAAGAATAAAATATCTCTTGGACCGTATCCTGAAATCAGTTTAAGTGACGCACGCAAAAAGCGTGACGAACTGCGAGTACAGCTTGCCAACGGCATAGACCCGCAGGAAAAACGCAGGCAGGAAAAAGCCCTGACCGATGAAAAGTACCATTTTGAAAATATTGCCAGAGAATGGCACAAGAAATTCAAGTCACGCTGGACAGAAGGGCACGCCGAACTGACGCTTACCCGTCTTGAAAACAATGTCTTTCCCTATCTTGGCAAAACGCCCATTTCCGAAATCACGCCGCCAAGACTTTTGGAAGTCCTGCGGCTCATTGAAAAACGCGGGGCACTCGAAACAGCCAAACGGGTACGCGGCATTTGTTCCATGGTTTTCCGTTATGCCATTGCCTGCGGGCTTGTGGAACGTGATTCAGCCCAAGACCTGCAGGGAGCGTTAACACCGCCTAAAGGCAAACACCTTGCAAGCATTACCGGCCCGAAAAAAGTCGGACAGCTTCTGCGTGACATTGACGGCTGCAAAGCCCATTTTTCCGTTTATTGTGCATTACAGCTTGCACCGCTTGTTTTTGTGCGTCCGGGCGAACTTCGGCACGCCGAGTGGGAAGAATTTGATTTTGCGGAAAAAATATGGCGCATTCCTGCCCATAAAATGAAAATGCGCAGTACGCACCTTGTGCCCCTTTCAGAACAGGCAATACGTATTCTTATGGAGTTAAAGCCCCTCACAGGCGAAGGCAAATACGTTTTTCCGTCCGTGCGTTCCAAAACCATTCCCATGTCCGAAAATACCCTTACCGTGGCTTTGCGGCGGCTTGGCTATTCAGGACAGGAAATGACGGTTCACGGCTTCCGCTCCATGGCGTCTACCCTACTGAACGAACTTGGCTGGAACAGGGACGCTATTGAAAGACAGCTTGCCCACTGCGAACGCGACAGCGTGCGCGCCGCGTACAACTATGCAGAATTTTTGCCTGAACGCCGCCGCATGATGCAGGCTTGGGCTGACTATTTGGAGGAATTGAAAAATGAAAATGAAACAGAAAATTAAGCAGATTTGGAAAAAATTTCAGGCAAGAGGAGGATATTTTTATGAACGCTCAGCACTTATCAGTATGGTTTCCCTTGCATATATTATAAACAAAGATTTTGTTTTAATAGCAAGTGAGGCTATTAAAAATAATATATTAGTTCCTTATTATTGTGTAAAATATGAAGAGAAAGACGGAGAAGATGTATATCTTTGTAAAAAGTAAACATTTTATACGTGCTGAAATTATTCTTGATCAATAGAAAATTATTATTTTTTACTTGATGATGTGATAAATTTGGAAAGAATGTATAATATTGTTTCAAATAATTTCTCTGTAAAAATGAGACCTACAGAAG
>ERZ778517.2360-NODE-2360-length-11112-cov-4.253866_pt1 | contig 11112 bp, 10 predicted proteins | sample MGYA00510341_ERZ778517 | MGnify/ENA primary metagenome ERZ778517 (study PRJEB29527, sample SAMN07138964) | mouse gut metagenome | material: feces | host: mouse | place: China:Nanjing | collected 2016-01-25 ... | reverse complement strand
AGAGGAGTTTGAACCATAATTTGGCATGCTCTTTTTCGTTGTTGGCAGTCTCTTCGAAGAGGGCTGCAATCTGCTCGTATCCTTCGCGGCGGGCTTTTGAGGCATAGTATGTGTATTTGTTGCGTGCCTGTGATTCTCCGGCAAATGCTTCCTGGAGATTGCGCTCGGTCTTTGTTCCTTTGATGTCTTTCATCTCGTGTTGTTGTTAGTTTTTATTGGTTGGTTTATTTTGGCAGTCGGGGCAGACACCCTTGAAAGATAGTTCCATGCTTTCGGTCTGAAAGCCCCGGCGGTCTATTTCTGATTTTGATGACAGTTTGGGTAGCGGCATGTCGAAGATGCGGTGACAAACGCGGCATGTAAAGTGGCAGTGTGGTGCCTGTCGGGCTATGTCGTAGCGCAGACAGCCGCTTTCGATTTCGAGCTCGCGGAGAAGGCCTTTCTCAACCAGGAGGTGCAGTGCATTGTAGACGGTTGTGCGTGATAGGCCTGGAGTGTCGCCGAGCAATGAGGCGTAAATCTCGTCGGCTGACGGATGCGTGCCGTTGCAAACCGCGCCAAGTACCGCTAAGCGGTGTAGCGAGGGCTTGATGTCGGCTTGACGCAACATTCCGATAAGATTGCCTATTGTCATTTGTTCTGTCGTTTATTAACAAAATTGTAATGATTACAAAATTAGTAATAATTTTAATTCTGACAAATTTTTATACCAAAAAAATCGCGAGGAGGAGATAAAAAATGAGGGTGTATCAAAATGGATATATGGCAGAGTCCTCGGAGAGGACGATATTATGGTTAGCCCCACGATTATTCGTGGGGTAAAATGGAAACCAACCCAAAGAATGTCCTCGAAGAGGACGCAATCGATTGGAAGTATGCCGTTTGCGACCTCTCCGAGGTCTTTTGTCTTAGAGCTTTTTGTGAGCCTCCACCAATGATGGTGGGGCTAACCATAAAAGCGTCATCTCCGATGACTTTTCATTTTGATACACCCTCATTCATTATATGTCGGCTCTATTTAAAATTATGAGAATAAAGAAGATGGGTTGTATTTTTGTAAATATTGGCTAATGAGTTTAAACTCTATGCTTAGAAAGGATTTTCGTCTTCTTTGGCGAAATTTTGTGGCTGGCCGTTCCCCAGGCCGAGGGCTTCGGCATCGGCGGCGGCCTGCTCGGGGTTTGCCTCTGCTACGGCGGTGTCGGCGTTGTCGCTGGCCGAGATTGAGCCGTATGCCTGGTTCTGGGCGTCGGCACTGTTGTCCCAGTTTTCAAAACGCACGTATTCATGGCGGAAGAACATCGGCACTGTGTCGGTCGAACCGCTTCGGTGCTTGGCGACGATAAACTCAGCCTTTCCGCGTATGTTGTTGCCGTCCTCGTCGACCGATGCCTTGAGGTAGTACTCGGGGCGGTGGATAAAGCATACGATGTCGGCATCTTGCTCGATGGCACCCGATTCGCGGAGGTCGGAAAGCTGTGGGCGCTTGTCCTTGTTGCCTCGGTCTTCGAGCTTACGGTTGAGCTGCGACAGGGCTATGACAGGTATGTCGAGTTCCTTGGCCAACTGCTTGAGCGAACGAGAGATTGTAGATACCTCCTGCTCTCGGCTGCCGAGCTTTATGCCGGCGGTCATTAGCTGAAGGTAGTCAATGATGATGAGCCTTATGCCGTGTTCGCGCACAAGGCGGCGCGCCTTGGTGCGGAGTTCCATCATCGACAGGCCGGAGGTGTCGTCGACATATAGCGGAAGGCCGTTGAGACGCTGCAGGCGGCTGAGTAGCTGATTCCACTCAAGGTCGCTCAAGTGGCCGCTCTTGATTTTTTCGCCGGGTATTTCGCAGGCGTTAGAAATAAGACGGTTGACAAGCTGCTGGTTACTCATCTCGAGCGAGAATACGGCCACGGGATTGTTCATCATGGCGATGTTGAGGGCCATTGACAGCACGAATGCTGTCTTGCCCATGGCCGGTCGGGCCGCGATAATGATAAGGTCGGAGTTCTGCCAGCCCGAGGTGAGCTTGTCGAGGCCGTGGAAGCCTGTCTCGAGGCCGCTTATGCCCGACGAGCGTTGCGCTGCAATCTGCATAAGGTCGACGGCGCGCGAGAGCAGTGGGTCAATCTGCATGACGTCGCGCTTGAGATTGCGCTGTGATATTTCAAAAAGCCTGCCCTCGGCTTCCTGAAGCAGGTCGTCGATGTCGTTGCTCTCGTCGAAGGCTCCGTTTTCGACATTCGAGGCAAAGGCAATGAGTTCGCGCGCGAGGTATTTCTGCGCCACTATTCGCGCATGGTACTCGATGTGGGCGGCCGAGGCCACGTTGACTGTCAGCGATGCCACAAAGCCGGCACCCCCGACCTTTTCGAGTTCGCCGTCAGTGCGCAGGCGGTTGGTGACGGTGATTATGTCGATGGGTTCGTCACCTATGCCGAGCGACTGTATGGCGCGATATATAATCGTGTGCTTGGGCTCGTAGAAGCTTTCGGGCTTCAGCAGGTCGCACACTTGCGAAAAGGCGTCCTTCTCGAGCATCAGCGCCCCTAAGACGGCAGCTTCGATTTCGACGGCGCGAGGAACGAGTCGCCCGGCAATTTCAAGGCGGCCACGGTACCCGGTCGACGCTGTTGCTTGTAGGGACGGTCGTTGCTGTTCGTTTCCATCATTTCTTCTTGCGGGCGTTGTCGATAAAGTCTTTTGTCGGTACGAAATAGATTTCGACACGGCGGTTCTTTTCGCGGTTTGCCACCCCGGTGTTCGGAGCCACGGGCTCGTCATTGCCCAGGCCGTAGGGTATGACCGGGCTCTCGCCGCCGAGGGCCGAGGCAAAATACTCGTCGATTGCGTTGGCGCGGTCAGAGGTGATGCGCTCGGCATAGATGGCGTCGCCGGTGTCGTCGGCATGCACAGCCATTACGACCTTGTATTTGTCGGAACGCTTGATATACGGCACGAGCTTGCTTAGCAATTGCTTGCCCTTTGCCTTTATCTCGATAGAGTTGGGGCCGAATAAGTCACGACAGGGTATGGTGACCATCGTCACCTCGCCCTTTCGCACGCCCTGGGTCTCGAAACCGGCTTGGCGCAGGGTGCGCGTCAGCAGTCCCATGGCATTTGCTACCACGGCGCTGTGTTTTGCATTTACGGCCGGCGTGGCAAGGTTTTGCTCGATATTTACAGAGTAGGGGTCGTCGTCGTTGGCGGCGGCAGATAGCGGCGATGACAGCAGCAATCCGGCGGCCAGACAGATACAACGCGATATTACAACGAGTCGGCGCATCATCACAGCAGGCTCTCCTGATAGGCGGTTTCAGCCTCAATCATGGCCTTGATTTCATCATTGTCGAAGTTTGTCGATGCCGGGCGGCGGCGCAGTTGTTTGGCTATTGCGGCTACCATGGCCTCGATGTCGGTTTCGGCTTCGTCATCATCAAGGGTGATATCGAGGTCGCCATTGTCTTCGTAATAATCGTAAATGAGGTCGAGTATTTCGTATACGGCATCCTCGTCGCGCCTGTCGGGGCGGAGGACGGCAAGCATCGCTGCTATGGCTTCGGTTTCGTCGTAATCTTTCATCACTTTGAGGAGTTTAAATCGACAAGGCCCTCGGGTAGGTTCATGTCGATAGTTTTGTTGTCTGTGTCTAAATCGTTGATAAGGTCTTCGCTGGCAGGGACGAGTATTTCGTCGCCGTTGACAGTCCTTACAACGAAGAGAGGATTGTGTTCGGTCGGCTCGGTATAATCTTCGACCACTCCGATAGTGCGTTCTTGGTCGGTAAGGGTAAAGCCAACGAGGTCTTCAAGATAAACGAGGTCGCTGTCGTCGTCAATTTCGGAGCTTTCTACGCCTTCTAGGAGCAATGGCCTGTTGGCCAGCATCGCAGCTTCGCTCTCATTGTCGATGCCTTTGAGGGTGAGCAGGTAGCCCGAGCCCTTGCGGCGCACCGACAGCACCCTGAATGGCACTTCGAGACCGTCGATATTGGCAAAGACGAAATCATCGGGCACGATTTCCACACCGTCAATGTCGATGCCGGCTGCAATCTCGCCCTTGATGCCGTGAGGTTTGCCAAACGAGCCGGCTTCTGTCAGCGAGGGGCCGCTCATTTCTTTTTCTTCTTTCTGCCCGACGGTGTCGGCGCGTGTTTGAATTCGTGCAGGTATATGTGCTCGGGGTCGGCCTCGATGACACCATGGCTCATGGCACGGAGGTCGTTGAGCACGCGCATGTCGTCGACGCCCTCGGGGTTATTGGCCATAAGTGTCTTTTTCATCTGGTTGGCAATCAGGGTCACAAGTGCGTCGCGCTCCTCGCCGGGCTCCATGGCCGATGCCGTGTCGATAAGGCGTGGGATGAGGCGCCCGTAGTGGCGGTAGGGGAACGAGCCGGGGCGTTCGGCCGGCACCGGGTCGGGCTTGTCGCCGAAGACGCGCCTGTCGACAAGCTCGTAGGGATAATCCACATCAAGAGTAAAATTGCTCATGATTGCAAGGTGGTCCCACAGCTTGCGGCGGTATTCGTCGGCATCGCCTGTGGCCGGGAAGAGGGTCTGCATGGCATCGACTATGGTGGCGGCGCAGATGTTGCGCTCGTCGCGGTCTTCGATGGTGGTGCAGTAATCCACCATGTTTTGTATGTTGCGCCCATACTCGGGCAGTATGAGTTTTTTGAGTGTGTTGGTATATTTAAGCTTAAGAGCTATATTATTCGACCCTAAAATTAATCAAAAAAACGCAAACGGCAAAGTTGCCGTCTGCGTTTTTAATGAGTTTAACGGGCCGGTGTCCCGAAATGCCGGGCTTAGAAAAGGTCGGGAGTGGCCTGTCCGTCGCCCCAGTGGTGGTCTTTGGGGAAGGGTTTTCCGCCCCATGCCTTCTGCGATGTCCATGCCAAGGGGGCGTCGGTCCAGAAGGGGTGAGTGGCCGGCAGGCCGAGGGGCAGGAAGGCGAGCGAGGTCATATAGAGCGAGCCGTTGTTGGTGTACCAGTCGGCCACGTTGGGCTGACGGCCGGCAAAGCCTATGGTCAGGAAGCCGCCTTCGTTGAAATTCTCCTTGCCGTCGTACATATTGTGCATCACCTGCGTCAGGGCGGCGCGTACCTGGCCGTTGGTGAGTCCGTCGGGCAGTTTCTCATACCACGCCATCATGGCCAGGGGCTGCATGGTTGCCATGCGGTAGGGGATAGAACGGCCGAAAACCGGGAAGGTGCCTTCGGGAGAGATAAGGCGTTCGAGCACGAGGGCAAATTTCTGGGTGCGTTTGAGGGCGCGGTCGTAGTACTTGCCGTAGTGTATGCGTGTGCGTCGGCCGCTGTCTTTCATGGTCTTGAGGGTCTCGAGATACATGGGGTGGAAGACGTAGCTGCTATAGTAGTCGAAGGCAAACGACGGGCCGTCGGCATACCAGCCGTCGCCGGTGTACCACTCCTCGGTCTTGCGTATGGCCGAGTTGACACGGTATTCGTCGCACTCGGCTCCTACCTTGGCAAGAAGGCTCTCGATTGTCGACGAGAAGAGGAGCCAGTTGGTATAGGGTGGGTCGACACGGCGAAGCTGTGTGAACTCTTCGATATAGCGTTTCTTTGTCACGTCGTCGAGGGGCACCCACAGTGTGTCGTAAGCCCTGAGGAACGACTCGGCCACGTATGCGGCATCGACAAGTGCCTGGCCGTGGCCGCGCCACAACAGGTAGTCGGGGCTCTCGGGGTCGACGGCGTTCTTGTAGCTTGCCAGGGCCCACTCGCGCAGTTGTTTGCGTTTGGCGCCCTCGGCGGTATTGTCGTCAGGAAGTGCCAGCCAGGGAGCGATGCCGGCCAAGAGGCGGCCGAAAGTCTCCATGTACGTCACGCGCTTGTCGCGGCCGTCCCAGTTGGGGCTTACCTCGACCTGCATATTGGCCTGCAGTTTGCCCTCGGCCATGTTTTTCAGCACGGGTTCGGCCATTTTATAGGCCAGGTCTACCCAGTAGGCGCGGTCGGCATTGCTGTCTTTTTCGAGGAAGCGCACATACTCGCAAGCTGCAAGCAGGAAGGCGCCGGTGCCGAAGTTAGAGGTCGACTTTACGTCGACTACCTGCCCGGGTATGGCTTTCTCGCCGATGGGTTGCACGTAGCCTACCGAGCCGTCTTTTTGCAGGGCGATTTTCGACAGGTAGTTCCAGCCCTTTTGGACCGCGTCGAGATATTTGGGGTCTTTGAGGTAGCCGTTGTTGATGCCCCAGAGAAGGCCGTATGTAAAGAATGCCGTGCCGCTGGTCTCGTAGCCGGGGGCATGGTCGGGGTCGGCCATCGAGCGCGTCCAGTAGCCCTCGGGCTGCTGCAGGGCTACGACGGCGTCGGCCATCTTTACATATTTGTCCTCGAAGAATTTGCGGTGCTTGTAGTCTGCGGGCAGGTCTTTGAGCACCTTCGCCAGGCCGGCAAGCACCCAGCCGTCGCCGCGTGCCCAGAAGTCTTTCTTGCCGTTGGCGCTCTTGTGCTTGGGGTAGACGTACTTGGCGTCGCGGTAGTAAAGTCCCTCGTCGGCGTCGTACATGATGCTGTCGCTGACAGTCAGGTAAGTGTACAGCTTGTCGAGGTATTTGCCGTTGCCGGTAATCTTGTACATCTTGGTCATTACGGGCATGACCATGTAGAGGCCGTCCGACCACCACCAGTAATCATTGACCGGGGTCGACATTTCATATTCCATCACCTCTTTTGCGCGGCGTATGCGGCGGTCGTCGGGAAGGATTTTGTAGAGGTCGGCATATGTCTGGAAGCAAATCTGCCAGTCGCCGAAGAGCACATGCTCGTCGGTCTCGCCGTAGTTGTATTTCCATTTGCTGCGGTCGTCGCTCTTGGCGCCTTTCCACTGGTTGTGTTCGGCCCATTTCTCCGAATACTCGCGCCAGGCGTCGTTGCCAGTCAGGAAGTATGCCTCCATGTTGCCGGTATGGTATGCGGCGTTGTCCCAGAAGGCGCGTGTCTCGGGCGCGTTTGTGGCCTGCCAATGGTCGTTGACCTTGGCGATGATGTCGCGCACGGCTTTCGATTCTTTCACCGGCTTGGCCGCGCCGTCGAGGGAGCATACGCTCAGGGCGAGGGCAAGCAGTGTTACTATTGTTTTTCTCATTGGTTTATGTGGTATTATTTATTGTAAGGCGAATTGATATAAGGCGTGCCGTCGGCCTCGAACTCTATGGGCAGCCACAGGTGGCGCGAGTCGGCAAGGCATTTGGGGTTCCATACGTCGGCCATGAAGGTGTAGCGGCCGTCGTTGTTCATCACGAATGTGCTTTGGCCGAGATATGTCTTTTCGGCTTTTTCACCACGGCAGGGGTTGGGGAGCTGTTCCCACGGGCCGAAGATGTTCTTGGCCTTCATTAGTCTTGCCTCGTTGGGGTCCCAGCCTGTGCAGCCCGACGTGATTAACCAGTAGGTGCCGTCGTGCTTGAACATTGCCGGTGCCTCGTTGTGGCCGCCGGGAAAGAGACGCACATAGCGGCCCGTGTGGCGCGTGTAGGTCGGGTCGAGTTCGGCTATCTGGAGCGTAAGGTTTTCTTCCGAGGAATATATGTGGTATGCCTTGCCGTCGTCGTCAACGAATACGCCTTGGTCGCGGGCCATTTGTCCGCCTTCGAGGTCGCGGATAGTAAACAGGCCCTCGCCGACGGCCTCGCGCCATTGCGGGGTCCACCATTCGAGGTCTTTGGCCCACGTTTTGTTACGGGCTTCCGTATCGAGGTTTTCGGGCATGATGCCGGGGTTGACACGGCTGCTCTCTATGAGTCTGAATGGCCCGTAGGGGCTGTCGGCAATGGCGACGGCGCTATGGGCTGCGCCATAGCCACGGCCCTTGAGCTCGTGGTGGAACCACATTACATATTTCCCTGTATTGGGGCAATATAATACTTTGGGTCGTTCGATGATACCTCCTTTTTCGAGTATGTCACCCTCTGTGTCGCTCATGGCAAGCACTATGCCCCTGTTTGTCCAGTCGCGTAGGTTGTCAGATGTGTATAGGGCTACCCCTTTTTGGCCGCTGCCTGGGGTGCCGTCGCCCCGGTGCTCTCCATACCAATAGTATGTGCCGTCCTTGGTCATAATACCCCCGCCGTGGGCGTTGATATGCCGCCCATCGGTGTCGGGAAATTTCTCACCGGCTATAAAAGGCATCTCCACGGCAAAGGCTGCCATGGCCGCAGCACTCATTACGATTGTGAATAATGTTCTGAATCTCATTGTACTGTGTTTATATTATTGTTTTGTTTCCTTGCCTGGTATTCACGACGGGGCTGTAGACATCGGCATCGATGCCGATGTCGGCGATACGTATATGGCTGATATGACCAGACAATTTTCCATCGCTTTTTTCCGTTTTTCATGGCGTATGGGCATACTTACCGCCACTGGGGTGCTGTGCTTTTCTTGACACTACAAAGTTAGTAAAGTTTTGGGTTATTTTGTATTCCAATTGATAGAATATGTATTCGAATATTTCAAAATGCCCAAAATGACCTCGCAAAATGATTGATTCATCCATAGAACACACCTGTCGAAAGAACCGCGCCTCTTTTTTATAACCTAAATATCTGTTATCTTTGTAAGCCAAATTGAATACCGCATGAAAAAACACATCACATTATCCACCCTGCTTTGTGCCTTGGGGTGTGCGGCGGGCAATACTGTCAGCAGCCCCGACGGCCGCCTCGTAGTGACCGTAGACATTAATGGCGCCGGGTCGCCAACCTACGTAGTGACATACGACGGCAATACCATGCTCGAACCCTCGCCATTAGGGCTTGTGACAGACTTGGCCGATTATACTAAGGGGCTTTCAATCAAAGATGTCAAAGAGTCGAAAATCGACAAGGTCTATCACCAAGACCGTATCAAGTCGAGCAATAACCGCTATGTCGCCAACGAGGCGCGCTATACCATGGCCGATGCTAAGGGAAGACAGCTCGACGTTGTATTCCGCGTGAGCGACAACGACGTGGCCCTGCGCTACGAACTGCCCCAGACCGACGGCCACCGGGCCTGCGTGGTCGAGAAAGAGGCAACGGGCTTTAATTTCCCCTCGGTCACGACCACTTTCCTCTCGCCGCAGTCAACGCCTTTGATTGGTTGGAAGCGGTCGAAACCGAGCTACGAGGAAGAGTATAATGCCGACCAGGCCCTGTCTACGCCTTCGAAATACGGGGTAGGGTACACCTTCCCGGTCTTGTTCCACATCGGCGACAAGGGCTGGGCACTCGTGTCGGAGACAGGTGTCAACAGCGCGTATTGCGGTTCTCGCCTGAGCGACGGCGACAGCGAGGGCATATATACCATCGCCTTCCCACAGGAGGCCGAGAATAATCACAACGGCACCGTTAGTCCTGGCATCACCCTGCCCGGCGTCACGCCGTGGCGCACGATTACTGTCGGTGCCGACCTTGCCCCGATAGTCGAGACCACTATCCCGTTCGACGTCGTTGACCCGCTCTACGAGGCTTCGACCGAATATGTGCCCGGCAAGAGCACATGGAGCTGGATTTTGTGGCAGGACGATAGTGCCAACTATGATGACCAGGTGGCGTTTATCGACTTCGCCGCCGCCATGGGCTACAAATACTGCCTCGTCGATGCCTTCTGGGATACCAATATCGGCTACAAGCGCATGGAGGAGTTGCTCAAATATGCCCGTTCGAAAGGTGTGGAACTCTTCTTGTGGTATAACTCCAATGGCTACTGGAACGACACCGTGCAGGGCCCTGTCAACATCATGGCCAACACCATCGCGCGTAAAAAAGAGATGAAGTGGCTCAAAGAGCATGGCGTTAAAGGTCTCAAGGTCGACTTCTTCGGCGGCGACAAACAGCAGACCATGAAGCTCTACGAAGACATATTGTCAGATGCCAACGACTACGGCCTGATGATAATCTTCCACGGCTGCACGTTGCCTCGCGGCTGGGAACGGATGTACCCCAATTATGTAGGCAGCGAGGCCGTGCTGGCTTCTGAAAACTTGATTTTCCAGCAGCATTTCTGCGATATGGAGGCTTTCAACGCCACCCTGCATCCCTTTATCCGCAATGCCGTGGGCTCGATGGAATATGGCGGCACGTTTATGAACAAGCGCATGAATCGCGGCAACGACGGCGGAAACTATCGTCGTACTTCCGATATTTTCCAGCTTGCCCTTACCATACTCTATCAGAACAGCATCCAGAACTTTGCCCTCGCTCCCAACAACCTTGCCGACGCTCCCGGGCTGTGTATCGATTACCTCAAGGACGTGCCTACCACTTGGGACGAGACCGTGTTTGTCGATGGCTATCCGGGTAAATATGTCGTGCTTGCACGTCGTCGCGGCATGGACTGGTATGTCGGCGGTGTCAATGCTACCGACAAGCCTCTCAAGCTCGACCTCGCCTTGCCCATGCTGGCCGGCAAGAAGGTAAGTTTCTACTCTGACTCGTACACTACTGCCGCACGCAAGGAGATGAAGAAAGCCGACAAGCGCCTTCCGCTTGCCACCGACTTCGTGCCGGCGGTAAGCGAAATCACTGTCAATGCCGACGGTAGTGTGCCTGTCACCATCCTGCCCTCGGCCGGAATAGTGCTCAAAACCAAGTGAATGTAAAATTTTTCAAAAAAAGTTAAGGAAAAATTTGCATGGGCCGATATTTTGGCGTAACTTTGCACCGCAAAACAAATGGTGCCAGTAGTTCAGCTGGTTAGAGCGTCGGATTGTGGTTCCGAAGGTCGTGGGTTCGAATCCCACCTGGCACCCCATAGCAAATTATTCCCCATTTTGAGTCGGATTGTGCGTGAGCATTATCCGACTTCCCTTTTTAGATTGCTTTCTATGTGCCACCACCCCTATCCATCTCGCCAGCTCCGATATAAGGGGTCACAGTCTATGAACCGAAGAAACATAAAGACATAAAGTCAAAAAGTACAAAAAATTTTTTGTGATAGGTAGGGGTGCTAATGATTGGAGCTCTACTCTCCGAGGCGAGCCATAGCCGTGGCGGCGCATAGCAGAGGTAGGTGCATGGCGCTCCTATCATTAGCCCTTCTTATTCAAAAGGGTCAAGCCGAAAGTACGGTGCATTTGTTAAAACCGAGAGGATGAAGTGTTAAA
>ERZ778517.2357-NODE-2357-length-11132-cov-7.293130_pt1 | contig 11132 bp, 9 predicted proteins | sample MGYA00510341_ERZ778517 | MGnify/ENA primary metagenome ERZ778517 (study PRJEB29527, sample SAMN07138964) | mouse gut metagenome | material: feces | host: mouse | place: China:Nanjing | collected 2016-01-25 ... | reverse complement strand
AAGATTGGAGAAATAGACAAGCAAGATGTGTCACTTATTTTTCTACAGTTCCTTATGCTGTCACCTTTTATATTTTCTATCCAGTAATTAAACCATGCCGTCACTGTCATATCCCCAGACGCATTGATACCACCATGCTCATCTTCAAATTTTGCATCCGCATACCACTTACGGCATTCCTGTAGCTTTGGGAAATACTTTTGAACTGATTTACCAGTTCTTTTGCTTACAAATCGTGCTGTGTATAAACCATCCTTTCTTTGACAGATACCGACTCCAAGCTCCCTGCCTTTTAAGTCCTTACCCATAAAATCAACTCCTTTCTGCTGTTATCCAACAAAAAGAGTCTGATACAAGCTTATATTATAGCATATCATCCAGCATTTTGGAATAATCAAATTAAATTTTCTGCCTGAATCCTGTCCTAAATTTCCAAACTTTTTGATATGTATGTGGAAAAAATAAACATGATATCGGCGATCAGTAATCAGGGAAGATGCCATTTCCTGTGCTATGAGGAGAACATGACGCAGCAGAGATTTATAGACTTTATGGAACGCCTTGTTAAAGACACGGACAGGAAAGTCTTATTTATAGTGGACAATTTAAAAGTGCATCATGGAAAAACGATGCACCTCTGCTGCTCCGTTAACGGGAACGCAGCCGTGATGGCCTCTTTGATCCCCGTCAGGCCGTCAGAGCAGAGGATCAGTATGTCCTTTATGCGATTGTCTACTTGACGGGTAGCACACCAAAATCAAGCCTTTCAGCCCCTCCACCACAAAAATTCACCCCCCCAAACCCACCCCTCAAAAAACTTCAATTTTCCCCGTAAAATCAACATAAATTCGAACAGCCTATAAAACATATCATAATTCAATTTTAAATGCTGCATCCGTAAGAATATAAGCCAATAAATTCCCTTGAAAATAAAGGTTTTCATCCTATACATCAATTCCACCCCCCACTACATCGAACTATGCCTTTTGAGCATATGAAATAGTATTTGATTCAAATATCATATATCAATTACCCATTTTAAATCCTACACTTGTAATATTTATTTTCATATAATATCATACCGTCACATTTTACACCGAATATCAAACCGAACTTAATTTACTACATGCAGATAGGAATACTATAAAAACTCTGCTGCCAGTACGTAAAAATGTACACGAAAAAAGCACCATCTGACGCTCAATACATCTTTTAAGAATAGCGAGCGTAAGCGACATGTTACTGATTGGCACCTCCTATTGATTTTACATTATTAGAATCAATGATATATATTGACCAGAATATATGTTTTGTTTAAATAATTAAAAGCTGTATAGTTTCTGAAAAGCTTCAGCGGCATATTTCTTACGTACCAATATACAAAAAAAACCACATGTATTTATATTCCAAAATACATGTGGTTTTTATTTCAACAGGATATCTCTCTGTTTCCGATCCCATAGATATGATATTTACACCATAAACTTACTATTCATCAGCTCATCGCGCGCCACGCTGATTGCGCGCTCCACGCTGCCCTGCTCAAACGGATTTGATACATTTGCATATCGTAATGTCTCAAGATAACTCATGCTGCCACCGCACTTACAGAGGTTGAGGTAATCCGCCCATGCCTTGTCATGGTCTTCCTTCTCCTTTTTCTTGAACTCCATCGCTCCCATAGTCGTGAGTGTGTAGTTGATATAGTACATCGGATAAAGGAATATATGCAGCTTATGGTACCAGAATCCGCCGCGGTCAAAGAAATCATCCGGCTCATAGACACGCCATGGCATATATTTCTCTTCCAGCTTTTTCCATTCCAGCGTCCGCTCCTTTGGCGTCAGCCCGGGATTGGCATAGCAGATATGCTGGAACTCGTCGACTGCCACGCCAAAAGGCACGAACGTAACGGACTCCTGCAGATGCGCAAAGCGGAATTTGTCCGCCTGCTCCCCGAAAAACCGCTCCGCATAGGGGTATGCAAACTGTTCCATCGACATGGAATGAATCTCCGCAATGTCAGTTGACACCGTATAATAATCGGAAATCGGCTGGCAGCGCATTGCCATATATCCCGCAAAGGCATGTCCCAGCTCATGTGTCAGCACCTGCATGTCACCGATTGTCTGGTTGAAGCAGGAAAATACAAACGGTGCGCTGTACCTTGGCAGCTCCGTCATATAGCCTGTGGAAGCCTTTCCAGCCTTGTTTTTCAGGTCCATCAGCTCATGCCCTATCATGAAGTCAATAAATTCCCCTGTCTGCGGGCTCATTTCATGGTACATTTTTGCCGCCTCGCCTACCATGAAATCATCATCGCCTGCCGGAACGGCATTGCCATCCGGAAAAATACGTTTCTCGTCATAAACGGAAAAATCATCCACACCAAGACGCTTTGCCTGTGCCTCATACAATTTCTGGCAGATTGGCACAATCACTGTGCGCACCTGTTCGCGGAACGACTCGACTTCCTTCTGGCCGTAATCCGTGCGCCCCTGCTTCATGTAGCCTACCGGTATATAATTTTCGTACCCGAGATTGCGTCCCATCTCGTTTCGGATGCGAATCAGCTCATCCCAGATTTCCTCCAGGCGCGGCTCATGCTTGTGATAAAATTCCGAATAGGCGCGTGCCGCCGCTTTGCGCACCTCTCTGTCCTCATGCTCAAAGTACTTCTGCACGCCGTACAGGTTCAGTGTTTTCCCATCAAAAGCAATCTCCGCAGTCGCCATAATTTTCTGGTACTCATTCGTAAGCTTTGCCTCCTGCTGCATCAGCGGGATATTTTTCTCACAGAATGACTTTTTCTCAAGTTCCTTCTGCGCAAAGCACTGCTTTCCATACTCCTTCTCATAATCCGCCCTGAACGGACTGTTCATCAGCGCCTCGTCGACTGCCAGCGTCTGCGGCATGATTGTCGGAAACGTATTGTTGATATACTCGCTTTCCTTGTCATAAAACTCGTCTGTGGTATCCAGCGTATGACGAATATATGCGATTGTGGTATCCGTGGAAAAAATTTTCCCCTCCTCATCATATGCCAGCATCGCATCCCGGACCTGCTCATAGCTGTCCGCGCTTTCGATGCGCCTTTTTGTCTCCTCTGCAAGCGCTGCAAACGCCGCAAAGTCCGGTCTTTTGTACTCCAGTGTTGAAAATTTGAAATTGTCCATCTTGATTTAACTCCTTATGTTATTTTATTTTTTATTATCTTTTTTATTCATATGGCCTCTGATAAAAACGCCCTGAAATCTGCTGGGTGTTGATGACATTGACGAATGCCTTCGGGTCAACCTCCTTGATGCCGCTGATAATATCCTTACACTCTGCCCTTGACACAACGGAATACACAATCTTGCGCTCCTGATGCTCATAGGAGCCCTCGGCCTCAATGATTGTAGCGCCATGGTTACTGTTGCGGGAAATCACCTCATATACCCGCCTTGCATGATTCGTCACGACCAGAAGCGTATGCTGGCGGTACTGTTTAAAAAGTGTATGTAATACCTGTGTGGACGTGTACTGAAAAATGATTGAATACAGCGCCTTGTCCCAGCCAAACAGCCATCCTGCCACCACCAGGAGTACTGCATTAAATCCCAGGACAATATTAAAGGAATCCACACCCTTTCTTTCCGACAAAAAGATGCCGATGAAATCCGTACCCCCTGTCGTCGCATTCATCATCAGACAGAGACTGATGGCAAATCCATTAAAAATGCCGCCAAAGACGCTGATTAATAAAGTATCATATGTTATTGCACGCGACGGCAGTACGTCCGTCAGTATGTTTGTCAGCATAATGCAGAGACAGGAATACAGGGTAAACTTTTTCCCGATAAACCGGAATCCAATATAAATCGGCACAAGGTTCAGCAGGACGTTAATCAGCGTATATGGCAGCTCAAAACCAAAGAAAAGTTCCACAATCCGCTGTATCAGCAGCGTCAGTCCGGTTGCGCCTCCCGGATACAGTCCTCCTGTCCGCACAAAAGTCTTTATATTCAGCGCCATAATTACAGACGCGGCACAAATGACAACAATTCGCTTTGCATCTTCCTTCAAACTGAATTTCATATGTTCCCTCCGTATATTATATTACAGAAAAGTAATCTCTGTCCAGCTACCCTTTTTTAGCATCCGTTCTGCACACTTACCCTTGTATACAAACCGTCGCATTCCGTCACATCCACTGTAAATCTGCGCCTTTTCCAGGATGCCGTTTTTCCATGCGATGTCCATGCGGGCGTCGCCGCGAACCATTACACCTGTTATTTTTCCGTTTTCCCACGCTTTCGGCAATGCCGGAAGCAGCACAATCCTGTCCGCATTGCTCTGCACCAGCATCTCCACCATTGCCGCCGTCGAGCCGAAGTTTCCGTCAATCTGAAACGGCGGGTGATTGTCAAACAGGTTGGGCAGTGTTGAACGTATGAGAAGCTGCCTGAAATTCTCATATGCCTTTTCCCCATCCCAGAGCTTTGCATAGTGGTTCATAATCCATGCCCGGCTCCATCCGGTATGGCCGCCGCCCTCCTCCAGGCGTTTCTGCAGCGTCCGTTCGGCTGCCGCCGCAAGCTCCGGCGTCCCATCCTTCGTAATCTGGTCAGACGGGTGCAGTGCATACAGATGTGAAATGTGCCTGTGCCCCGGCTCCTTCTCCACATACTCCTCACACCACTCAAGGATTCTGCCGTCGCTTCCTGTACGTGTCGGAATCAACCGTCCGCATGCCTCGGCAATCTGCCGGTCCAGATCGTCAGATACCCCCAGAACCGCCGCGGCATGATTGCACTGCGTAAACAAATCCCTTAAAATCTGGTTATCCATTGTCACGCCAATCGAATTTGCCCCCTGTTCCCCATTGGGCAGGATAAATGTGTTCTCAGGCGACACGCTTGGACAAGTACACAGGTATGTATTTCCGTCAATCTCATGCTCGATACAAAAATCAAGGAAAAACTGTGCCGCTTCCCGCATGACGGGAAACATTTCACGCAAAAATCCAATATCCCTCGTGTATTCATAGTGCGTCCAGATATGCGTGCAGAGCCATGCGCCGCCCATCACCCAGAAGCTGCCCGGTATCCACAAATCCTGCGGCGCCGTATCCCCCCAGATATCCGTGTTGTGATGCGCCACAAAGCCACGGCATCCGTACATAATCCGGGCAGTCTGCCTGCCATTGGGAAGCATTCTTTTGAGTAAGTCAAAAAGCGGCAGATGGCACGCGCCCAAATCGCAGGATTCCGCCAGCCAGTAATTCATTTCCGTATTAATATTAATCGTAAACTTGGCATCCCACGGTGCTTCCATGTCCTTGTTCCAGAGCCCCTGCAACGTGGCGGGAAGTGTTCCCGGACGGCTGCAGCTTATGAGCAGATATCTGCCAAAATTAAAATACAATTGTTCCAGTCCCAGATTGATACTGCCTGTTTCCATTTCCTTCAGGCACCTGTCCGTTGTCCTGTCTGCCACATCCATATCCGCATCTGTACAAAGCTCCAGTGATACCCGGTCAAAATAAGCCCTGTAATCTGCAATATGCCTTTTTGTAAGTTCCCCATAATCTGTTGCTGCTGCCTTGTCAAGCTTCCTGGCAAGCGCATCCCGCAAGGCATCCTTCTTCACAAGCCCCTTATCCTGCCCGTCCGCGCAATCCACATGCACGCGGTACGTCGTCAGTGCGCGCCAGTACAGAAAAACCTCCGTGGCATCATAAACCGTTATGCTTTCCCCTATCACTTCAATCCTTCCGTCCGGACTTGCCGCCCTGCACATCATGGCATAATCCAGACCGTCGCGCCCCAGATTGCCGCCAAGCACGATGCTGTCACCGGAAGCCTTTTCGGAATACTCATAAACACAGTTACGCTTACTGCACTCCCTTAATCCCACAGTCACATTCCCCTTTCCTTTTTCTGTGCATCAAGCATTTCTCGCAATGCCTCCTCACTCTGGCTGACCCATGCGTCTTCTTCCTCCGCATCCAGACCGAGATACTGCGCAAGCGTACACTCCTCATCACTCATGCCCCACGCATAGCTGAAGTCGTCAATTTCCTCAAAATCGATCTCCCCTGCAAGATATTGTTCCTTGAATTTTTTTGTACTGTCCATATTCCGTCCTTTCCCCTCCTCGTCTTCATTGTTTCCATTATATCCTATATTACAGAGGACGACAATAAATACACAACAATTCGTCCAATGAACCTATCTCTTTTTTTGCCCGTAATTTTTCACGCTGTCAGTCCTACATATTAAAATTGGATATGCACCTGCATTAACAGCACAAAAGAAAAAGCCTAGAAAACCTAGGCTTATCCAGAGCGATAGACGGGGCTCGAACCCGCGGTCTCGACCTTGGCAAGGTCGCGCGTTACCAACTACGCCACTATCGCAATAATTATCTTGTCCGCCGTTTCGCTACGGACAAGATATATTATATTTCATTTTCATCGCACTGTCAACTACTTTTTCAAATCTTTCAATCTTCCCATAACAGTTCAGCCTTCGGCTTCCTGTTACAGGCATCAAGCCATGCAAAACACTTCGTGGTGGCTTGATGCATCTCAGCCACTACGCATTCTTACGGACTTTGCAGCGCAGTGCAAAGTCCTGGGCTGAACTGTTACATTTTCCCTACTGTAATGCATTTTTATACTTCACACGGTAAATGCGGTATATCGATTCGTGAATCCGTTCCTTTGTGATGGTTCCGTCTGTCACTGCCTGCAGGATGCCTTCATATGCCTGCCGGTAGTCTGCCGGATCCAGCAATATATCTGCCCCTGCCTGTACTGCCGCAACCGCCGCCTCTGCCGGACTATAGCTTCCAGTCACCGCGCTGTCACTGAGATAGTCCGTCATCACGACACCATTGAAGCCAAGCGTATTCCTGAGTACATCCTGAATCATGACCGCGGACAGTGACGACGGCGTGTCATCACCAGTCACACCGCTTGCCTTTGTGTGGGATACCATAATACAGTCCACGCCGCCTTTAATTGCCATGTCGTATATCACTAATTCGCTGTTTTTCAGCTCCTCGAGCGTCTTTGTGCCGGCTGATGTCCCTGGAAATTTTTGTAATGCCGCACTCACGCCCGCTTCCTGCATAGACTGGACAGCCGCATTCACGAGAGGTGCCGCCACCGCGGCATCGGAGCCGAACGTCCTGCCCTGCAGCGATGCATCCCCATCCTCTGACACAGTCTCCGAAACAGGCGCCAGATTCATATTGATGCCATAGCCTGCCAGTTTGGATGCAATCCCTCCATACGCCTGCCGGACACCATCCTCATCCGTAATCTCTGACGCTTTAGCCGTCGCGTCAATCCCATATCCCGGACTGGCGCCGCACTCCGCCTTCACGGCAGTGAAAATGGGATATTTCGAAAACCCTTTCGTGCTGGTCATCATCTCGGTAAACTGCTCCGCCGACTGGAAATTCTTTGCGGAATATATAATTCCGCCCACCGGATTTTCCGTGATTGCCGTCTTGGTACCATCGCCTGCCTTCACCACAGTCCCAACGCCTGTTATGGACTCCGGCGTGACCATAAACATCCCGGCAACCATTTCCTCCGTCGACATATCATTCAGCAGGGATTCTATCAGTTCGTCAAGGGGATCCTCCACATTGTCAGGCAGGTATCCTTCATTGTCCACCACAGGGCTGCTCTCCTCCTGTATGATTGGCATGTCATTACCGTCGCCTTCCAGCTCGGCAGCCACACTGGACTCAGCCTCCTCTATCACGCGGTTTACTTTTTCATTATAGTTCCTCACGTAACGGATAATGCCTCTTACACCAAAATAGCCGGCTGCCACTATCAGCATCACAATGACAATCAGTGTCAGGTAAGCCAGTATCTGGTTTCTTACACGTCTGCGTCTTCTTTTCTCTCTGCTTCTCTTCTCGTCTTTCATAATCCCTTAGATTAATGGGTATTTATCCGTAAGCTTCTGGACAATCGCCCGCGCACCTGCTACTCCATTCTCCTGCTCCTTGATTACCATGGAAATTGCCTCGGCAATATCATCCATGTCATCCTCCTTCATGCCACGGCTCGTGACAGCCGGTGTTCCAAGCCGGATGCCGCTTGTGACGAACGGTGACTTCGGGTCGTTTGGAATCGTGTTCTTGTTACATGTAATGTGTGCCTCATCCATAAGCTTCTCAACAGCCTTTCCTGTGAGCTCATATGTAGTGAGATCCACAAGCATCAGATGGTTGTCCGTACCGCCTGAAACAATCTTAATGTCCCTGTCCGTCAGTCCCTTGCAGAGCGCCTGCGCATTCTTTACGATCTGCTGCTGGTAAGCCTTAAAGTCCTCACCGAGCGCTTCCTGGAAGCAGACAGCCTTCGCCGCGATGACATGCATCAGCGGACCACCCTGTATTCCAGGGAAAATTGCCTTGTTAAAGTTATATTTTTCCGCAGCCTCCTTGTTTGCAAGAATCAAGCCGCCGCGCGGTCCCCTTAATGTCTTATGTGTCGTCGTCGTCACAACATCGGCGTACGGCATCGGGCTCGGATGGATTCCCGCCGCCACAAGGCCTGCAATGTGCGCCATGTCCACCATCAGGACTGCGCCCACCTCGTCGCAGACTTCCCTGAACCGCTTAAAATCAATCGTCCTCGCGTATGCGCTTGCGCCTGCTATAATCATCTTCGGCCTGCATTCCAGCGCCAGCTCGCGCATCCTGTCATAGTCCAGAACGCCGTTGTCATCCACGCCATATGGCACTACATGAAAATACTTTCCGGACATATTGACCGGTGAACCATGCGTAAGATGCCCGCCATGGTCAAGGTTCATGCCCATGATGGTGTCACCTGGCTGCAAAACCGCAAACTGCACTGCCATGTTCGCCTGTGCCCCCGAATGCGGCTGGACATTCGCATAATCACAGCCAAAAAGCTCTTTTGCACGCTCAATCGCAAGGTTTTCCACCACATCGACGCATTCGCATCCGCCATAGTATCTTTTTCCCGGATATCCCTCCGCATATTTATTTGTCAGCGGGCTTCCCATTGCCGCCATGACTGCCTTGCTGACCCAGTTCTCTGACGCAATCAGTTCTATATGGCTGTTCTGCCGCTCCTGCTCCTCCACAATCGCATCTGCAATCTGTGGGTCTGCCTTTCTTACCTCATCAAGTGAATACATGAAACTTTCCTCCATATCTACAAATTTGAATCGTCCCTAAAAAATATAAACATGTTTTAGTATACCTTTTTTCAGACTATTTTACAAGGCAAATGTATATGAAATTAATTAAAATGGAAAATTCGCTGGCATATTTTATAGCCGTCTATTGTAATCCTTCTTCCAAGCTTTCCCGGAAGGTTCATTGCATTTCCGAGAATTCCCATCCTGAGGCGCATCCATAACACCTTATCCTTTGAGCGGATATACTGCCAGAGCTCCTTTTTCTTTTCCAGGTTCTCTTCCAGCCCAGAGCGTATCAGCAGGACAGACGATACTGTCGTAATAATATCGAGATAATTGACCATATACTTGCGCACCTTGCCGTTTGCAAGGATCCGCTGCTTTTCCTCCACATAGTAATCAACCATCAGCTTGTTGACCTTAATCTGCTGGTCAATCCTTCCTATCATGACCTGTTCATTCACGGACTGATCCTCCCTGCCAATAAAATAACGGTAGAAATTGACATCCATATAAAACATGGTCTTTACGTTTGGCAGCGGCTTGAACACAAAGATATTGTCCACATAAAAAGTGTGCTCCGGAAGCTTTAATCCACAGTCCCGCAGGAGCTTTGTCCTGTAAATCACGGAATGCATCAGGATATACTGCCCCACCCTGAAATGACGGACATCCTTCCATGTGAAAATTTCATCCTGCGGCAGTGCATGGTGGTACTTAATCGCCTTTTTGCGCTTCTCCCCCTCTTTCTCATAGACAAAATTGCTGATAAACATATCGATGGAATTTCCGCCCCGAAGCAGCTCCTTGAGCTTGTTTAATATCTGGATATAGGCGCTCTGGCTTACCCAGTCGTCGCTGTCCACAACCTTAAAATACAGTCCGCTCGCCTGCTCAATTCCCGCGTTCACGGCAGAGCCATGGCCGCCATTTTCCTTGTTTACCACCTTGACAATGCTCGGAAAACGCTCCCGGTACTCCTCTGCGATAACCGGCGTGTCGTCCTTTGACCCGTCATTCACAATAATAATTTCCACATCCTCACCACCCGGAAGCAGTGAATCAACACATTTACGCATATACGCTGCCGAATTATAGCAGGGTATCGCGATAGACAATAATTTCATAGTAATCCTCCATTCTTGCCAAAGTCTGCGAATTTGGGCGCAAGCACAAATTTGCCCTGTGAAAAATTTATTTTTCACAGTAATCCTCCGTTTTATCTCCCTTGTCAGGGTCTCAGCCGGTTACACTCAAACCGCTCCATCGTAATCAGGCAGCTTTTCATCTCACTGTACCGCATCTCAATATCGCCCTCCTTTATTTCCGTGTCGAGGCTGGCAGCCATTGTATCAATCATAGCATCTGTTATTCTCGGGTGAAGCGAACTAAGTACCTGAAGCTTTTTCTCATAGCTGTCCGCATCAAGAAACTCCAGAAGCCCCGGGTCCAGCCCATTTTCCTCCGTATTTCCTGAATCGCTTTCCTTCACAGGCGCCTCCTGTGCCGGCGGCTCCTTTTTCCCCCTGCCCAGAATCCTGTTCAGCGTCTCCGCCGACGTCTCCCTTGGTTTTTCCACACATTCCTCTCCCCAGACATCCAGCTTTTCAAAGCGGTACGCCTGCTTCTCATTCGGGTATTTCCTGGTATCTATACGGCTCATAAACATTTCTAGTGGACGCGCATAGACTTCATAGGGCGCATAGAGCTGCTGGTACACTACCATTTTCGCACCGGTTTCCGAGTGGCGTGCCAGGGTAATAATCTGGTAAATGTTTCCCTTAAAATGCCTGTATATTTCCTGTGGTCTGGGATTTGGTCTCATACTGCATTCCTACCTTCCTTATATTGGTTATTTGCCGGCACCGGCTTTGCGCCGCCGGACGATTACCAATATTTTAAACTATTTTATCTGATTTGTCATTTAATTCTTATAAATTATAAAATTAA
>ERZ778517.2350-NODE-2350-length-11152-cov-9.892313_pt1 | contig 11152 bp, 8 predicted proteins | sample MGYA00510341_ERZ778517 | MGnify/ENA primary metagenome ERZ778517 (study PRJEB29527, sample SAMN07138964) | mouse gut metagenome | material: feces | host: mouse | place: China:Nanjing | collected 2016-01-25 ... | reverse complement strand
GCAGAATGTCCAGTGTCTATTTGATAGGATAGGGCTATAATCATGTTGAGATTATACACATCGGCACTATTCCCATTTTCCAACTTTATACATTGGCAGATGTCATACTTTTTTAAGACATTGGCTTTCAATATTGCTTTTAAACGGGAATTGATTGATCCAACTGTTGTATAGAACAAGTCGGCAATCTCCCAAACGGTCATCCATACTTCTCCATCAGAAATATGGATGCCATGTCCGTTGTTTGTTATGATTCCTCGTTTCATAGCCGTAATTTATTTCAGTGAAATCTTATTGGCTGTCTCTCGTTTCTTTACATTGACCAAATCTGCGTAGATTTGAGTAGTGGAAACGTTCTTGTGGGTTAGCATCTTTGAGACAGTGTAAATATCTGTGCCTAAGGATATTTGGATAACTGCGTAGGAGTGACGAAATCCGTGGAAGGTTATCGGCTTCGTTATTCCTGCCTTTTTGAGCCAGTTCTTCAGCGGATAGTTAATCATGCTCCGTTTCAAGCCCTTGAATACTTTGCCTGTGCCGGGCGTACCACATAGTTCGTAGGCTTCGTAACTGATGGGGAGTGTCGCTTCCGTTTGGGTTTTCTGAGTTCTGATACGCAAGCAATAGCCTTGGTCGGGAGCAATGGCAAAATCTTCCCATTGAAGATTGAGAATATCGCTGATGCGTAAACCTGTCATACAAGCGAATAGAGAAGCTGCTTTCAGAACGGGGATGTCGCAAGGAGTGGCGGCAAGTTTCTTCACTTCGTCCAGTGTCAGGTATTCTTTCTTCACATCTTGTGGTTCAATCTTGTCAAGGTAGTCATTGATGTTTTCTCGAAGCCATTTGTCCCGATAGGCAATCTTCAACAATCCTCTGAAAGTGGAGTAGTAGCCGGATGCCGAATTGAGGGATATAGGGCGGTTGCTGTGTTTAAGTTGCTTGGCGTTCAACAGGTACTCTCTGAACTTCTTACACAAGTCCACATTTACCTCGCCAAAGGTACATTGCCCTTTGACGAAGTTGTAGAAATGCTGATAGACAAACAACCATTTCTGGTCTTTACTTCGGCACATCTTTTTGAAGTAGGCGAGGAAGTCGGCTTTCTGCTTGGTCTTATCCAAGAAACCGAACTCTTCATTGATGAGCGATTGCACTCTGATACAACGGATAGCTTCTGCCTTGTTCAGCATATCATTGTTGAACTCCCGTTCCATTTCGTTTTTGGGGTGGGCATAGATGTAGATGCCGAGATATTCCCGACGGCTCATCTGCATGGTCTCAGGGTTACGGACTGCCGGATAATAATCCAGATACAAGGAGATGCGATTGTTCCGAATCGCTCTCTGACGAACTGTTACTTTTGTACACGTGTGTGTCATACTGTTTAATATTTAGAGTTTTACATTTGTTTGGTGCAAAGGAATGAGGTGATTCAATGGTGGCAACATTCACCGATAAATAACTTATTCTATCTTTGGAGCTTCAAGCAATTTATCCAGTTCGGGTTTAGAGATAAGTGTGTATTTGCCCTTCTTGACCTTTGGGATATTATGATATTTCGCATAATGATAGAGTTGGTCACGGGTAAGATTGAATTTCTCCATTGCTTCGGCTACCGTATAATATTGCGGTTCTTCGGGTGCTGCCACACCTTTGGCTATATCGACATGCTTCTTGGAATAGTACACCATGATACCCTCTTTCTTCTTTGGGATGGCGTTCTTGGAAACAAATGTGTAGATAGCGGATAAGGTCATGCCGAATTTTTTCTGTATTTCTTGTGTGCTATACCATTCTGTAATGTCGGGATCCGGGGCTTTCTTAGCGAAGTAAGCATCCACGTGCTTCTTGCTCCAGTAGGTCTTGCCACGATTGAAAGTCCGGGGAATGTTGTTTTTCTTGGCTACCAAGAATATCCATGATTCGTTTACATGATACTTTTCCTTGACTTCGGCTGTGGTGTAGAAGTCGGTGATAGGGGTTTTCTCTTTTGTTGGAGTATGGAACTCTGTTGGATTATTGAATAACTCATCAATATCCTCTTTCTTCAAAAGGTATTTGAAGCCCAATCGAGTAACCTTTAATTCACCTCGTTTAATGTATCCGTAAACGGTAGGTCGGGTTACTCCGAGATAGATTGCAGTCTCGGTAATTGTGAGAAATGGCTTGTCTTTGATTCTTTCAATAGGCTTTTCATCAATCTTCTTCTCCACGAATTGATTGTTAGCTTTGATTGCTTCGTCACGCTTCTTCTTTTTATAAAGAGCGTTGGCGCATTGTTTGGAACAACATGCTGTTGTTGTTTTTTGGGCGATAAACTCTTTACCGCACCAAGCGCAAATTCGCTTAATTTTCAGGTTACTGCTCATTTCAATTCATCTTTATTTCTCCGTTATTACTGTAAATTCCCGTAAAACCGTGTAAAATGGCGTATAGTTTCTCTACTACCTTTCCACTGAATTTTTGGTCTTTGACAAGCGAGCAACAAATACGGTACAAAAATGAGCTGAAAAAGCCCTATAAACGATAACCATCGCTTATAAGGCTAAAAAGAAAGGCGCTCAAAATGAACGCCTTAATAATCATTGGTGATATATGCTAATCGTTGGTAATCACTACCTACTTGCCGATGCAGAAATGCTTGAAGATATTTGCTAAAACTTCGTTTGTGTTAATTTGGTTGCCAGTTATTTCGGCCAGATGTTCTATGCATATGCGTAGATCTTCGCTGAGCAAATCACCGCTAAGCCCGAGATTTAATCCATCAATTACTCGAATTATACTCTTATGTGCGAGGATAAGAGAGTTATAATGCCTGGCAGATGTGAGTATTACATCATTTTCGTGTATGGCAGGAATGTCGGCCAAACGATATATCGTGTTACGCAGAGTTTCGGTGTTGTTGCCTGTTGCAGCGCTGATGCCTATAATTTCTATATCAGATGATGGTATTGTCGTTTTTGTCTTTGTATCTGTAATTTCAGTATTGTAATTTGAAGATAAGTAAGTGCGGTTTTCTTCGTTGCTATCTGTAATATAAGATTGGGTTATGCAATAGAATAGCTTGGAGAGTTGTGTGGTAATATCGGTTATATCGGTCTTGTTATTGACCACTATCAACTTTTTGTTATGGCAGCGGCTTATTATATCCCTGCATTCTTCGTGAGACGGAATGGAATCTACAATCCATAAAACAATGGTTGCGTCATTCAGTTTCCGGTAAGTGCGCTCTATTCCGATGCGTTCTATCTCGTCGTCAGTGGTACGCAATCCGGCCGTATCTACGAACCGGAAAGTAACTCCGTTAATGTCGGTCGTATCTTCTATTACATCACGTGTTGTACCGTGTATGTTGCTTACAATGGCTTTATCTTCTCCTACCAGTAAGTTGAGCAGTGTGCTTTTACCGACGTTTGTCTTCCCGACTATGGCTACCGGTATGCCTTGCTTGATGGCGTGGCCAGAAGCGAATGTTGATGTCAGGTTGTTGATGTGTTGGGATATCGTGTTTGCTAATGACAATAACTCAGTGCGGTCTGCAAATTCCAGCTCTTCATGGTCACTGAAGTCGAGTTCCAGTTCGATGAGAGATGTCATTTTCAGCAGACGGTCTCGCAGTTGTGACAGTTCGGTGCTGATATTACCACGTAATTGTCCGATTGCAATACGGTGGGTTGCGCTGTTGGTGGCTGCGATCAGATCGGCCACGGCTTCAGCCTGGCTTAAATCCATTTTGCCGTTGAGAAACGCACGTTGTGTGTATTCGCCCGGTTGTGCCTGTCGGCATCCGGCATCAATGAGCAGTTGTAGAACTTTATTGAGGATATAACGTGAACCGTGACATGATATTTCAGTGCTGTCCTCGCCGGTATACGAATGAGGGGCACGGAATAATGCCACGAGAACATCATCTATGATATTCCCTTCGGAATCTGTTATTGTTCCATAATGTATTGTTTGTGTGCGCGCTTTCTTGAGATGTCCGGCTGTGGTACTTTCATTTCCGTCCTTCTTTCTGCATACATTGGCAGGACGGAAAATGCTATCGGTTATGTTTATAGCCAGACTTCCTGATATACGTATTATTCCAATGGCGCCCCCGGCCGGTGTGGCGAGGGCGCATATTGTATCATTTGCCATTTATATATATGTCAGATTCGTTCCAATACTTTTTCTATCAGATTGTCGATAGTATTTTTGTATCCTGTATTTGCCTGTTTCTCCAGTCTGTTGGCTATTACCATACAGCATGTTGTAGCTTTGTGTCCCATCAGTCGGGCCAGTCCTGCAACGGCCGAACTTTCCATCTCAAAGTTTGTGATGCGGTGACCGTTATGTACAAATCGTTCTATTTTCTTATTTTGGTCAGGGTCGGATAGGGGAATGCGCAACTCACGTCCTTGCGGGCCGAAGAATCCTCCACAGGCTATAGTCACTCCGCGTACCATGTCGTTTGCCGCGATACGCTCGGTCAGTTCCTTGTCTGCGTCTATCACATATGGTGAGCCGAGCTGTCTGTTCCAATTCATGTGTTTGGTGAATGCCTGTTCAAAATCCAAGTCGCACACCTCGTTGCGTCCAGCATAGAAATTCAGCAGCCCGTCGAACCCGATACTTTTCTCACTTATTATAAATGTTCCAGTCGGAGTGTATGGCTGCAGTCCTCCGCATGTACCGATGCGTACAAAGGTCAGTTGTCGGTGTGCTTCGTTTTCTGTACGTGTCTTGAAGTCTATATTTGCAAGAGCGTCCATTTCGTTCAGAACAATGTCTATATTATCGCAGCCTATGCCTGTGCTCTGTACAGTGATGCGTTTGCCGCGGAAAGTTCCTGTGACAGTTCGGAATTCTCGATTTTCCGTTTCGCATTCACGTCTGTCGAAATGTGATGCCACGAGTTCCACTCGTCCGGGATCTCCAACGAGGATTATCTTGTCGGCCATCTGCTCCGGTTTCAAGTGAAGATGGAATATGCTTCCGTCTTGATTGATTATCAGTTCCGATTCTGCAAAATATTTCTTCATAATATCGTTATTTTTAAGTTGATTTTTTACTTAGAACTGTTCTTTGTCTATTTCAGCAGTCAGACAAAAGTGTAGTCTATTCTTTTTTGACATAATATTGGTTTTCAGAGTTTCTTATGTCCTTTTCCAATTGTTTTATATCCATTTCCAGACGCTCATATTGTTTTTCGCTTTTTAGTATCTCCTCTTTTAGTTCGTTTCGTTCTTGAGCATTGGCTTTGGAGTAATACTTGCGTGCCTTGTCTAATGCTGTGGCAAGAGTATTCAGATTTGATGTCATCGTTTTCAGTGTTTCAAACCTTTGTATATTTTCCTTCGAACGGAAATCGGCTGACGTTCGGTATATCGTGTTATTATTGATGACGAAGCGCATTCGGCTGCCGTTGTTATTTTCTCTTTTCCCTTCTGTAATGCTTTTTAATCTGGCCATGGCCTTTGACCTGATGCTCTTGTTCTCCCAAGTATCGGATATTTTAGCTATGCGTGCAAACCGTTCAATCTGTTCCGTCGAGTATGCCTCAGTCTGATATGTCTGCCGTGTGTCCGACGGAATGAATATGTATATACATACTTTGCCTTCCAGTTGGTTGCGGTCTGTGACAAACCATCCTATGCTGTCAAGCTCGTCCACTGCATACATATAGTCGTTTGCCTCAGAGTTGAAAGGCATTCCAATATTCTCGGGCTTGAGATACTGACCCGTTTCGGAGTCGAACCGTGTGACAAAAATATCATATCCACCGATACTTTCCGTGCCTTTGGCTGCAAAATATAATGTGGTGCCGTCGGCCATCATGAACGGGAATGACAAGGAGTTGTATTTTTCTTTGTCGTATATGCCTTTAAGTTCTACCGGTTCGGTCCAAGTCTTGTCCAACATGTCACTTGTGTACAATTTCATGTCGCATGTGTCTCCAAGCGAATAGTAACATTTATTGCCCATTTCGTTGATATGTATATATGATTCGGGCAACTTGTCGGTTGCAAAGAAATCGTTGTATCTATGCAGTGAGCCGGCTTCGTCATTGAGTCTGTATTCTTTCAGAAAAGTATTTTTGTCTGCTACGATACTGTCAATGAACATTACTTTCTGTGTTGAGATTGTCATGCTCTCAATCCGTGGATCAACATTCTCTTTTGTTTCTTTTGCGGGCTTTGCCTTCCGTGCAATCTTTCTTTGCGCCGGCGAGTATGTGAAAGCCAGTATTGCCATTATTACGAATAAAAACGTTCTCTTCATTATGTCTCTGTTGTTTTAGGATTAACAAAGGTAATGAAAAGATTCATTACCTCATAATGTATTAACAAAAATTAAAGACTACTCAATCAACTTATTCTCTGCTTCAAGTGCGTTCCATACGGAATACCTTATTTCCGGATTTGTTTTTTCCAGTTCTTCAAACATCTTTCCGATTGCAGTTCGGTTTGTTTCCCGCTCGTGTGGACATCGCTTGAGCTGTTTTTCGTAGCCTTGTATTTCTGCATACATTCTTATGTCGGCCTCAGCCACCAGACATAGTGGTCTGATGATGGTAAGGGGCATCTTGTTTAATTTCAGACTTGCCGGCATTGTGGAGAAGCGTCCTTGGTAAAATGTGTTCATCAACGCAGTGTGTATGATGTCGTCCATATGATGGCCGAGAGCAATCTTGTTGCATCCTGATTCTTGGGCAAATCTGAGTATTGTTTTGCGTCTGTACCACGAACAGAGAAAACATGTCGGTTTGCGGCAATCGTCTTTCTTGTCGAATCGTGTAGTGACGATATGCAATGGTACGCCAAACCGTTCTGCGAAGTTTTTCAGGTATGCCGTATCCGATTCGTAATTTATGTTTTCTATTTTTATGTGTATGGCTTCGACACTGAATTCCGGCTTGTTTATCATAGCTCTTCTACCAAGCATCTCCAACAGACACAATGAATCCTTTCCACCTGACAGACCTACAAGAATTTTGTCTCCATCTTCTATAAGTCGATAGTCGGAAAGCGCTTTTCTAAAGCGTTTTACAATTTTTCTTTCAAGTTTGTCTTTATTGTTGCTCGCTGGCATGGCATCACTTCATGAATACAAGATATACTGCAAACACTATCAAAAGGAAAGCAAGTGCATGGTTCCATTGCAGGTTCTGTCCGTGAAACATGATATTTGCCATTATAACAAATACAACCAAGCTGATACATTCTTGTATAACTTTCAACTGTACAAGACTAAATGGGCCTCCGTTGTCTTGAAAGCCTATGCGATTGGCCGGCACCTGACAACAATATTCAAAAAAGGCGATAGCCCATGAAAATACAATTACTCCCACCAATGGCCAGTTGCTTGATGTGCCATTCTGTTGCAATTTAAGATGCCCATACCAGGCAAGTGTCATGAACACATTGCTTAGTATGAGCAGTAATACTGTATACAGCCCGTTCATTTGTTTTGTTCTTCCATTAGCTGTTTGTCCATGTTTTCTGCTGCACGCCGTCCGTCTCCCATTGCGAGTATCACGGTGGCTCCGCCCCGTACTATATCACCTCCGGCAAACAGGTCGTGGCGCGACGAACGCATCATGTCGTTTACTGTTATAGTATTCTTTTTCCCAAGTTCAAGACCCGCTACAGATTTCGGGACGAGTGGGTTGGGGGATACGCCTATCGCCACTATCACTTGGTCTACATCTATTACCTTTGTCTCTCCTGTCGGTTCCGGACGCCGGCGTCCTCCTTCGTCCGGCTCTCCGAGTCGCATTACCTCGAGTACAGCCTGCTTGACGGTTCCGTTTGCGTCACCGATATACTCTATTGGGTTGTGCAATGTGAGAAAGTTTATTCCCTCTTCACGAGCATGTTTCACTTCTTCAATCCGTGCCGGCATTTCTGTTTCCGAACGGCGGTATACTATGGTCACCTCAGCTCCCAAGCGTTTTGCCGTGCGGCATGAGTCCATGGCGGTGTTGCCTCCACCTACCACCATCACATGTTTTCCAAAGTTCATTGGAGTGTCGGTATCGGGATTGGCAGCATCCATCAGATTCACTCGTGTCAGGTACTCGTTTGACGACATGACGTTGATAAGGTTTTCACCGGGTATACCCATGAAGTTGGGGAGCCCCGCACCGGAGCCGACAAATATGCCTTTGAATCCGTCGTTTTCCAATTGTTCGATTGAAATGGTCTTTCCTACAATACAATCTGTAGTGAAGTGCACTCCCATCTTTCGCAGGTTGTCTATTTCTACGTCCACAATACTGTTGGGCAGACGGAATTCCGGTATGCCGTATTTCAGCACTCCGCCAATTTCATGAAGAGCCTCGAAAACGTGCACGTCGTAACCGCGTTTTGCCATATCTCCTGCAAAACTCAGTCCCGATGGTCCGGAACCAACCACGGCAATTTTTATATTGTTTGCCGGAGCCATTTCCGGCACGGATATCAGCCCGCTTTGGCGTTCATAATCTGCCGCAAATCTTTCAAGATAACCGATGGCAACGGCCGGCTTGTTCATTTTCAGATATGTACACCGGCTCTCGCATTGCTTTTCCTGAGGGCATACCCTGCCACACACAGCAGGCAGAGCGGAAGTCTGTTTCAGGACTTTGGCTGCCGATAGGAAATCGCCTCTTTCTATGTTTTTTATGAACGTCGGAATGTTTATGTTCACCGGACATCCTTCCACACAACTTGGGTTGACACAATCAAGGCATCGTTTGGCTTCCTGCATTGCCATTTCCGGTGTCAGTCCTATGTTGACTTCTTCTGTGCGTGTTGTAGCTCGGTAGTCGGCGTCCAGTTCCGGCATTGTCACTCTTTGTATCGTTGTGCGATCTTTCGGTTTCAGCGATGCGCGCAATACCTTGCGCCATTGTGCCTCGCGTGATGTCATTTCCTGTACGTTTTCTGCGGTCGTATCGGTTTTCATACCGCCTTTACAGTTGTTGGCAGTCCCGTTTTCAGCCGGCACACTGCTGTCCGGAGCCTTGAGCTCAGCATCCGGCGATGCGTTTGCTGCGGTTTTAAAATGTTCCAGTTCCTCTTGTTCGGCGCGTTTGAATGTTCCCATGCGTTTGAACATCTCGTCCCAGTCGACCAGCGAACCGTCGAATTCCGGACCATCTATACACACAAACTTGGTCTTGCCGCCTATAGTCAGTCGGCAGGCTCCGCACATGCCGGTGCCGTCTACCATGATGGTGTTGAGCGACACGTCGGTCGGTATACCATATTTCTGTGTGAGCATGCAGCAGAACTTCATCATTATCGGAGGTCCTATTGCAAAAGCCTTGTCCACATGACCTTCTTGCTGTATCAGTTTTTCCATGCCGGCCGTCACCATGCCTTTTTCACCGTAAGAGCCGTCATCTGTCATTATGATAAGCCGGTCGCTACTTGCGCGCACCTCGTTTTCCAATATAATCAGGTCTTTGTTACGTCCGGCAATGACTGACAATACTCTGTTGCCTGCAGCTTTCAGCGCCCGGATGATGGGAAGCATCGGAGCCACGCCGACACCACCCCCGGCACAAATCACTGTGCCGAACTTTTCAATGTGTGTCGGTGTGCCGAGGGGTCCCACCACATCGGCTACATTGTCACCTTCGTTCAACCGGCACAGCTTGATTGACGACAGACCAACCTCCTGCACTACAAGTGTTATTGTGCCGCGTTTTATATCAGAGTCTGCTATGGTCAGTGGCATGCGTTCTCCTTTACTGTCGATGCGCACAATCACGAAATTGCCTGCCTTACGGCTCTTTGCTATCATCGGAGCCTCTATCTCAAAGAGAAAAACTTTCTCTGAGAAACGCTTTTTCTTTACTATTCTGAACATGTTGTTGAAGATTTGGAGGTTGGAAGCATACGACTTTTAAAAGTTTTTGTCGTCCAATATCTCAAAACCGCAGTAGGGTACGAGACACTTCGGTACCCGTATGCCTTCCGGTGTCTGATTGTTTTCTATGATAGTGGCCACTATTCTAGGTAGGGCCAAAGCCGAACCGTTCAGTGTATGGCACAATTCCGTCTTCTTGGTTTCGTAGTTGCGGTAGCGGCATTTCAGTCGGTTGGCCTGATAGCTTTCGAAATTCGATACTGATGAAACTTCCAGCCAGCGTTTCTGTGCGGCACTATACACTTCGAAGTCGTAGCATATGGCAGAAGTGAAACTCATGTCACCGCCACAGAGACGTAGTATGCGGTAGGGCAGTTCGAGTTTTTTTACCAGACCTTCCACGTGTTCAAGCATTTCGTTGAGACTTTCGTACGAGTGGTCCGGAGTGTCGATACGTACAATCTCAACCTTGTCAAACTGATGCAGACGGTTCAGGCCGCGCACATCCTTGCCATAACTGCCGGCTTCACGGCGGAAGCATCCGGAGTAGGCACAACGCTTGATGGGCAAGTCTTTCTCGTCGAGAATCACGTCACGGAATATGTTTGTCACCGGAACTTCGGCCGTAGGAATCAGGTATAGGTTGTCCTCGTTGCAGTGGTACATCTGTCCTTCTTTGTCGGGCAACTGCCCCGTACCATATCCGGATGCCTCGTTGACAACATATGGCGGCTGTACTTCCAGATAGCCGCTCTTGCGTGCTTCCTCAAGGAAGAAAGCTTCCAATGCGCGTTGCAAACGGGCCATTTTACCGATGTATACAGGAAATCCCGCTCCTGTGATTTTAACACCGAGGTCAAAGTCTATCAGATTATATTTCTTGCATAGATCCCAATGACACATGGCTTCCTCGCCCAAATCGGGCATCTGACCGCCTTCTTTCACCACCACATTGTCCTCGGCACCGGCACCTTCCGGTACATCGTCGTTGGGGATATTTGGAATCGAGCACAAGAGTGTCGTCAGTTCCTTTTCCGCTTTGGTCATCTCATCTTCCAGAATCTTGTCGGATTGTTTCAGTGCGGCTACTTTTGACTTTATTTCTTCAGCCTCTTCTTTTTTGCCTTGCTTCATCAGTGTTCCCACTTGGGCAGCCATAAGTTTGGCTTCTTGCTTGTTCTTGTCTGATTTTGCTTGTGCTTCACGACGGCGTCTGTCTGCTTCGAGCACATTTTCAATGGCTTCTTTTGCACCTTTGAAGTGCTTTTTTCCCAAGCCCTTTATCACACGTTCAGTTTCTTCACTGATT
>ERZ778517.2349-NODE-2349-length-11153-cov-4.074428_pt1 | contig 11153 bp, 13 predicted proteins | sample MGYA00510341_ERZ778517 | MGnify/ENA primary metagenome ERZ778517 (study PRJEB29527, sample SAMN07138964) | mouse gut metagenome | material: feces | host: mouse | place: China:Nanjing | collected 2016-01-25 ... | reverse complement strand
GATTTGGAACATCAACAAATCTTCGTTTGGGATGAAATGTATGAAAAGGGTCTATCTAACAAACGGATTTTTGAAGTCCTGCAATCCATGGGATATGTCAAAGACCATTTCACCGCCGACAGCGAAGAACCCAAATCAATAGACGAATTGAAAGGTTACGGTTTGAGAACCAAAGGGGCGGTCAAGGGCAAAGACAGCGTGATGAACGGCATTCAATGGATTCAGGACTTCGAAATCATAATTCATCCCAGGTGCGTGAACTTCATCACTGAAATTTCGAACTATACCTGGGCAACAGACAAGTTTGGAAACAAACTGAACATTCCGATTGACGATTTCAACCACTTGATGGATGCTATGCGTTACGGTTTGGAAAAACACATCAAGAAAAACGGTTGGATTTATTAAAAGGTAGGTGATTGAATGCTGAAACCCGAAGAAATATATGCGTTGATTCAGGATGATGCAACTTCCGAAAGGAAGCGTTCGGCAGAAGTCGGGCGCAGATACTATGACGGAAAGCACGACATTCAGAATTATAAACTGTATTATTACAACGCAGACGGCAAACTGGTGGAAGATACCACCCGAAGCAACATCAAAATCAGTCATCCGTTCTTCACGGAATTGGTTGATCAGTGCGTTCAATATATGCTGTCGGGCAAGGAAAGTTTCGTCAAGTCCGACACACCCGAATTGCAAACCGAATTGGATTTGTACTTCGGCGATGACTTCAAATCAGAACTGGCAGACACCTTGACCGATGTGTGCAGTTGTGGTTTCGGTCACATGTACGCATACAAGAACGCAAACGAAAGGACGGCGTTTGTCTTTGCCGATGCAATGGGCGTTGTCGAAGTCAGAGCGAAAGACACTGACGATCACACAGAATATGTCATCTATTGGTACATAGACCGCATCGACAAAGGGCAGAAGAAAATCAAGCGCATCCAGGTTTGGGACAAAAGTCAAGTCACCTATTTCGTACAGGTGGACGAAGGCAAAATCGAAAAGGACAAAGACGAACCCATCAATCCACGCCCCCATGTCGTATATGAGAAGGACGGTGAAGAAGGCAAGTTCGGTGATGCGCTTGGATATATTCCATTCTTCCGCATAGACAACAACAGGAAACAGACCAGTCACTTGAAGCCTGTCAAGGACATCATTGACGATTATGACCTGATGTCCTGCGGACTGTCGAACAATATCCAGGATGTCAGCGAAGCGGTGTGGGTGGTCAAAGGCTTCCAGGGTGACAACCTTGAAGAAATGATTCAGAATGTCAAGACCAAAAAGCACATCGGCGTTGAACCTGACGGTGATGTTGACATCAAGACCATTTCCATTCCGTATGAAGCACGAAAAATCAAGATGGAAACGGACGAAAAGAACATCTATCGTTTCGGTATGGGTTTCAATTCGGCGCAGTTGGGTGACGGCAACATCACGAATGTTGTCATCAAATCAAGGTATGCGCTTTTGGATTTGAAGTGCAACAAACTGGAAATCCGTTTGAAAGCCTTCTTGAAGAACCTGGTCAAGATTGTCTTGCAGGAAATCAACGAAGCGAACGGCACGGATTATCAACCCAAAGATGTTTACTTCGAATTTGACCGTGAAGTCATGACGAATGCGACAGACAACGCCACGATTGACTTCACAAAGGCGCAGACGGAACAGGTTCGAATGACAACCCTTCTGAATGCAGCATCCCTTCTTGACAATGAAACCGTGCTGAAAGCGATCTGCGAAATTCTTGAAATTGACTACGAAGAAGTGAAGGACAAAATCCCGAAACAACCGGCAACGGATTTGAACGCAGCAAGCGAAAAGTTGGCAGGTGTCGTTCCCCAGGAAGGCGGTGACGATGGGGGCGGTGGTACGGTATGAATTCAAGACAGAAAGAAGTGATTGCAGCATCCCTTGATGATGAAAAAGCCGTTCTTTCTGCGCTTGAAAAGAACTACACCGTTGCACTTGCGGACATAAAACGGAACATCAAGGAACTGCAATCAAACCCTTTGACACAATCGAAGGCATATCAACTGGACTTTCAAAGGCAGTTGGAAAAGCAGATTTCGGGCATTCTTGACAATCTGTCGGGCAAAAACTTCGCATCCATTGCCGATTATCTGAATACTTGCTATCAGACAGGGTTCATCGGTGCGATGTACGACATACAAGGGCAAGGTGTTTCGCTGATTTTACCTATCAATCAAGAACAGGTGTTGAAAGCCGTTCAAAAGACCGGCGATGACATCAAACTGGTGAACAAAATCGGCGTTTCCACGAAGGAACTGAAAACACAGGTTCTTGAAGAATTGAAAAGGGGATTTGCCAGTGATCTGACCTACACCGACATTGCACGGAACATCAGCAATCGGGGACAGGCGAACTTGGGGCGGTCAATGACCATTGCAAGGACAGAAGGACACCGTGTGCAGAGCGAAGCGAAGATGGATTCCTATCACGCAGCGAAGGCGAAGGGTGCTGATATAGTCAAACAGTGGGATGCAACGCTTGACGGCGCAACCAGGGACACACACCGAATGCTTGACGGACAGGTCAGAGAACTGGACGAAGATTTCACAGTCTTGGGCGCATCTGCCCCCTATCCTGGGGGATTTGGTGACCCTGCGGAAGATTGCAACTGCCGTTGTTGTATGTTGCAAAGGGCAAGGTGGGCAGTCGAAGATGAAACCACCTATGACAAGTGGAATAACGAAACAGGGGGCATCATTCAATGCACTGGATATGACGATTTCAAAGAAAAATACTTGAAAGCAGCGGAAGCATTGACAGAAAACGCCGAAAGCGGTATAATGTCAGTCAAGGAATGCAAGGATTTCAACAGTCTTTCTTCCTATATGATGGCGCAGTACGGCGTTTCCGTTGATGAAAGCGTTCACGCCCTGGATTTTCCTGCGGTTCAGCAGTCCTTGATGGGTGTCGAACAGGTTATGGAAGAATTCCCCCAGGCGCAAAGTGCGCTGAAAGGAATTTCAACTTCCAAATCGGGTGTGATGTCGGCAAGTTTCAATGGAACAATCAACTTCAACCCGAATTATTATCAGAACGGTGACCCACGGGTCGCACACACGATGGTTCAAGGCATCACAACAGGATTTCACCCTGCGAACACTGGTGTTCTTGAAACTGGCAGTCACGAAATGGGGCATCTGTTGGAAAGGGCATTGATTGAAATGTCGCACCCAGGCGTTGGTGCTTTGGATCAACTGTATCGGGCGCAGGCGTGGAGTAAATGCACAGAAGCGACAAACATCATTTCCGAAGCCTGCAAGATGGCGAAAAAGACCGAAGAAGGCAAAGGTTTGGTCAATAGTCAGTTGAAGGCAATGGTTTCGGGATATGCGACAAAGAACAACAGCGAATGCCTTGCAGAATGCGTTGCGGACTATGTTGCAAACGGCGAAAATGCTTCCATTCTTTCGAAAGAAGTTTGGAAAATCTTGAAAGGAAAACTTGGTTGACATGGAAAACTTCGAAGATGTGAAAAAATTCTTTGATTATCTGATCATAGACGATGACGGTTGGAAGGGCATCAGGGACGATGCACCCGAATCCGCCAAAAAAGCCTATGCAGAATATATCGAGAAGGAAAAAGCAAACGCCGAAAAGGGCATCAAGGCGTAACGCCCACAACAATTCAATGATTGAAGCATCCTGAAAAGGGTGCTTTTTTCATACACTTCTTCAAAAGTCAGAAGTAAAACAGAGCATTTCAAAATCCTGATGTAACAGGTAAAAATCATATTTGAAAAAGGACGGTACAAAGACATGACATTGCAAGAAATTTTGAAAAGTCAGGGACTGACGGACGAACAGATTCAGACGATTGTCGGGGAAATGAAGCAGAACAAAATTTTCACGGCATCCGAAGAAAACCTTGACATCCGCTACGGCAAGTTGAAAACGGACTTCGAGAGCCTGACCAAACAACACGGCGAATCCACTGCCCTGATAGAGCAGATGAAAAAGGACAATGCCGGCAACGAAGCAATGCAGGGCAAAATTGCCGAATACGAAGGGAAGATTGCAACCCTTGAAAACGAGTTGCAGCAGACCAGGGTCGATTCGGCGTTGAAGGTTGCCTTGCTTGAAGCGAAAGTCCTTGATGTGGATTATCTGACTTTCAAAATCAAAGAGAAGGGCGAAGTCAAACTTGACGAAAACGGAAAAGTCAAGGGCATTGACGAAACCATTGCATCTTTGAAAACGCAGTTCCCCAGTCAATTTTCTACGGAAACGAAAAAGAAGATTGACGAAAACAAACTGCCTGGTGGCGAACCCGACAACAAACACGGCGTGACCAAAGAGCAGTTCGACAAAATGGGTTATCAGGAAAGGTTGCGGTTGTTCAACGAAAATCCCGATGCCTACAAAGAATTTACCGCAACCGACAAATAAAAATCAATTATCAAAAGGATGGTAAAAAATTATGCCTAATCAGACCACAAAAATTGCAGACCTTATCAACCCCCAGGTCATGGCGGATATGATTTCCGCCAAAGTCGAAAAGAAAATCATCGTTGCGCCTTTCGCAAAGGTTGACACTTCGCTTGTCGGCGTACCTGGCAACACGATCACCGTTCCCAAATACGGCTACATCGGCGATGCCGAAGATATTGCCGAAGGCGTTGCCTGCGGTACGGTGAAACTTTCTACCGGCACGACCACCGCAACCGTGAAGAAAGCGATGAAGGCGGTGGAACTCACGGACGAAGCAGTCCTTTCGGGTTACGGCAACCCTGTCGGCGAAACCAACAATCAGTTGGCGAAGGCTATTGCATCGAAGGTTGACAACGATGCGTTGGATGCGCTGTACGGCGCAAAACTTGTTCACAACGGCAGCGCAGGTGTTCTTTCCTACAATGCGGTTGTGGATGCCGTTGACCTTTTTGACGAAGAAGTCAACAGCGAAAAGGCGATGTTCGTCAACCCGAAGCAGGTCACGCAACTTCGCAAAGACCCGAACTTCATTTCGGCGGATAAATACACCGGCAAGGTCATCATGACCGGCGAAATCGGCATGATTGCGAACTGTCGCATCGTTCCTTCGAAGAAGGTCAAGAAAGTCACCGTCAGCGGTGTCGAATATTACGCTTGCCCCATCATCAAGTTGAACAACGATGCCGAAACCGAAGAAGATGCACCGGCAATCACGGTCTATCTTAAAAAGGACACTTCCGTTGAAACGGAAAGGGAAAGTCTTGCGAGAAAGACCAACATTTCCGTTGACAAGCACTACACCGTTGCACTTACGAACGAAAGCAAAGTCGTTCTTGCAAAGATTGCAGCGGAAGCACCTGCGCCTGCACCCGAAAACAACGGCGGTCAGGACGAAAACGAATAATCGAATAAACCTGCAACTGGGGGATGTGCTGAAAGGTGCATCCCCTTATTTGTGGGGAAGGGGTGCAATATGATCATAACTGTCGAAGAAATCAAGGCAATGGACGAATTCAAAGACATGTCGGAAGCAACCATCAAAAGGAAGTTGACGGCAATCGAAGAATTGGTTCGTGGCTATACCAACAACAATTTTCAGAGCAGGGCGAAACGAATTCACGCACCTTCTTCCGAATCGAAACTTCAAGGGATTTGCGAATATTTCAAGGAAGGGGACACGGTGCAGATTACCGAATCGGAAGTCAACGATGGCTTGTATGTCATCACAGCAATCGACAAGGAAAACGGCACAATTACCCTTGACAAAGAACTGTACGAAGCAGGACACAACCTGGTGACCAAAATCGAATATCCGACAGCGATTGTTGAAGGAACAGTCAACCTGATGCTGTGGGATGTCGGAATGCGTGACAAGGTGGGAATTGCTTCGGAAACGCTGTCAAGACATTCTGTGACATACTTTTCGCAGGATGCAGGGAATCAGTTGATGGGTTATCCGGTGACCCTTCTTGGCTTCCTGAAACCCTTCACGAAGGCACGGTTCTGATGAAGAAAATCGGCGGAAACACATTCGCATTGTTCCAAACAAAGGTGAAAGGCAAACGCAACGAAATCGGTGAATGCGAAAACACTTGGGTTGATGCGCTGACCATCAAAGGGTGGCTTGACTTGTCGAACGGCGATTCAAAGCGTACCATTTACAGCGCAAAAATCCAGGAATCCACGCACATGTTTTTGTGTGATTATCAACCTTTGACCTTTGCACCGAAGGCGGAAGCACCGGACGAAAAAATCACGCTGACGGCAGAGAATGCAAGAATAATCATCGAAGGTCAGGTCTATGACATTATGCTGATTGATGACCCCATGAACATGCATCAGCATTTTGAAATTTATCTGAAATATACAGGCGGTCAAGGTGGCTGAAAACGAAGGCATTCAGTTCGAAGATAACCGTGCAAAAGTATTGGAAGCAATGGCGGAAAAGGCTGTTGCTTTTTTATTTGAAGCGGTTGCAGAACTGCAATCACAAACCGCCAGGAATAGCAGAGTTGACACAGGGCAAACAAAGGGGTCTTGGGACACCCATGTTGACGAAGCAACCCTTGAAGCAAAAGTTGGTTCGGCACTGGAAAACGCTATTTGGGAAGAATTCGGCACTGGCGAATATGCCCTGAACGGTGACGGCAGAAAGACACCGTGGGTGTACACAGACCGCCAGGGCGAAACCCATTTCACGCACGGCAAGAAACCGAACCGTGCGCTGTGGAACGCCTTCCAAACCCTTAAACCGAAACTGATTAAAAGGGCAGAAGCGTTGATGAAGGAGTTGAACAGACAATGATTGAAGTGCTGAAAGTTTTGAACGACCACATGGTGCAGAAATTAAAACTGAACTATGAATTCGGTCAGTACACGGAAACACCGCCCAAATACCCCTATTGGGTGGGTGATTACACAGAGCCTGAACCGCTTGAAGAAGATGGGTTGACAACGCCCACGGTCACGCTGACAGGGTTTGCAAGGGGTAGTTTCTTGGGACTGGAAGAAAGCAAGCAGAAAATCAAGGACTACTTCAAGGACGGCGTTTCGGTGATCACCGAAAGCGGTTCTGCGGTAGTCATTTACTATGCAGGCAGTCTGAACATCCCTTCGGACGAACAAGACCTGAAAAGGTCGCAAATCAATTTATCAATAAAAAAATGGAGTGTATAAAACCATGAACGAAGAATTCAGAACGCATGGCGTGACCGAAAACACGCCGAAAGAAATCCTGCTTGGCGCAGGTACGATTCACAAAGGCTTGAAGTTCGACAAAGAAAACAAGAAGTGGAACATCAAGGAATCGTTGTTTGGCGCAACGAGCGGTGGCAACAAACTTTCTATCGTTCCCGAAGTGTTGGATGTCGAAGTTGACGGCGCACTTGTCAAAACGAAGGGATTGACCTTCAAGCAGGGCGAAACGGCAACTTTGGAAACGAACCTTCTTGAACTTACGCCCGAACTCATCAAGACCCTTGTCATCGGCGAAGTCGCAGACAATTCCGAAGTCGAAGGGTATGACTTGATCGAATCCAGGGCGGACATCAAAGAAGGGGACTATTTCGAAAACATTGCCTTTGTCGGCAAGAAAACGGACGGAACGCCCATCATCGTCATCCTTGACAACGCCCTTTGCACTTCGGGATTCGAAGCGGAAGGCAAGAACAAGAACGCAGCAGTCATGAAGGCAACCTTCGAGTGCTACGCAGACCCGAACAAAGGCAATCTTGACAAATTGCCTTATCACATTTACTACCCCAAAAAGGCAGTAGCAACCACGCCCGAAGCAGGCACGGAATCCGAACCGCAGACGGCAAAATCAACCAAATAAAAGAAGGAAGGTATTTGAACAATGAACAACGAAATCAAAGAAGCGGTTGACACCGCAGACAAAAAGGCATACGAATTCAGAAAACTGGGCGCACTTGACATTGCGCCCATGTGCAAAATCATCGGCAAAATCGGCATCACCGAATTCGGCAAATGTTTCGAAAGCGAAACGGTCTTGAACCTTATCAAGCAGATGAAGGGACAGAAGAACGCAGCGCAGATTCAGGACATTGCAGGGTTGCAGGTGGTTTTGGAAATTGCAAACATCATCGTTTGCCACATTCCCGAAGTCGAAAAGGACATCTTCACACTTCTTGCAAGTGTCAGCGGTTTGACCGTGGATGAAGTTAGGGCGTTTGACCTTGCAACCTTCACGGAAATGGTGATTGATTTCATCAAGAAACCCGAATTCAAGGATTTTATTGGGGTTGTTTCAAAATTGTTCAGATAGGCTTCAACAGATATATGGACTTGCTATTCCACAGATATGCAAGTCCATATTTTCTTATTGACCAAATGATTTCGGTTGAAGGTTTCAGTGGATTTGTGCAGGAATTGCACGACAGAACCGAAGAAGAAAAGTTGTGGGAATTCTTCCTGCACAAAGTCCGTGATAAATCGTTCGAAGAATTCAAAGGTGCTTTGAACAATCAACCGAAGGAATCTTTCGAATTCTCAAAGACCCAAATTGAAACAACAGTGAACAATTCCTTTGATATTATGCAGGGATTCATCCCTGATGACCTGTAAAGGGGGTGAACAACGCACATGGAACTTTTCAAACTATTCGGCAGTATAGCGGTTGACAACGCTGATGCAAACAAGGCTATTGACGAAACAGGCGAAAAGGCAGAATCTTTTTCAAGTAAACTGGGGAACGGAATCAAGACCGCAGCAAAGTGGGGAACTGCCATCGTTGCAGGTGCAACAACCGCTGTCGCAGGTCTTGCAAAGTTCGCACAATCTTCCGCTTCAACGGCGGACAACATCGACAAGATGTCCCAAAAAATCGGCATTTCCCGACAAGCCTATCAGGAATTGGATTTCATCTGTTCCCAAAGCGGAACTTCCGTTGACAGTCTGCAAATGGGTATGAAAACCCTGGTTGCAGCAATGGATGGTGCAGCATCGGGAACGGAATCGAACATTGCACAGTTCGAAAGACTGGGTGTGTCCGTGACCGATGCAGAAGGCAACCTTCGTTCACAGGAAGAAGTGATGTGGGAAGTCATGAACGCTTTGCAGGCGATGGATAATCAGACCGAAAAAGCAAGACTTGCCACAGAACTGTTCGGAAGGTCGGGTTCGGAATTGATGCCACTTTTGAACGGCGCAACAGGTTCGATTGATGCGATGAAAGAGCAGGCAAACGAACTTGGTCTTGTCCTGGGTGATGAACTCATTGACAACGGCGTTGTTCTGACGGACACCCTTGACCAAACGAAAAGGGCGTTCCAGTCCATCATCACGCAGTTGGGCGGTTCGTTGATGCCCATTCTGACGAAGGTTCTGTCCTACATTCAGAAGGCGTTGCCTTCAATCACGGCGTTGGTTGATAAACTTGCACCGGTGTTGGCAAAACTGTTTGACCAGTTGCTTCCGCCTTTGATGGAACTTGCGGAAGAAGTGTTCCCGATCTTGATTGACTTGATTGAAATGCTTATTCCGCCAGTCGCAGAAATCGTCAGTTCGCTTTTGCCGGTGATTACAAGTCTTTTGCAAGCGGTCATCAAACCGTTGACAAACTTGCTGAAAACCGTGCTTCCACCGCTCATCAAAATAATTCAGGCGGTTATTCCGCCCCTGGTGGAAATCATTCAAGCAATCCTGCCCATCATCACGCAGTTGATTGAAGCACTGATTCCTATAATCGAAGAAATAATCGAATCGATCTTGCCGGTTGTCATCGAACTGATCAATGCCCTTCTACCCATAATCAAGCAGTACATTGACACGGTGCTTCCGATTGTCATTGATTTGATAAATAAACTGATACCCATAATCAAACAAATAATCACTTCCGTTTTGCCTGTGGTCATCAACTTGATTCAGAAGTTGACACCGCTTCTTGCAAACATAATCAGTGCGGTTCTACCTGCGATTATTCAGTTGATCAATGTGCTGACACCGTTGTTTGATTACATTATCGAAAACATATTGCCCATCATAATCAAGTTGATCGAAACGCTGATTCCGATAATCACGGACATCATCGTGAAGATTTTGCCTGTTATCATTGAACTGGTCAGCACAATCATTCCGATACTGATGAAGATAATCGAAGCAATTCTTCCAGTCATCATTCAGTTGCTTGACATCATCGTTCCCATATTGGTGCAGGTGCTTGATGCAATCTTGCCCATTCTCATTTCGTTGTTGGAACTCATTTCACCGCTTCTTGAAGCGTTGATTCCTATTCTGCAACCGATTTTGGAATTGTTGGCACTTTTGCTTGAACCGCTCATTCAGTTGCTTGACCTTATCCTTCCGCCCTTGATTGAAGTCATCAGGGTGGTTGCGGATGTTCTGACTGGGGTGTTGTCGGGTGCGTTCTCATTCGTCACCGACATAATCAATTCGGTCATCACCGGACCCCTGGGCGGATTGTTGGAAATGTTGAAGAACATCATCACCTTCATCACTTCGGTGTTCAAAGGGGATTGGAATTCGGCGTGGAAGGCACTTGGAAACATTCCTGTCGGCATCATCAACGGTGTCATTTCGGGGTTTGAATCCTTGCTGAACTTCTTCATCAACGGCATCAACAAAATCACCAAAGGTCTTTCATCCGTTTGGACTTGGATTGGCATTCCTGCAATTCCTGCAATCCCCACGGTCAGTTTCAGGCGCATTCCGCAACTTGCCGAAGGTGGTGTCTTGGAAAAAGGGCAGGTCGGCTTCCTGGAAGGTGACGGTGACGAAGCGGTTGTTCCGTTAGAAAAGAACACTGGGTGGATTCAGAAGGTTGCAAATAAAATCTATGAATTCAACCTGGAAGCAACCCAAAACACAGCAGATGTCGCAGGACAGGCGGAAATGTTGGCTGACCGTATAACGGCAAGCATCGACAATCAGACCAGTGTGCTGTCGAATGTGCTGAACACAATCCTTCAAGCAATCTACAAACTTGACGAAGGTTTGGGTGATAAACTTTACGATGCGATGTCAGGATTGCAGTTCCGCATCAACGAAAGGGAATTTGCCCGATTAGTAAAGGAAGTGTGATATGCTTGAAAGAATAAAGTTTGTAAACCACATGAACGAAACGATGGACTGGGGAAGCGGATGCAACGGCATTTTCGTGAACTCAAATGACCTGCGAAATTATTCGTGGGACTACACGAAGG
>ERZ778517.2347-NODE-2347-length-11161-cov-8.412120_pt1 | contig 11161 bp, 10 predicted proteins | sample MGYA00510341_ERZ778517 | MGnify/ENA primary metagenome ERZ778517 (study PRJEB29527, sample SAMN07138964) | mouse gut metagenome | material: feces | host: mouse | place: China:Nanjing | collected 2016-01-25 ... | reverse complement strand
CCATCCCGGCAGCCACCTTTCAAAACTTTCTGAAGATGACTGTCTTGCCCGTATAGCTGAATCGATTAATATCACCCTTGAAGAAACCTCCGGAGTGACCGCCGTGCTGGAAAATGTGGCCGGACAAGGCACAAATATCGGACACTCATTCGAGCAACTGAGAACCATTATCGACAGAGTTGACGACAAATCAAGAATAGGCGTCTGCATAGACTCATGTCATGCCTATTCAGCAGGCTATGACCTCGCAACCCCCGAAGGATACGACAACACATGGAGAATGTTTGATGAAATAATCGGATTCAAATATCTGAAAGGGATGCACCTTAACGATGATAAACGAGAACTAAATTCTAGAATTGACCGACATGAAAGCATAGGGAAAGGCACCATCGGAGATGGTTTCTTCTCGCGCCTTGTCAATGACTCTCGATTCGATTCAATACCATTGATTCTGGAGACACCTGACGACTCATTGTGGCCTGAGGAAATTGCATGGCTCTATAGCAGGATTGAATCTTAAAATCAGTTCATGCCTCAGTTGCTGATATATTGACTAAAACCTACTAAATAAATTTTACATGAAAACTAAACCGGATTTAAGTTTCTGGAAATTGTGGAATCTGAGTTTTGGATTCTTCAGTGTCCAGATTGCTTATGCTCTCCAAAGCGCAAATGTATCGCGTATTTTCACTACAATCGGCGCAGACCCCCACGATTTAAGCTACTTCTGGATTCTTCCGCCGCTTATGGGATTGCTGGTGCAACCCATCGTCGGAATGATGAGCGACAGAACCTGGAACCGCTTCGGCCGACGTCTACCTTATCTGATTTTTGGAGCCACCATAGCAGTTATTGTGATGTGTCTGCTTCCAAATGCCGGGAGCTTCCAGTTCACGGTTGCAAGCGCCATTCTGTTTGGCCTTGTCGCACTAATGCTTCTCGACACTTCTATAAATATGGCTATGCAACCATTCAAAATGCTGGTCGGAGACATGGTAAACGAAAAGCAGAAAGGACTCGCATACTCTATTCAAAGTTTTTTATGCAACTCAGGATCTGTTGTGGGCTACATATTCCCTATATGCCTTGGATGGTTTGGAGTCCGCAACACAGCTACCTCCGGCGTAGTGCCACCCACCGTGATATGGGCCTTCTATATAGGTGCTGCAATTTTACTGCTTTGCGTGATATACTCTCTGATTAAAATCAAGGAATGGCCTCCTAAGGTTTATAATGAATACAACGGCGGCGGTGAGACTACAGAAGGGAAATCTTCAAACCCCGGAATCATAAAACTCCTTGTGAATGCCCCCAACACATTTTGGACAGTTGGCCTTGTGCAATTTTTCTGCTGGTTCGCATTCCTTTTTATGTGGACCTACACCACAAACACCGTTGCACACAATGCCTTTGACACTCCCACAACCGAAAGCGTGGTCGGAATAACAGATGGCAACAAATTGTATGAAGCTAAAAATCTTCTCATAAATGATTCTATCCTTATCGTAAGCCACGGACATCCGCTGGCTTCAGGAATAGAATGTGGAGGTGTGTTTTATCCTGCCTCGCAGGTTATCATAAACGGCAACGACACAATTGTTAATAACCACAACATCGCCTTCAATGAGAATGGCATGGAAAAAGTGGCTTTCAATAAGGTTATTCCTTCTGTATCGTCAATAACTATTGACGGAACTAACCTTCAGGATTGTTCAGACGTGAAGGTCAAGGATTATCTGTCACGTCTTCAGGGCTCATTCAAGCTCACCGAAGCAGCAATAGTCGCTACGGGTGCAGATGGCAAACTGTCTGTGGAAGATGCCTCGTCACATTACATCGAAAATGCCGCCAATTGCTCTTATGAAACCAAGACAGTGCTAAATTCCGCCACACCGCAATATAATGACGCAGGCAATTGGGTAGGACTTCTTTATGCAATCCAGGCGCTCGGCTCTGTGGTATGGGCAGTGCTTCTGCCTAAATTCAAAAGCCGTAAATTCTCCTATTCACTCAGCCTTCTTCTTGCAGGCGTAGGCTTTATAATGATGTCTTTCATTACCAATCAATACCTCCTTTTTGTGGCATTCATTCTCATAGGATGCGGATGGGCAGCCATGCTTGCCTGGCCCTTCACAATTCTCACAAACTCGCTTAAAGGCGGAAATATCGGCGCCTACCTTGGCCTCTTCAATTGCACCATATGCCTTCCGCAGATTGTTGCGGCACTCGTTGGAGGCTGGATTCTGTCTCTTCTCAGCAATCCGGGAGAACTTGCACCAGAATATCTCATGATGATGGTAGCCGGCATATCAATAATTATTGGCGCAGTATGCGTGTTCTTAATTAAAGAACACAAAAGAGAAACTGAAACTCTACAAGAAACTCCTGCATTCAGTGAAAATATCTGATAAGTTCCAACAAAACAAAAAAGCGAGCCGTCGGCTCGCTTTTTTGTTTTGTCACTATTTTTCATCGCAACACTTTTTATCGCAATAACGGCGACACAAAAGCATCTTCATACACCTCCACAGAATAATTCTCGAAATCACCTGTGAGCGCAAAAATATCATACCGATACTCATAATCAGCCCCAAGATTCTTAAGATAAGCATCCGCCCCTATAGTCATGCTCTTCATTTTCTTAAGATTCACTGCATCTTCAGGTTGCATATCCCTTCCGCTTCTCGCTTTGACCTCCACAAAAACTATTATATTCTCTTTTTGCGCTATTATATCGATCTCAATGCGATGAAAATGCCAGTTTCGCTCTCTTATGGCATAACCCTCTTTTATATAATATTCCGCGGCACGGTCTTCGGCAAACTGTCCGAAAGCCCTGTCGCGGATTTTAGATGTCTCGCTCATTAAAATGGCTAAAGAAAATCACTGACAAACAGGTTAAAATGCCTTAAACGACATGTCGAGCCCCTTCACACTATGAGTCAGCGCACCAACCGATATAAAGTCAACCCCGGCCTCTCCATAGGCGCGTAGATTCTCAATCGTGATTCCGCCTGAAGATTCTGTCTCCATAGTGCCTGCCACGAGTTTTACGGCCTCTTTTGTAAGTTCAGGAGTGAAGTTATCGAACATGATGCGGTCAACACCCCCAATCGCCATTACTCTTTTAATATCGTCAAGGCTACGCACCTCAACTTCTATTTTTAGATCTTTGCCGTTATCTTTGCAATATTGGCGGGCTCTCTCGATTGCCTTCTCTATTCCGCCGGCAAAGTCGATGTGGTTATCCTTTATGAGTATCATGTCAAACAAGCCGATACGATGGTTCGTTCCTCCTCCGATTTTCACGGCCTCTTTCTCCATGATGCGCATTCCGGGCGTAGTTTTCCTGGTGTCCAACACTTTTGTGTGCAAACCGCTCAGTTCGTCCTGATATTTTGCAGTCATAGTGGCCACACCGCTCATACGCTGCATGATATTGAGCATTGTGCGCTCTGCAATCAATAATGAGCGCACAGGGCCCTCAGCAACAAAAGCCACGTCACCGGGTTTCACTCTCGCCCCGTCAGCAATCATCACTGTCATTTTTATTGAAGGGTCAACCCTATGAAGCACTTTCTCCGCCTCTTTCACTCCGGCTAAAACTCCTTCTTCTTTCACTATCAGCCGTGAGCGCCCCATTGCATCAGCCGGTATGGTAGAAAGTGTAGTGTGGTCGCCGTCGCCTATGTCTTCTGCAAACGCAAGGTCCAGAAGTCTGTCGATTAGTTCTTCTTTTGTTTCCATGCTATTTTTTTGTAATTTTGCGCGAAGTTACATTTTTTTAGTCATTTCTCCGCATAAGTTTCCAAAAAATATGGATATTTTGCTCCTTACAGTAGGAAAAACCACACAACAATATGTGCAGTCTGGCATCGACGAATACATAAAACGCCTTCGGCGATACATTCCATATAAGATTGAATGCATCGCCGATATAAAGGGTTCAAAAGCCTTGACTGCCGATATAATAAAAGAGAAAGAGGGAGAACAGATTCTTTCCAACCTGTCTCCCTCAGATTTCTGCATTCTACTTGACGAACATGGCAAGGAATTCACTTCCATGCAATTTGCCGGACATCTGCAAAAGATAATGTCGTCAGGAAGAAAGCGGGCCGTATTCATCGTAGGCGGACCTTACGGTTTTTCTCAAGCAGTATATGCACGCGCTGATCAGATGCTGTCGCTTTCAAAGATGACATTCACTCATGAAATGATTCGGCTTTTCTTCACTGAGCAGGTTTATCGCGCCATGACTATCCTTAGAGGAGAGCCATATCATCATGAGTAGAAATTCATCTATTCATCGGTTTCTCTTTTCTCTGATTCCCGAGACAGCCCCTTCTTTTCCAGCTTGATCAAATAAAATCGCTTAAGATATGGAGTAAACGATAATATTACAAGCACAGCCATAACTGTAAGATAAATATACACACAATTTCTCAGTATTCTGATGTTATCCGGTCCAAATGATGACGCATCGCGCGATGTGTCCGGCGATAGAAAGTCATCTATGTCAATAGCATTCAAAGTGCTCTTCCATTCTATTCTGCCGTCTACCAGATAAACCACGCTGGGGTTCCCTCTCACAACCTCCTTTATCTGTGTATCGTCTGCCGTATAGATAGGGTAACTTGCCATTGACAGGTCTTCCCATTCCGCTATCTGCTCAGAAGAGCCTGACACCACGGCAATCATCGTCACGTCATTGTTAACAGACCATTCATAAAGAGAATTCAATTTCCAAGTTGTAGCCGGTGAAACCTCTCTCAAATCGGGCATCATCACTATGAGTTCTTTCCCTTCGGCCACAACCGCATCCTCTGTCTCGTCATCTTCACCATCCTTGCTCCATATTCGCAAAGTCTTCTCTGATTCAGATGAAGACGGCTCAACATCATTTCCGGCTCCTTCCGGCTCCACTTCTCTGCGCTCTACAAATGTCCAGCCTTCAGATTCATCGGGAAGTTCGTCATTTTCTCCATATTCCTTCCGATTGCCATCCTTTTCATATAAAAATACATATTCAGGCTCTGACGAAGATGCCGCATTAAGGTCTACAATACTCTCTCCCAACTTATAAGGACGGAAATCCAGAAGTGGCTGTGAAATGTATCCGAATAATTCTATCACCACAATGAAAAGAGCTGACACTACAAACGCAATCCACTGAAGGGCCGGCGGTATAAGGCACCCACAACGTTTGTTGTAAACTGTCAGCCATGCCACACCGGCAGAAATCACGACATTCTTCCAGAATGTAGCCCAGTTTGATAAGACAAAGACATCGCCGAAACAGCCGCAGTCAGCCACCGGATTATTTATGGCAATCCAAAGCGTGAGTGGAAGCATTATCGCCATTATAATCGCTGCGACAATAGAAATAGACCGCCTGAAACAGCCAAACATCAAAAAAACTCCTGTAAGAAATTCTATGGCACACAAGCCAAACACTCCTACAAGTTCAAGATTCGGCCACACAGAAATCGACAAAGCGGCTAAATAGTCGTCAAACTTATAAAGAGTGCCCCAGGGATCGATTGCTTTTGAAAAACCCGAAAAAATAAACACTGCGCCAACGGCCACTCTCATAAAGACCGTGACCCATTTCGCAGCATTAGATGTGTCAGTCTTCATAATGCAGTTTAATAAGAGCAAACAGGGCATAGTTTATCATGTCCATATAATTGGCGTCGACACCTTCACTGATTATAGTCTTTCCGCCATGGCTCTCGATCTCGCGGGTGCGGAGCAGTTTTTGCAGAATTATGTCTGTGAAACTTGACACTCTCATATGGCGCCATGCCTCATCATAATCATGGTTCTTATTCAGCATAAGAGCCGTTGACTCTGATATTGATTCGTCATATAATTCCACAGCCTTTTCCTTGCTTATGTAATCACCAGAGCCGACTTTAAGTTGAATCAGCGCTATCGCACAATAATTGACGATCCCTATAAATTCCGGCTCAATTCCTTCGTTGATTTTTGCCGATTCCTCCCCTTTTTCCTCAATCGAACGTATGCGACGAGCTTTGATATAGATCTGGTCGGTAAGGCTCGAAGGGCGCATTATCCGCCATGACGTGCCATAGTCTGAAAGCTTCTTGACAAAGATGTCTTTACACATTGCAGTCATAGCCGCAAACTCTGAATTAGTGTCGTGAGTAGTCTCCATTTCCGGTTATTTTTATTTTTATTGCAAAATTAATCAAATTCCAATAAAAAATACCCTCCCTCTTTTGAGTGTATAATATTTAATTTGTTTAATTTTGCATTCTCCTCAATAATTCATTCACATCATTCACCACAATGAGGAAATTTATCCAGGAATGGGCTCCGCAGGAAGCGGTGCTCATGGCGTTGCCCAACAACAACACTGATTGGGCTTACATACTGCATGAAGCACAACTTCAATATGCACGAATTATAGAGACTCTCACAAAGGAAGGCGTGCGCGTTGTGCTTTTATGCGATGACATCGAAGAAGCGGAAGTTCTGCTTAAAAACTCTGTTATTGAGAATGTCACCTTCATTAATATTCCTTATAACGACACCTGGACTCGCGACTATGGCCCCATTTCCGTTATAAAAGATGACACTCTCAGGGCTCTCGATTTCGGATTCAATGGCTGGGGCTTGAAATTTGCTTCCGACAAAGATAATCTGGTAAATCTTCATCTTTCTGAAAAGTTTGTGATGCTCCCGGCCACTTATCGCAACGAACGGGATTTCGTGCTCGAAGGAGGGTCTATAGAAACCGACGGCAACGGCACTTTGCTCACAACAACCAAATGCTTATGCTCTCCAAACCGAAACGGTGGGCTTTCTAAAAAAGAGGCTGAAGAAGAACTGCGCCATCGTCTTGGCGTTGATCATGTCCTGTTTCTTGATTACGGAGCATTAGAAGGCGACGACACTGACTCCCATATCGACACTCTGGCACGCATTGCACCCGACAACACTATCATATTCACAGGATGCCGAAATATCGACGACCCTCAATTTGAAGAATTGTTGAAAATGCGTGCGCAGCTCTCACTTTTCCGCAATGCCTGCGGCGAGCCGTTCAACCTTATTGAACTCCCGCTCCCGGACGCCATATTTGATGAAGACGGGATGAGACTCCCTGCCACCTATGCAAACTATCTTATAACCGACAACGTTATCTTTATGCCCACATATGGACAGCCGGCCAACGACACGCTTGCTATGCAGACAATTAAGATAGCATTCCCCAATCATAAGGTGGTTGGCATCGACTGTACCACCCTTATTAAGCAACACGGATCGCTGCATTGCGCCACAATGCAGATTCCCGTTAACCTGTTTAACCAAGCCGTCTATGATAAATGATTATGACAGCCAGGCGAATCGCCCGGAATTTCCTTTGGATAGAAAAATAGAATCCTCAAAGGAGAACTTAGTGAAAGTTGGAATTGTGCAGCATTCTTTTAGCGAAGATGTGATTTCAAACCGCCAGCGCAACCTTGCAGCCATAGAAAGCCTCGCTGCTGAAGGCGCTCAGCTCATTGTGTTGTCAGAGCTGCACGATTCGCTGTATTTCTGCCAATGTGAAGATGTAGACAATTTTCGCTATGCCACCCGCATAGAAGATTTTGCCAACTTCTATTCAGATGCAGCCGCAGAAAACAATGTGGTGCTTGTGACGAGCTCTTTTGAAAGACGAGCACCGGGATTATACCATAACACAGCAATCGTATTTGATTCTGACGGCTCTATCGCAGGGAAATATAGAAAAATGCATATTCCTGATGATCCCGGATTCTATGAAAAATTCTATTTCACGCCCGGCGACCTTGGATTTGTGCCCGTCGAAACTTCTCTCGGTCGCCTCGGAGTGCTTGTGTGCTGGGATCAATGGTATCCAGAGGGCGCACGCATAATGGCTATGCGTGGTGCAGAGATGCTAATCTACCCTACTGCCATAGGATGGAATCCGGATGATACCGCCGATGAAAAAAAACGTCAGCGCGACGCCTGGATTATTATTCAACGTTCTCACGCTGTGGCAAACGGAATCCCGGTTATAAGTGTCAACAGATGTGGCTTTGAAGAGGATCCGTCAGGACAGACATCAGGAATTGACTTCTGGGGATCAAGTTTTATAGCTGGTCCTCAAGGAGAAATACTTGCTATGGCTACTGATGAAAGCCCGGAAGAATTTATTGTGGAAATCGACAAATTACGCACGGAGAATGTGCGTCACTGGTGGCCTTTTTTACGCGACAGACGCATCGACGCTTATTCCGGCCTGACTTCAAGATTCATCGACTGAACCTCGTGTTCTATGTCTTAAAGAATACATAAAACAAAAGAAGCATCTGCCGGGAAATTAAGACCGGCAGATGATTCCTATTTGTTAGACAGCCTTTTTCATTGGCGGCCACTATCCTTGCGTGCTCTTGCAGGATTCGCAGGGAACCATCCCTTGCGAACTCGCTCCACTTGTTCCGACACCTCTTTTATGCTCCAAAAACAACTGAATGCTGTCACTCCCAAAAGAGCGGAAGCGGTCACACCCTCCACAGCCAAAGAAGCTACAAGAAATATAATCCCGCCGATAAGGAACCACCATTTCACTTTCTCGCCAAAGTAATACTCACCTTTTATTACCAAAGGATGAAACAAACCAATGATAAGAAAGGTGCAGAGCCCTATAAAAAGTCCCTCAAGCCTATATTGCGATAAAAAATCTATCATATGTTATTTAATTAAGTTTTAAATGTCAATCATACCATCCTTTTGCAGAAAGCCACATAAGAGTTTCTACTATCTTAACTAATCAGATACATTTGTTATTGCGCGGCGACTCCGCATCACTCAACAAAAAAATCCTTTCCGTCTAAATAAGATCGATACCGGTCTGCCTCATCTTCCATCCCTGCATCTTCATAGAGCTGTATGATTCTCTCAATCGGCAATCGCTCACCGCGACTTTTCTTATGTGCCGCCATATAATTCAATACTGCGCTCGACATATCGCCACATTTTGCCTGAATATCACCTTTAAGCAGCAAAGCATCATAACTCAATCCATTCTTGCCTTTTACAACTGAATCAAGAATTATCAATGCTTTTTTATTCTCCCCAAGGATGGCATGGCATCGAGCCATCCCAAGCATTGCCGCAACATTGCCGGAATCAACATCATAAGCTTTGGAATAATTCAAATACGCTCCTTCGGCATCCCCTCCCTCAGCAAGACACATGTCGCCGAGCTCTACAAATTCCTTCGAAAGTATGCAAAGTTTATCCGACAGAGTATCTATTTTATTTTTCAACACGTTTATTTCTCCCAGATACCCGGAGATCAAGCGTCTGACACTTTTTCTACCCAACGCTCCCGTAAGAACATTTATCCTCCATAAAGATTCAATTGTATCTTCATAATTGCCTGTCACAAAACTGTCAATTGCTTTTGACGCAAGCAAACCCGCCTCTGCTTCTCTAAGTGCTTTTTCTGCCGCCTCTTTATCGTTAAACTGCTGACTGAAATCCGATGCACCCTTACTTACTATCACATCGCATCTCCTTACCGGACTCACAAAACTTAACCCATCTATGCTTCGACACCTGCTCAAAGCCACATAAGTCTGGCCGGCGGAGAACGCACCTCCCTCCATGTCAATATTCACTTTATTGAAAGTTAGTCCCTGGCTTTTATGAATTGTCAATGCCCATGCCGCCTTTAGAGGATATTGAGTGAACCTGCCGATGACTTCCTCCTTTACCTTTCTCGCTTTTTCATCATATGAATAATTAATATTTTCCCATGTCTCTTTTTCCACTGCCACAATTCTGCCATCTTCGAGTTCAATCGTAATTTCATTCGGCTTCAACTCTTTAATTTTAGCCAAAGTGCCATTCACCCATCGTTTTTCTTTGTCATTTCTTATGAGCATGACTTGAGCATCCACTTTCAAAGCAAGCGACAAATCTGTCGGCAGTATTTTCTCAGGAAAATCATCCTTTATTTCCCCTTCATATACCACTTCCTCATGATCTATCGATTCCATTTTCTCTTTATTAATTGCCGAAACTACATCTCTTCGCGAAGCAAGCGTGATTCCGAACGAACCCTCTTCCTCCGTTTCAAAACACGATGCAGTGCGGTCAACTCTTGAATTCAACAAGTCAAAATCATCACGAGTTGCCTTGTTTAGTCTGACACGGTCTAAGAGTTCAATAAAATTCGTATCAGTCTGGCGATATATTTTCTTTAATTCAATCGATATCAAATTAGCAGAGTTATAGGCCAAAGCATTGAAAAAAAAGAAATCAGCATAATACTTTGCAAGTATCGGCCGAGTGTCGGAAGTAACAACCGGCTCAAGTTGAAAAATATCTCCAACCAGCAACAGTTGCACTCCGCCAAACGCCAATCCTCGCTTATTTCTTATCCCTCTGAGAGCCCTGTCAATAAAATCAATCATATCCGGGCGAACCATCGAAACTTCATCTATTATTATTAAATCAAGTTCCTGAATCAGTTTTCGCTTACGACGTGAAAATTTTCTGCTTTTTCTTAACGAGCCGACAGAATAGTCAGGGTCATCCGGAGGCACCGGACGCATCGGCATCTGAAAAAAAGAGTGAATGGTGACTCCGCCCACATTCACGGCTGCGACACCGGTAGGAGCCAACACCACATAATTTTTTCTTAAATTGTCGCATATATATCTTAGGAACGTAGATTTTCCGGTTCCGGCCTTTCCGGTAAGGAAAACATTTGCCGTAGTATTTTTTAGCAACTCATAAGCCTGAAGAAACTCCGGATTATCAAGGTCTATTGTATGTGGGACAGCAATCATAAGCAATATCTTTATCTACAAAAGTAATAAAACCTACTCTCCACACCAAATAATATCAAATATTTTTATCAAGCCAAGAGTGAAGTTTCCAATAAGAAGTGCAACGGCCTAAACCTCATTCCTCCTCAGGGGAAGGCCGCGCGCCGAGGGGGCTGGGCAAGCCCCCGTTGAGCGCATCCATGCCAAAGGTAACTTTTAGCTGGAAATAGCCTGCAACACAAAAAAGGAGACCGAAGTCTCCCTGCGATTAAGTAACTTTGTGTTGCAAATTTAAGTAGATGACAAAAATTTGAAAACATCGAATTTTGGGGTATAAGTCGGAC
>ERZ778517.2345-NODE-2345-length-11168-cov-9.050571_pt1 | contig 11168 bp, 7 predicted proteins | sample MGYA00510341_ERZ778517 | MGnify/ENA primary metagenome ERZ778517 (study PRJEB29527, sample SAMN07138964) | mouse gut metagenome | material: feces | host: mouse | place: China:Nanjing | collected 2016-01-25 ... | reverse complement strand
GGTGAACATCAGCGTGGGGTCGCCCTTGACGACCATCGGCGCCGACGGAACGATGGCATGGCCCTTGCGTTCGAAGAAGTCGAGAAAAGCCTGTCGAATTTTTGCAGATTCCATATATATTGTTTTATCCGATTCTGTCGTTATACTTGTCGGGTTGCAAAATTACACAATTAAACTTAAATTTGCATCCAACAAACCGCAGTTTTTTTAGAGGATGACGCAAAAACAGATGACTTTGTTCGACACGCCGGCCACCGCCCCCGACGGCAGGAAACCGGCACGCGAGCCCGCACGTGCGCCCTTCCGGTTGAGATTCTACCGCTTCGTGCGCAAGATTCTCATCGGATTCATCCTCGTGTCGATCGCCAACGTACTTTTCTCGCAGTTCTTCTACACCCCGAAGATGTACCGCATCAACCGCGAGAACCGCGAGCTGATGATCCGCTACCGGATTCTCCAGGAACGCATACGCACAGCCCGCGAGGAGGTGGAGGAGATCCGCCACCGCGACCAATATGTCTATCGTTCGCTCTTTTCGGCCGACACGCTTTCGATCCCCGGCGTATGGCAGTCCTACCCCGACTCGAAATACGCTGCTCTGGCCGACGACGAATTCGCACCGCTGATGATCGGCACCTGGAAACAGCTCGACGAACTGGCCCGGACGCTCTACCAGGAATCGGTGTCGTTCGACGAACTGCAGACCCTCTCCAAGGACAAGGCCCGCCTGGCTTCGGCCATTCCGGCCATCTGGCCCATCGACCGCAAGGAGCTGCACGGCAACCATATCGGCGCTTTCAATCCCCGGCGCATGCACCCCATCTACCACCGCATCATCGCCCACCAGGGCGTCGACCTGGGATGCGACCGCGGCACGCCGATCTATGCCACGGGCGACGCCGTGGTGCAGAAAATCGACCGCGGCGAACCGCTGCGCGGCTACGGGCAACAGGTGTTGCTGAACCACGAATTCGGCTACCAGACGCGCTACGCCCACCTGAGCAAAATACTGGTCAAACCCGGCGACAAGGTCGTGCGCGGGCAGATCATCGGCGAAGCCGGCAACACGGGCGGCTCCACATCGCCCCACCTCCACTACGAAGTGATCCACAAGGGTACGCCCGTCAACCCGATCAACTACTTCAACCGCAACATGACCAACGAGGAATACAACAAGTTCATGGAGCACATCCGCGAAACCAACTTCGAAACTTTGTAGCATGACCGACAAGAAGGAAATACGGGAAAAACTGCAACGGCGCAAGCAACGCAGACAGAAGCTCGTCCGTCTCACGGCCCAGTTCTTCGTGTGGACCGGTATCGCCGTGCTCTACTACCTGGGATTCTCGCTCTTTTTCGACACGCCGGTGGAATACATGCTCAAACACTCCACCGACGACCTGCGCCGCGAATACACCGTGCTCTCGCAACGCTACGATTCGCTCGCACTGGTTCTGAACAACCTTTCGGAGCGCGACCGCAACGTCTTCCGCACCCTGTTCGAATCGGATCCCTACGAGTCCGAGAGCGAAGCCAACAACAAGCATGTCGCCAGCTACGAAGAACTCATCGGCCGCTCCTCGCGCCAGCTCAAGCATGACCTGCGCCAGCGCATCGATCAACTCGAAAAACGGCTCACCGAACTCAACGACACCTACCTCTCTCTGCAGACCCGGATCGACTCGATCGGCCTGCAGTGCAACAACATTCCCGCCATCCAGCCGGTCATCAACAAGCAGCTAACGCTGCTGACGGCCTCCTACGGCATGCGCATCCATCCCTTCTACCGCACGCTGAAGTCCCACCAGGGCGTCGACTACACCATCCCCGAGGGTTCGCGCGTCTTCGCCACGGCCGACGGCACGGTACGCGACCTCTCCGACCGCAACTCCACGTCGGGTCGGACCGTCGTCATCGACCACGGCAACGGCTATGAAACCTCCTACAGCCATCTGTCGCAGATTCATGTCAAGAAGGGACAACACGTGCGCCGCGGCGACATCATCGCCCGTTCGGGCGACACGGGCCTTTCGCTGGCGCCCCACCTCCACTACGAGGTGCGCTACAACGGCATGCGCATCGACCCCATCCACTACTTCTTCATGGAGCTCACGCCCTCCGAATACCAGCGCATGATCCGCATCGCGCAGTCGGGCATGCAGTCGTTCGACTGATCCCATGGAAACCGCGGTCAAACTCATCCTGCTCGATTTCGACGGCACGCTGGCCGACACCCGCCGGGCCAACGCCTTGGCTTATGTTGCCGCACTCACCGAAGCGGGGCATCCGTTGACCGAAGAAGAATACGTCGCCCGTTATTTCGGTGTGAGGTGCGACGAATTCCTCCGCACCTACGGGATCGACGACCCCGCCGAGCGCGAACGGCTGCGACTGCGGAAAATCGAACTCTACCCTACCTTTTTCGACTCGGTGCGTCTCAACCGGCCTTTGTGGGAATTCTGCCAGCAATTCCGCCGGCAAGGCGGCAAAGTGTGGATCGTCTCCACGGGCAGCCGCGCCAACATCGACCATGTCATGCAACATCTGGGCATCGGAGGTCCTGACACCCCAGCAGACGATGCTCCGGAGGGAAAGGTCGACGGCATCCTCGCCGGATCCGACATTCCCCGCAGCAAACCCGCACCCGACTGCTTCCTCGAAGCCATGCGGCGCGAAAGCGTTTCACCCCGAGAAACCGTCATTTTCGAGGATTCGGCGGTCGGACTCGAAGCCGCCCGGCGCTCAGGTGCCGCCTACTTCAAAGTTTCATTATAGCATTCTTTCGTTCGATGGGTCCGCACTCCTTGCGGATTCGCCTTTTCAATTTTCCTCGTTCTCCATCCCATTCATCGGCAATTTGCCGTCTTTGTCGTTCGGGGATTTATCGGTATCTTCGCTCTACAGCAACTTCACGCCCGGAGTGACAAGGGCTACGGCTTCTGTCAGAGAGGTGGTAGATTCAGCAATCCGCTGCTCTTTGTTTGCCGCTTTTTGTTCATATTCATGCTCCTTTTCTCGCCTCGGCAAAGTTCAAATAAGTTTGACTCTGCCCTCGGCTTATCGAAAAGGTTCCGGCAAAAAGCGGCCCAAAGATCGACGCTCGCAGCGAGTGCAGAGACCGCTTGCGGACTATGCCTCGCAAGGAGGAGTAAAACAAGCGTAGCATCGTTAACCTCTCCTTCCGATTGTCTTTGCCTGCTTCGGAGGAACTAACGCTACTTCGGGCGCCTGTTCGCGGGTTTGTAAACAAACCTGCCCCTGCGCTGACGCTTTTAGTTCCTCCTTCGCGACGGCTCCGACATCGGGGCGGAATTTCTTCAAAGAAAAGAAACCCCGACTCAAGAGATTTGAGTTTTGGAATGAGAAATGAGTAGTTGACAACACCAGTCTGCTGCGGAGTTTGCGAACAATGTGTAAAGGGCAAATTCAAGGTCTTGACCTTGCGCCAGGGGGCCGGCTCGCATCGAAGATGCGACCCCCGCAGCCGGCCCGGGCGAGCACACGAAGAATGAATATTGCTGATTAATAGATTCTTCGGCTTCGCCTCAGAATGACAACGGTGGAATTGGGCTTTCGAAGAAAACTCTATTAATTCTGAATTTTGAATTGTGCATTTTGAATTGTTTTGTTCCCTCTCCGCTGCATTCCTTATAGCGATTGCTACACAACGCCTGCTGCGGGCTGCCGCCACTGGTCGGCGGGAGACTTGGGGAGCGTCGGTTACGAGGGCGACATATGGTCGGCGACGACTCTTGACGTCGGGCGTGCCGGTGCGAGCTTTCTGAGTTTCCATGCGACCCGCGTGTATCCGTTGTGCGGGTGGTACCGAGCGAGCGGCTACTCCGTGCGCTGCGTCCAGCATCTGCAGGAGTTGCTTTTAATATAGAAGATAGAGATTCCGGAAATCGCAGAACGAGAACCCAAACAAGAGTCGAGCGCTCTACTCCACCCGCTCGATCTTGCCGAGTCGGACGAACCACAGATAACCTTCGGTCCGGGGGTGGCCCATCTGCCGCAGGAGGGCGCAATAGTCGGCGATCTGACGCCGATAGCGGGCAGGATCGTGCTCGCCGAACTTGTAATCGACGACCACGGCGCGTTCTCCGTCGATCATGACGCGGTCGGGGCGCCGGAGCGATGAAGAGCCCGGAATGACGATCTCCTGCTCGTTGCGCACGCGCTGCCAAGAGCCGTCGAACCACTCGCGCGCGACGGGATCCGCCAGCGCGTCGGCAATCATACGTCGGAGCCTGACGGCATCGTCGGACGAAAGACTGGCGTCGGCTTCCATCTGCGTGACGGCCTCTGCGATCTCCTTTTCGGTGTCGGCATGCTCGAACGCCCGGTGCATCAGAATGCCGAAATCGCGGGGCGAAAGCCCGGAATCGGCAGAATCTTCGAAGTAGCGTTGCGACGGAAGCCGCAACCGCAAGTCGGCCCGGGAGGTGGAGTAGGTCTCCAGCACGACATGCTGCGCCCCGCTCTGGCGGTGGGAGCCGGCCGGGCCGGCAAATTCGCCGAATTCGAACCGTTCGGAGTTTTCCGAGCAGACGTAACGTCCGACAAGATCGCCCAAAACGGCCCGCTCGCCGTCGACCGCAAGATGCCGGAGCAGCAACGAACCGATGTGGCCGCTTCCCCGACGGGGGATGAACAGATGAAGCGATTCGGCAGCGCGGGTAAGGGCTACGTAAAGCAGATTGATGTTGTCGATGTGGGAGTAGAGGGTTTCGCGGTGGAACTCCTCGGAAAAATCCGACTCGGCCATGTCCTTCTTGAACCGTACGGGAAAACGTCCGACTTCGGCGGTCTCACCCTGCGCCTCGGCCCACACGATGTTTTGCACGCCGCCCGACTTGGGTTCCAGCTGCCACGAACAATAGGGAATCAACACGGCGCGGTTTTCCAACCCCTTGGCCTTGTGGATGGTGAGGATCTCGACGGCCTGCTCGTTCCGCTCGACGGAGAGCGACCGTGCGGAGCCCTGCTCGTCCCACCAGGTCAGAAACAGCGATATGTCGGCGATCCGGCTGGCGCAGAACGCGATGATTTGTTCGTGGATGGCCTGGAGATAGGCCGTCTGCAGGCGGTCCTGCCGAAGGTCGTACTCCATGACGATCCGTTCGAAGGCTTCTTCGGGCGAGAAGAGCCGGATCGAGCGGAAAAACGACCGCTCGCCGTCGGAGAAATGCCGGTCGAACGGATGACCGAGATAGCGGTTGTAGATGGCGCGGCTGAGCGAGTCGTCGGGGTTGAGCGCCAGCCGCAGGGCCGCGGCGACGAACGTAGCGACGGGTGCGTTGCCGATGACCAGCGCTTCCTGCGTCATGACATCGAAGCGGTAGCGCGGATCGTTGTTGCGCGCCTTGAAGTCGAGCAGTTCGGCGGCGATCTTGGCGCCGTCGGTGCCTCCCCGCACAAGGATCATGATGTCGGAGGGGCGGAACCCGCGGTCGAGCAGTTCGCAGATGCGTCCGACGATCGGGGGCTGTTCGTCGAACGTCTCGACGGAGACATAACCGGAAACGGAGGCTTTGCGGCGGGGCTTTTGGGCGTGTCCGCGATAGGCGTTGCACAACGTGCCGTGAAGCTGCGCCGCGATGTCCGGAGCGATTTCCCGGCGGGCGGCAGCTTCGTCGAGCCGGGCGTCGAGAGCCGCATTGTCGGCTTCGGCCACGCGTTCGATGATGCGGTTGTTGAACTCGACAATGACGGGCAGGCTGCGCCAGTTCTCCTCGAGGTTTTCGACCTCCGTATTTTGGGGGCCCAGCGCTTGGCGGGCTCCTTCGTGCAGAATGCGCCAGTCGCCGCCGCGCCAGCGGTAGATCGACTGCTTAATGTCGCCCACGATCAGCACCGAGGTATCCTCGCACTGCGCCATGGCGTTCTGCAGAAGCGGCAGGAAGTTCTCCCACTCGCGCACGGAGGTGTCCTGGAACTCGTCGATCATGAAGCGTTCGAAACGGTTGCCGACCTTCTCGTAGATGAACGGCGCATCGTTGTGGCCGATGAATTCGGCGAGCAGGTATTTGGTCTCGGAGAGCAGCATCATGTTCTGCTCGTCGCAGAGTTGCTGCACCTTGGCATAGAGGTCCGACAGCAGGGCGAAGCTGCGGTAGTTCTCGCGCAGCAGCGCGCAGGTGTTCCACGAACGGATGTTGCGTTCGTAGAGGTCGCACATCGTCGCGAGAAGCGGCCGGAGCTGCGGTACGAGGGCCTCGGCCGGCGAATTCTTGGTGCACCACCCCTCGTCGGTAGCGCTCATCTTCAGCACGGTGGCGGTGGGCGCCTTCGTTTCGCCGGCGGCGACGGAATAGAAGTAGTGGGCGAAACTGCGGCTCTTGCCGCTGAAGTCGGCGGCCGAAAGTCCGGCAGCCCCGATGATCTCCACGGCCCGGACCGCGGCGTCGGTCATCTGCCGTCGGGTCGCTTCGGCGTGGGCGGTGGCTTCCTGGACGATCCGCCGCAGCTCCTCCTTCGAGCGGGGCGAGGAGAGCGTCTCGCGGTTCTTCTCCTTGAACAACTCGCCGCCCAGCGACAGGATACCTTCCCGGACGTCCCACTTGCGCCCTTCGGCGATGCGTTCTTCGACGAATCCGGTCATCCAGCGCAGCAGGTCGCGGTCGGTGGCGATGGCCTCGACCAGCGTATCGGCGCTCTTGGCGAGTACGGAGGCGGTTTCGATCTCGATGTTGTAGTCGAGATCGATGCCCAGTTCCTTGATGAAAGCCCGGAGGATGCGCTGGAAGAAGGTGTCGATCGTCAGCACCGTGAAACGCGAGTAGTCGTGAAGAATGCGCGCGCGGGCTTCGGCGGCGCGGCGGCGCACGGTGGCGGCATCGAGTTCCAGTTCGCGGCAGAGATCGTCGAGGTAGGCGCTTTCGCCGCCCGAGGCGAGCAGATGGATCTCCTTGAGGATGCGCGACTTCATCTCCTCGGTTGCCTTGTTGGTGAAGGTCACGGCGAGGATATGCCGGTAGAGCGTGGGCTGCTGCACCACGTCGTGAACATATTTGTAGGCGAGCTGGTAGGTCTTGCCCGACCCGGCGCTCGCATTGAGAATCTTGGCCCGCATCGAAGTGATTTTGTTCCGGAATCGTAAAAGTACGAAACAAATCGGGAACGGGAAAGAATTCGCAGCTAAAAATGCGCGGCCGGGCGGGTGAACGGATGCGGGGTGCAGGCAGCGACCGTCCGGAGGAAGATTCGCCGGCCGGATTTGCAACGGGAAGACGGCACGGAAGCTAGCCGCGGAGGGTTGAAAACCGGGCCGGAACACGGTTCCGGGCGGAGAATAGCAGCGATCCGGCGAGTTTGGCCGCTTTAGCGGCTGTATTCCCGATAAATATTCGTAATTTAGCGACCCATAAACGAAACGACCATGAGGAAAACGATTTTGAGCGCCGCGGCGCTTCTTGCGGTGGCGGCCGGTCAGGCACAGACGGGATTCGGGACGCAGATTTCGGTGACCTCGCCGACGACGGACGACAATGCTGCCCGTACGGCCGGCACGACCGCTGCGACGGTTGCGCCGGCATCCGAAGCGCTTCCTGCCGGTCGCAGCGAATGGCTGGCACCGTTCGATGCGGTGGAAGTCGACGCGACGGTGGACATCCGCTTTGTGGAAGTGCCGGCTACGGAAGCGCCCCGCATCGTCTACGATACGAAAGGCGATGACAACACCAAATTCCGTGCGGAGGTGCGCAACGGCGTGCTGCACATCCGCGAACGGGCCGACATGCACCGTACCGCACGCACGCAGGTGACCGTGAGCTATAACACGCTGCGATCGCTGACGATAACCGATACCAATGCAACGTTCGCCAATACGCTCGCAGTACCCATGTTCGACCTGACGGTGGGCGCCCGTTCGAGTGTGGACATCCATGCGGACATCCAGGACCTGATGATGGAACTCTCGGGCGACAGCCGCGCCAAACTCACGGGAGCGGTGCGTTACCTGACCCTCAGCGTCTCGACGGGCCGGGTGGACGCGCTCGACCTGCGGTGCGAATCGGCGGTCGTGACGGCCAAGAACAAGGCCGAGGTGACGGTCGACGTCGCCGACCGGCTCGAAGCCAAAGCGGTCACCAGCGGCTCGATCTTCTACAAGCGAATGCCGGTCCTGCTGCGCACGTCGCAAAGCCTGCTGGCGGGAACTATCGGCCGGATCGAACAAGAGTAGAGCCATGGCGACGGCGGGATTTCTGGAAGAGGTGGCGCGCGACCTCTATGCACGCTACGGCGAGGAGCTCTCGGAGCGGTCCGTGCTCTTCGCCTCGCGGCGCGCAAGGCTTTTCTTCACCGATGCGCTGAGCCGGATAGCCGAACGGCCCATGTGGCAGCCCACGTGGTGCACGATCGACGAGCTGACGGCCGAGATTTCGGGTCTCACGACGGGCGACCGCCTGCGTCTGATAACCGAACTCTACAAAGTCTACTCGCAGTTCCATGCCGAGCCGTTCGACCGGTTCTACTTCTGGGGCGAGATGCTGCTGGCGGACTTCGACACGATCGACAAATACCGCATCGATGCCTCGCAGCTTTTCCGCAACCTGTCGGAAATCAAGGAGATGGAGGCCGACATCTCCTACCTCACGCCGGCGCAGCTCCGCATTCTGAGTTTCTGGTCGTCGCTGGGGCCCGAAGCCGATCTGTCGGAGGAGAAACGCCGGTTCCTGGCGATCTGGAAGACGCTGGGCCCCATCTACGAACGCTACCGCGAGCGGCTGAGCCGGTTGGGCATCGCCTATGGCGGCATGGTGCAGCGGGCCGCCGCCGACCGCATCTTGGCGGGCGAATACGTCTTCCCCGAACCGCGGCGATACGTCGTGGCCGGTTTCAATGCGCTTTCGGAGTGCGAAAAAATTCTTTTCCGCTTTCTCTCGACCAACGCGCAGACCGATTTCTACTGGGACTACGATACTTACTATAAGGACAACCCCGAGCAGGAAGCCGGCATGTTCGTGCGCGAGAATATGGAACTTTTCCCGCCGCGCACCCGTCTCTCGCACGACAACATGACCCGCGAAAAGGAACTGACCGTCGTGTCGGCCGTCTCGAACGCCGTACAATGCAAATATGCGGCTGAGATTCTGCGCGAATATGCCAAGCAGGGTCCCCTCGACAAGCGGACCGCAGTAGTGCTGACCGACGAAAACCTGCTCCTGCCGCTGCTCTACGCCCTGCCCGAGGAGATCGGCAAGGTGAACGTGACGATGGGCTATCCGCTCAAGCAGACCCTGGCCTATACGTTCGTGGAACGTCTGTTGTCGCTGCAATCCCGACGCCGAACGAAAGGTGCAGGCTGCACCTTCTACCACGCCGACGTTACGGGACTGCTGCACCATCCCTACGTGACGGGGTGCGACGCGGCAATGACCCGCACGCTGGCGGAGGAGATCGTGCGCGAACGGCGCATCTCGGTCGAAGCGTCGTGGCTGGGCCGCAACGCATTGTTGTCGCGCATCTTCACGGCGGTCGACAGCTGGCAGGAGTTCTCGCAGTGGCTGCTGGCGGTGGTGGATGCCGTGGCCCGCACGCCCTATGCCGGCGACGATGCCGGCCAGCGGAGCGAATTCCTGGCGGTGATCTCCGAAGAGATCGTCAAACTGCGCAACTCGCTCGACGCCTGCGAACTGTCGATCGAAGCGGATGTCTACACCTCGCTGCTGCGCCGCCACCTCCAGACGATCCGCATCCCGTTCGATGGCGAGCCGCTGGAAGGAGTGCAGGTGATGGGTATTCTGGAGACCCGCAACCTCGATTTCGACAACGTCGTCATCCTCTCGATGAACGACGACAACTTCCCCGGCAACCGCATGGCGCAGGCTTCGTTCGTGCCCTACAACCTGCGTGCGGCCTTCTCGCTGCCCACGCCCGAACACCACGAGGGAGTCTATGCCTACTATTTCTATCGCCTGATCCAACGAGCCCGGCGCGTGCACATGCTCTACTGCTCGCACGCCGACGAGAAGTCGACCGGCGAACCGAGCCGCTATATCTACCAGCTCGATTATGAGAGCGGCATCCCGGTGCGGCGGATCGAAGTGGGCGTGGATGTCAACCTTGCCCGGACGCAACCCATCGAAGTGGCCAAGGACGAGCGGGTGATGGAGCGGCTCGAACGTTTCGTCGATCCGGAGCATCCGGCGACCCTTTCTCCCACGGCGCTGTTCCGCTACGTCGCCTGCCCGCTGCGCTTCTACTTCCATTCGGTGGCCCGTCTGGCGGCGGACGACGAGGTGAGCGAGGAGGTCGACGCCCCGATGTTCGGCACCATCCTGCATGCGGCGGCCCAAAAACTCTACGGCCGCATCGTGGGCGAAACGCACCCTGGGCAGACCTTACAGGCCCTGCGCCGGACCGACGAGGTGATGCGGGCCGTGGCCGACGCCATCAACGAAAATTACCTCCATGATGCGCACGCCACCCCCGACGACTACACAGGCAATCTGCTTTTGGTCAAAGACATTGTGACGCGTTATCTGCGCGACGGCGTGATGCGCCACGATGCAGCTCACGACGCATTCACGACCCTGGGGCTGGAAGAAGAAGTGGCCCATGCCTTCCCGTTCGAAGCAGGCGGACGCACCATGCGGCTCAAGTTTGCGGGCATTGCCGACCGCATTGACCGGCTGGACGACGGGACGCTGCGCGTAGTGGACTACAAGACAGGGATGCCCCATCTGGAGTTTCCGGGGGTGGAGCGTCTTTTCTGCGGCGAGGGCAGGGAGCGCCTCTCCAACGTGATACAGACGTTGCTCTACTCGATGATGCTCTACCGCACGCGGGGCTGCGATGCTCTTCCCACGCTCTACTATGTCCGCCACATGCACCGCGAGGATTATTCACCGGAACTGGACGACAAGGAGCTGGGACGCCGCGGTGCACCCTATTCGGCGTATGCGGAGACTTTCGAAGAACTTTTGCGCACCACGCTGGCGGAACTCTATGACACCGCAACGCCTTTCCGACAATGCGAGGATGTCAAAACCTGCCAGTATTGCGATTTCAACACCATCTGCAAACGCTAAAAGGCCGGCCGGCACACGTCGGCCCTCCTCTTTGGCATCATCCTCAGTTCTTCATTTTCAACAACTCCTGCAGATGCTGGACGCAGCGCACGGGAAAGGCATCCGACCGCCGCTCACAAAGCGACAACGGCT
>ERZ778517.2341-NODE-2341-length-11187-cov-3.255480_pt1 | contig 11187 bp, 4 predicted proteins | sample MGYA00510341_ERZ778517 | MGnify/ENA primary metagenome ERZ778517 (study PRJEB29527, sample SAMN07138964) | mouse gut metagenome | material: feces | host: mouse | place: China:Nanjing | collected 2016-01-25 ... | reverse complement strand
CTGGTTGCGGAAAGACGACGTTGCTCAACATTATCGGCGGTCTAGATAAATATACCGACGGAGATATGTCCATTGACGATATATCTACCAAACATTATACATCAGTCGATTGGGACGCTTACAGAAATATCAGAGTAGGTTTTATTTTTCAAAGTTACAATTTGATTGCTCACGTAGACATACTTACCAACGTAGAGATGGCGCTTTTGCTTGCAGGCGTAAGCAAGCACGAAAGACGCACAAGAGCCATCAAGGCATTAGAAGACGTGGGTTTGGGCGAGCACATACATAAGAAGCCCAACCAGCTTTCCGGCGGACAGATGCAAAGAGTGTCTATTGCCAGGGCTCTTATCAACAACCCTAATATCATTCTTGCCGACGAGCCTACCGGCGCGCTTGATTCGACCACCAGCGTGCAGATAATGGAGATACTCAAAGAGATATCTTACAACAAGCTTATCATAATGGTCACCCATAATCCAGAACTTGCAGAGCAGTACTCCAACCGTATTGTCAAACTTAAAGACGGCTTGGTCGTCTCCGATTCCAATCCGTATATTTCGGCAAACATGGCAAAAGCCGACGAGCAATTTGAAGAGGCTGTCGAGGACGTTGTGACGACTGATACTGACGCAGACGTTGAAAAGGAAGTCCCGGCTGTTTTGCAGACGCAACAACTCGACGTTGAAGAGGCTCAGGGCGGCAAAAAGAAAAATAAGTTGCCTAAGATAGATTTTTCTAAGCACAAGGCAAAGAAACAGCGTAAGAATTTGCTGAAAAAGACGTCTATGTCATATGCGTCTGCAATAAAGCTGTCGTTTACCAACCTTATGACAAAAAAGGGCAGGACGTTTATGACGGCATTCGCAGGGTCTATCGGTATCATAGGCGTGGCGTTGGTGCTTGCAATATCCAACGGCTTTTCCGGATACGTCACCAATATGCAGAAAACTATGCTGTCGGGATATCCCATTGCCATCACGTCAAGCGCGACGAGTATAGAGAGTCTTATGGGTACTTATATGAATATGATGGATCCCGACAAAACCAAGTATCCCGATACTCAATTCGTCAATTCATATAATATGCTGGAATTGCTATCAAATTTGATACACAAAAATGATTTGAATGAAGAGTATCTCAACTATTTTGAAGAGAAGAAAGCCGGATGGGAAGAGAAAGGACTTGTTGACAGCGTATATTATAATTACGGTTATTCGTATTCCGTATTCAATACCACCGCAGACGGCAAAGAGCATATAAACGTGGGGAAAATTCTCGGTGACAACGGAATGACGGTAAATTGGCAGGAGCTTGTCGGCGATCAGCAATTTATAGAAGCTAATTACGATGTTATCGGCGGACGCTATCCCACGGAGCCGACCGACCTTGTGTTGATAGTAGATAAGACCAATTCCATATTGCCTTTGTATTTTGTGGGTATGGGCTTAATTGAGCAAGATCAGATTGGGAAGGCGTCGACGGTTGATTTCAAAAGAATACTCGGCGACAATAAGAGATTTGACCCCGTATCTTTCTATATACCCAACAGCAAAGCTAAGTATAAAAGAGCCGTCAACGAAAAGACGGGTAATGAATACTTTGTAGAAAAGAGCGGCGACGAGATTGTCAAGATGTACAACGACGGCGACAGCAACGTCTTTAAGGCGCAGATAGTAGGTATCATACGTCCAAAAGAAGGTATGGAATATTCGCCTTTATATCCAGGCGTCGCATACACTCAGGAACTTTCCAAGCTTATGAGAGAGACTTCCGCCGGCAGCGAGATATCGGCATGTCAAGAGCAGTGGGAGTATAATCCTTTGACAGGCAAAGAGTATGACAAGTCGGATCTGCTTTCGGATTTTGAAGGTATGACGGATATCAATAATATAATGAACATTCTCAACGGCGGAAATACCGCAATGACAAGACAGGTCGTTTCGCAGATGATAGGCGCAAGTTCGCTTCCCAGCGGTATAAGCATATATGCCAGCGAATTTGACAACAAAGACGCGATAGCAAAAGATCTTGACGCATGGAATAAAGCGCATCCGTCTAATGTCGTCAAATATACCGACAGCGCGGCTTTGATGATGAGTATGATAAGCCAGATAATCAAGATAATCACCATTGCTCTTGTATGCTTCTCGTCGGTATCGCTCGTCGTGTCGTCTATAATGATAGGTATCATTACTTACGTATCAGTCGTAGAACGTACTAAGGAGATAGGAATACTGCGTTCGCTGGGCGCAAGAAAGAGGGACGTATCCAATATATTCAACGCCGAGACCTTTATCATAGGACTTTCGGCAGGCACTATTGGCGTAATTGTCACCTATTTGTTGAGTATCCCTATCAACATAATCATTAAAAGTCTTGCGTCAATATCAGGCATATGTATGCTCAATCCGCTGCACGCGCTTTTGATGATAGTATTGAGTATAGTGCTCACCTCTATCGCAGGTATCGTGCCGTCAAGAGCTGCGGCAAAGAAAGACCCTGTAATTGCATTGCGTACGGAATAAACGTAGCATAACATTAAAAACACTTGTATTGGGAGAGACCGCGCGTCTTTCCCAATTTTATTTCAAATAAAAAAACATATCTAATTTGTTGCCATTTGAAGATGCTTTATATATAATAGAGTTGTAAAATTTATTTCGCAGGTAGAATATGAAAGAGATCAAATCATATGAATTGAGAGCAAAATATTTGAAGTTTTTTGAGGACAAAGGACACAAGATAATTCCGTCTGCGTCACTTATTCCCGAAAACGATCCGTCGGTATTGTTTACGACGGCAGGAATGCATCCGCTTGTACCTTATCTTTTGGGTCAGAAACATCCGGGCGGCAAGAGACTTTGCGACGTGCAGAAATGTGTGCGTACGGGAGATATAGACGAAGTGGGCGACGCAACGCACTGCACATTCTTTGAGATGTTGGGAAATTGGTCTCTCGGCGATTATTTCAGAAAAGAGTCAATCAACTTTTCCTTTGAGTTTTTGACAAAGGTATTGGAGATACCTGTCGACAAAATAGCCGTCACCGTATTTGCAGGCGACGAAGACTGCGCGCGCGACGAGGAAGCCGCCGATACCTGGGCAAGTCTCGGCATACCGAGAAGCAGGATTTTTTATCTGCCCAAAGCCAATAATTGGTGGTATGCAGGCGCGACGGGTCCTTGCGGCAGCGACACCGAGATATTTATAGACACAGGCAAGCCTGCCTGCGGCGAGCATTGCGATCCAAGTTGCGATTGCGGTAAGTGGGTCGAGATATGGAACAACGTATTTATGGAATTCAACCGCAACGCAGACGGCAAGTTTGAGAAACTGTCTCAGCGCAACGTCGATACGGGAATGGGCTTGGAGCGCACCATATGTATGCTCAACGGCTTTAAGTCGGTGTATGAGACAGATCTATTTGCAGGCGCAATAGACAAGATAGGCCGGCTGTCTTGCAAGAAGTACGGCGAAAACGACGAAGATACGAGAGCCATGCGTATAATCGCAGACCATATCCGCACCGCGACGTTTATGCTTGGCGACGAGAGAGGCATAGTGCCGTCCAACGTAGACCAAGGATACGTACTTCGCAGACTCATACGCAGAAGCGTAAGATTTGCCCGTCATCTCTCTATCGAGCCGCAAAGACTTGTGGATATTGCTAAGCTTTACGTCGGACAGTATAAGGACGTGTATGCAGAGCTTGAAGTCAATTCCGACAAGATATACGGCGAGCTTGAAAAGGAGATTGACAAGTTTTCCAAGACGTTGGAAGACGGCATAAAACAGCTTGACAAGGTGTTGCAGTTCGTCAAGGACGGCAAACTCAACGGCAAGACTGCGTTTAGACTTTACGACACGTACGGTTTTCCGATAGAAATGACGGTGGAGATATGCCGCGAAAAGGGATTTGACGTAGATATCGAGGGCTATAAGACCGCTCAGGAAGAACATATCAAGAAATCGCAGCAGGGCGCAGAACAAAAGTTCAAAGGCGGACTTGCGGACAGCAGCGAGATGACGACGTATCTTCATACTGCTACGCACTTGTTGCTTGCCAGCCTCAAAAAGGTGTTGGGCGACGATTCTATACAGCAAAAGGGCAGCAATATCACTCCCGAAAGACTGAGATTTGACTTCAACTTTCCACGTCCGCTGACGGCAGAAGAAAAGCAAGCCGTCGAGGACGCCGTAAACGAGGCGATTGCAAGAGATATACCGGTGGTATGTATGGAAATGCCTATCGAGGAAGCAAGAGAGAAGAACGCCGTCGGCGTATTCGGCTCCCGTTACGGCGAGATAGTCAAGGTCTATCAGATAGGCGACGTCGACTTGCAGATATGCGGCGGACCGCATGCTGAGCATACGGGACAGCTTGGAAGTTTTAAAATCGAAAAAGAGCAATCTTCTTCGGCAGGCATTCGCAGGATAAGAGCGACTGTCCAACCAAAACAGTAATGACCAAAAGCCCGTTTTGCGACGGGCTTTATACTTTTGGAGTTATGGCAAGCAGATATCCGATAATTTTAGCGCACGGCATAGTCATAAAAGATTATAAATTTTTTAGGGCTTTCGGACGTATTGAAAAGACGTTAAAAAATGCAGGCTACGACGTCTATACATCGCGCACAGACGGTTTTGGCAGTATAGAAAACAATGCCGCTCAACTCAAATGTCAGATCGAGGAGATATGCAAAGCGCGCGGAGTGGACAAGGTCAATATAATCGCGCATTCCAAGGGAGGTCTTGACGCTAAGTATATGATAGAGGAGCTTGACGGCGATACGCGCGTCGCGTCGTTGACTACGGTATGTTCGCCTCACAAGGGTTCAAAGCTTGCAAGCAAGATATGCGGCTATCCCAAGCCGTTGTTGAAATTTATTGCGTTTTGGATAGATTTTTGGTATAAGATATTTGGAGATAAAGCCCCCGACTCTATGAGGGTGTTGCAGCAGCTTAAAGCAATACCGCCCGAAGAATATAACGAAGCTGTGACTTGCGAGAAGGTATACTGCCAAAGCTTTTCTGCGGTGATGAAGCGAAGCCGCGACGATTTTGTTATGGGCATACCGTTGAAGATAACAAATCATACCGAAGACAGCCCGACTGACGGCATAGTCAGCGTCGAGTCGTCAAAATTCGGCAATTACAGAGGTAATTGTCTTGACGGGTCGGTTTCACACAGCGAAATAATAGATTTTATGGCAGGCAAAAAGAAGAGACAAAAGGTATTTGCGTTTTATCTTTCCGTATGCGAAGACTTGGCAAATAGAGGATTTTGATATTATTTTGTCAAGTAAAACATATAGGGGATAGTAATGCGCGCATAAGTCGATAGAAATTCATATTTGTATGGTCAAAATAGTTTTATCGACAGGCTTTGCTAAAAAAAAGAGCATATATTAAGTTGTAAATAGCTTGTAATTTTATATTTGATTGTGTATAATGGGGAAAATAATTCAAATTGGAGGTTTTATGAAATCTTTAACAAAGCGTATGGGCGTTTTGGCAACGGTAATGGCAATAGCAATCGTCATGCTCGTCGGATCGTGTTTTGCATTCGGCGAAAGTGCAGCGGCTGATACCGGCGCCGATGACACTTATAAGTATTTTTCCAAACAGATTGAAATCGATCCTATTGCGGATAGATTCTATAAGGCGTTTGAGACTCTTGCTAACAACGGAGAATTCAAAAAAGGCAAACTTCAATATGATTTAATTGCCAACGGCGTCACCACCGAAGACGAGGTTAAGGCTTACGTCAACGGCGCAGACGGCAATAGACTTGCAAAGTCATTTGGCAAAGGACGAGACGCTTTTTATATGGATCATCCGGACTTGTTTTACGTAGAATTGTTTTCTATTTCTATCACGGCAGGTAAGCAAGGCGATAAATACGTAGCATATCTCGATTCAAGCAGAGTGCTCAATACGTATAAGGGCGCAAGCATCAACAGCGAAGCTTTGGTCAACGAAGCGATACAGAAGTATGAAGGCGCTCTCGCGCAGATAGTCAACAGCGCAAACAACGTAAGCGGAGTAAAGGAAAAGATTGAGTACGTCAATAAATATATCGGCGAGCACAATAAATACGGTTTCGGCACAGTAGTCGAGGGCGATAAGAACGTCGATACTCCAAAGGCGGAGTTCATCCACACGTCATACGGCGCAGTTGTCAACAACGAGTCCGTCTGCGAGGGTTACGCCAAGAGTTTTAAGGCTGTCATGGACAGACTCGGCATACCTTGCGTCTGCGTGGCAGGCTACGCTTCTGCTAATAAGGATAACGAGAATTTGCAGCCTCATATGTGGAATTACGTACAGGTCGAAGGTATGTGGTATGCAGTAGACGTGACTTACAATTCGGCGTCTTCGCAAAATCCTTGGATATTGGTGGGCGGAGAGAAGATGTTTGAGACCCACTTAGAGGACGGAGTCGTATCTTCGTCAGGAAACGAGTTGCGTTATCCTGCGCTTAAACCTTATGACTACGGCATTGACAGCGACGAAAACGGTATGACGATAGTCGGTTCTTACAATGATACCGACAATCAAGGCAAGACCTTGGACATAACGATATCTTACGACAACAAAGGCGCGCTCAAACTTCAAGAGGAAGACAAGTATTTGGCGTATTGTTACGGTACTCGCGACGGCGGCAGTGAGATAAAGTGGACTCAATGGGTAAATATAGCGGCAGCAAGAAACGCTATCATGGAAATGGGAGGTCCTGCTTCTCAATTATTTGAAATAACTGATACAGAGACGGTTATGAAGGGACTTGGAACTTCCGTTGAATATATCAAGTTTGCATTGATAAAACGCGCTCCCGACAAAGTGGGCGACTATTTTACGGGCGACAAACTTGTGTCTTACGATACGACAAAACTCAAGGACGAAGATTTTTGGTTTAAACCTACCGCTTCTTATCGCAACGAGGGATTCGGCTCTTACGATCCGGCTCCCGGCGCGGCAGGCGTCTATCCTTCAAATGCAGGCGACCTACCTGTGGATAGGACGTATGATATAAGAATAGTTTACAACACCACGCTAGAACTTGACGCAGGAGTTACCGCCGATCAAGTGACGTTGGACTTTTTCTGCACGCGCGGCAACGAGACTGCAAAAGAGTATGCCAAAGTTGAGAATTTTAAATGGGACGGAGATAAGACCATCACGTTTACGTTCACTCCCAGCAGAATGTATATACACAATACCGCAGGATATTATTTTACGCCTGTCGGCTTGGTCGGCGCAAAATCTAAGAAAGTTCCCGACCCTGTTAGATATTCGTTTAAGGGAAAAAGCGTCGTGTGCAGCAAGGTGTTTAATGACGGCAGACTTTATATGAACGTCTTCGGCGCGCCTAATTTGTTGGATAATTCCGACGTATCCGTCACTGATTTTAAGGATGAGAACGGCAATTATTATGCGGCAAGCCAACGCAGTCAGTTGATGCTTGTGGCAACCAAACCTAATTCTCAGCAGGAACAGAAAATGGACGAAGTGTTGAAGAATGAAACGGGCGTAAAGCAAGAAGAAATAATGTCTTCTGCAACTTACGAGATCAATCTGCAAATTTGCGGAGTGGTGCAGAAAGTGCCCAACGGCAGCTATATGCAAGTCGCGTTCGGCTTCCCTGAGGGTTACAGTCCTGACGATGCGGGAACTACGTTTAAGATTTATCACTATAAGCATGACGACAAAGGCAACATCACAGGAGTAGAAGAGATACCTGTAATAGTCACAGAATACGGACTTATCGCAAGGGTGGAGAGTTTCAGCCCGTTTACTATCGTGCAGCTCAAAAACAGCAGCGCGGCAGTTCAAGAAAGCAAGACGGCTAATATCTACGCTTACGTCAACGGAGAAACGGGCGGCACGATTACCGCGGCAGGCAAGAGCGGTATCAGCCAAGTCAGCGACAAGATAACTTACGATATCACTCCTGACAAAGATTATGCAGTCGCTTACGTACGTCTCAACGGCAAGGTGATAAATCCCGAATACTATAAGAACGGCAAACTCACTCTCAAAAGATCTGACGTAGAATCAAGCAATACGCTTGAAGTATCTTTTAAGTCGAAGGAATTTATTGACGATTATGCTAAGAAAGGCGTTTCTATTTCTTACGGTACGCAATCTGAATTTACGCCAGGCGGTAAATCAGGTAACGTTGCCGGCATTGTAATAGGCTGCTGCGTCGCAGTTGTTGCAGTTGTCGCAGTTGCATTGACCGTATGGTTTGTATTGAAGAAAAAGAAAGAGCAGGAAGTTGCCGCCGCTGTGGCAGCAGCTCCGAGAGCAAGCAGATCTATGCCGACTGCAACCAAGCAAACTAAGGCAGTGAAAGACAGCACGTCTTCCGTAGGAGCTAGCAAGCCAACGGCAAAGCCGGCTGCTAAATCTGCCGGCACGGCAAGCAAGTCTGCGCCTGCAAAGCAAGCTAAGACAACGGCAGCAAAGACGCCTGCAAAGACATCGACGACGGGCAAAGCTTCTGCGTCTAAAACAAGCGCGGCATCGACAGCAAAGAAGACAACGACGGCAAAGACCGCAGCTAAACCTGCCGCTAAGTCGACGGCGTCTAAGACGACTAAGAAGAAATAATACGATCTTTAAATAAGGCGGACCGATAGAGAGATTTATCGGTCTGTTTTTATTTGTCGGCGTTAGGGCATATCTTTTAAAGAAGAAATTCGATAAACTCATATATCTTTCGTCAATACTTTGCATAAAGCGACGTTTGATATGCGCTATCGTGTATGTATGAAAGTAAATACAGCATTGAAATATGTCAAAAATTATATTATTGCCGCTTTGCTGACGGTATTGTGTCAGCTTGCAAGCGTAGTAAGCGGATACAACGGCTATGCGCTGCCTATGTTGGTGGCGTTGTTTTATTGTAGATTCAACGTAGGTATTGTCAGCGCATGTTATCTTGCGATATGTCTTATCGCGGACCATTCGCTATTTGGGATATTTTACGCCGTCGCGCCCGTTGTGATACTTTTGCTTGCCAAGTGGCTGCATTATCTCTTTGCCAAGCCTATGCGCCTAGGCGCAATGACTTTATATTCCGCATTGAGCGTTTTGCCGCTTGCGATGTTGGATTTTAAGGTGACTGTGCAGATAGAATTTGTCGTATATATTCTCTCGCAAGTCGTCGTGTCGCTGTTGTTTTGTATCATATGCTATGCGGTATGCGTACGCGGAATTGGCAGAAGGCTTAGCATTGACGAAAAAGTGGGCGGATTTGTCTTTTTCGCCATCATCGGCAGCGGTCTTTACGCTTTGAATATATACGGTTTTAACCTCTATTATTTAGTCTTGGGCATTGCAATGGTCTATTTATACCGCAATTTCTCTCTTGCGCAAGGTGTTGTGATGATAAGCGCAATCGCGCTGGGCGGCGGACTTAAAGTCGGCGACATAGACATAGTCGGCGGTATTGTTTTGATATTCCTTACCGCATACGTCTTTGCCGTCAACAGATGGATAGCCGCCGTCGCAGGCGTGATGATGAATATCATATGCGGATTGTATTTTCAAGTTTTCAAGGGAGTATATTGGCTTTGCCTTTTAGGCTTTTGCATAGGCGTGCTCATTGCGACAATACCTAGTGACAAAATTATGGCAAAACTTCCGTCGTTTAAGTTGCAAGACGGCAGACTTAGCGCAAAAGAGTTTGTCAACACAGCCAAAAAGGATATGGCAGGCAGGATAAATACCGTGTCGGGAGTATTCGGCGAGATGTCGCAGGTATATGCGCAAAACGTGATGACATACGTTCCGCCTATGCAGGCTGCGCCTACGCTTGCGCAAGACGTACTTATAAAGACTTGCGGCAGTTGTATCAACAGAGAATATTGCCAGAAGATGATGGGAATGGAGCTTTCGCAGGCTATCGAGGGAATAGTGCGCACCGCGCTCACTTCGGGCAAAGTGACGATAGAGGATCTGCCCACAGTCATATCGTCAAAGTGTATTCAGCTGCCTTCTCTTCTTGCCGCATGCAATCAGACCGCGCTGTCTTATGACGTAAAGTATAATTCGGGCAGGGAGTTGCAGGTAGATCAAAATCTTATCGCCTCCCAGCTCATGGGAGTGAGCGAGTTTTTGGCGGAGCTTGGAGATGAGATAAAGAGCGCAGTCAATATCGACGATAGACTTGACGAAAGAATTATCGAAGAGATGGGATACAATAATATCGTGTGCAGCGACGTAATGTCGGTCGTGCGCAACGGCAACCATACCGTATCTATCATAGTGCGCGAAAAGGACAGAAACAAAAAGTCGCTTGCGCAGGTGCTCTGCAAACTCACCAACTGCAATATGGTTGTCAAGGAGGAGAAGAAGACGCTTGACGGCAGATATTGCATGAGTTTTGTCAATATGCCAAAGTATTCTGTATCATATGCGATAGCAGGGTGTACGAAACCCGATTCGCCTGCTTCGGGCGATACATATACCGTGACCAAACTCAAACACGACAAAGTACTTATCGCGCTTTGCGACGGTATGGGCAGCGGCACTGAGGCGAGGGAGGGGAGCCAGAGAGCTTTGAATATGGTAAGTTCGTATTACAGAGCGGGATTTGACAGCGTCAATTCCTTAAAGCTTGTCAACAGGTTGCTTGCCGTCATATCCAAGGACAGTTTCAACGCACTTGATATGTGCGTCGTCGACCTAGAACTCGGCACGGCTGACTTTATCAAACAAGGCGGCGTGCAGAGCATAATAAAGAGATTGGACGGCATACAGGTCGTGGACAGCAATACGCTGCCTCTGGGTATCGTCGAGGAAGCTATTCCGCAAGTGAGACGGCAAATGCTGTCAGTCGGTGAAATGGTCGTAATGTTCACCGACGGCATAATGGATACGCTGACGCTTAGCGGAATAAAACATATAGTCGACACCTTATCTACTCTCAATCCTCAGCAGATATGCGATGAGATAATCAATCAAGCTAAGGCTTTGGGTCTCAAAGACGATTCAAGCGTAGTAGTTTTCAGATTGACAAACGCCGTTTAAATAAAACGGCTTATAAACATAAGGCAGTGCTAAATAGAATATATTTTGCACAAAACTTTTAACATTTTGTAAAAGTACAAGTATATTTGACGAAATACCAAGTAATCTTGATTTACTACTTTTGATTATCATAGTAGCATAAAG
>ERZ778517.2335-NODE-2335-length-11207-cov-3.041159_pt1 | contig 11207 bp, 9 predicted proteins | sample MGYA00510341_ERZ778517 | MGnify/ENA primary metagenome ERZ778517 (study PRJEB29527, sample SAMN07138964) | mouse gut metagenome | material: feces | host: mouse | place: China:Nanjing | collected 2016-01-25 ... | reverse complement strand
CCATCCTTGCTGTGGCGCTGGGTGGAAATGCACTGAGCGGCGGTAAATTTAATATGGTGGCTTCGGTGATCGGCGCTTATGTCATTCAGTTCCTGTCCACGACGTTATATAAATTTAATGTCAAATCGGATGCCTTTCCTGCCTACAAGGCGGTAGTCGTTATCATACTGGTTGTCATCAGTGCGCCGAAGGTCAGGGAGTGGCTGTCAGGACTGACTAAGAAGATTATGAAGAAGGGGGTTGCGTAATATGTCAGATAAAAAAACATCGGTACTTGGCGGTTTTGGATACAAGATACGAAATCTTACCGATACGAACCTGCTTCTTACGATCACGATCGTAGTATTTTTCCTTATGTATATCGGGGCAGTGGTATTTCAGGGCGGTGGATTTCTGAAACCGCAGGCATTTCTGGATATATTGAATAACAATGCAGCCCTGATCATCCTGTCATGCGGTCTGAGCCTGGTTATGATCACCGGAGGGATCGATATCTCGGTCGGCGGTGTGACCGCCCTGATCAGTATGTGCTGTGCGGTATATCTGGATAAGATGGGAGGCAATGTTTTCCTGTCTCTGATCATAGCGCTTGCGATCGGTCTTGCTTTTGGACTGTTCCAGGGATTCCTGGTTGCCTATCTGGATATCCAGCCGTTTATCGTTACCCTGGCGGGCATGTTCTTTGCCAGAGGACTTACGACTATTGTAAACACAAAGCCCTTTAATGTGGCGAATGAAGCGTTTAATAAGCTGAAGATGACCCGTGTCACTGTACCGGGACTTGGCTCTCCCAACAGAAGAGGCGTGTACATTGATGCTTATGTGGAGATCGGAGTGATCGTTGCCCTGCTTGTCGTGCTGCTGATGTTCTGTATGCTCCGCTGGACGAAATTAGGTCGTTCCTTTTATGCGGTAGGCGGAAACCAGCAGAGTGCGATGATGCTCGGTATCAATGTAAAGAGAACGAAGTTTATCTCTCACGTATTGTGTGGCCTGCTGGCAGGGATCGGCGGTTATGTCTATTTTCTTCATGTCGGTTCCGGTTCGGTGGCAAATGCCGTGGGAGCAGAGATGGATGCCATCGCATCCTCGATCATCGGTGGTACGATGCTGACCGGCGGTGTTGGTAATATCATCGGCACCCTCTTTGGTGTAATGTCTCTGGGAACGATCCAGAATATCGTATCCTCCGCCGGACTGGACGAGGCATGGTGGACGGGTATCACAAGAGCAGCGATGCTCTGCCTGTTCCTTTTGGTACAGAGTGTTGTTATTTCCAGAAGGAAAAAGAGTGTGCGAACATAAGCTTGAGAATGGAGGGTTTTTATGGGAAAGAAATGTATCCGTGTTATCGCATTATTTCTGATTGTCTGCCTGGGCAGTCTGTGCGGGTGCGTTTCAAAACAGAAACAGGATAACGTGATTGATCGAAAAGGGGCTTCTGAAGAAGGGAAGCCCCTTTCTGACACTCCAGAGGATGACAGTGACTATATTGTGGTTGGTTTTTCACAGGTTGGCTCTGAATCAGACTGGCGTAACGCCAGTACAGAATCGTTCCGCAAGATGTTTACTGCTGCAAACGGATATTATCTTCTCTATGAGGATGCCCAGCAAAAGCAGGAAAACCAGCTGAAGGATGTCCGGAACTTTATCCTGCAGGAGGTGGATTATATCATTCTGGATCCGATCGTGGAGACAGGATGGGAAACGGTACTGAAAGAGGCAAAGGATGCGGGGATCCCGGTGATCCTTGTCGACCGGAAGATCGAAGTGGCAGACGAGGATCTGTATACCTGCTGGGTAGGCAGCAATTTTGAAGAGGAAGGGCGCCGTGCCGGAGAATGGCTGGAAAACTATCTGAAGCTGCAGAAACGGAAAGATAAGAAATTAAGGATCGTAACACTTCAGGGGACGCCGGAATCCTCTGCGCAGATAGGAAGAACTGCCGGATTTGCAAAAGTTCTGGCAAAAAATAAAAACTGGACAATGTTAGAGCGGCGCAACGGGGAATTTACACAGGCAAAGGGAAAAGAGGTAATGGAGGATTTCCTGGCGGAGTATGAGGATATTGATGTTGTCGTGAGTGAAAATGATAATATGACCTTTGGCGCGATTGAAGCCATTGAAGCGGCAGGAAAGAGATGTGGACCGTCAGGGGATATCATCGTGATTTCTTTTGATGCAGTCCAGGCGGCGCTGGAACTGATGCAGAGAGGGAAAATCAATGCGGATTTTGAGTGTAATCCGATGCTGGGGCCGATCGTCTCGGATCTCATCCAGAGACTGGAGAGAGGCGAGGAGGTTAAGAAGACCCAATATGTGGATGAACAGTATTTTGATGCATCCATGAATCTGGGGGAAATACTGAGGAAGAGGGTGTACTGAGCTATATTCTCCGAAAAGGACCTTGTGAAATGAAAAAAATGGTGCTATAATAGGTGCTTGGAAAAGGAGATGATTCAAATGACAATAGAGCAGATTCTGGCAGTGACGATATTTATTGCCATGTTTGTATTTATTGTGATCGACAAGATTGAGAGACATTATGTAACACTTGGCTGCGGATTCCTGACGATTACCGTTGTTTTTGGTTTTGTGATGAGGGATGTACAGGCGATTTTGCAGACATTGAATCTGAGGAGTATTTTTACACTGGATTTCTGGTATGCTGCCGGGAAGGCAGAAGAGAGCAGTGCCGGTATCAACTGGGCTACTATTATTTTTATCGCCGGTATGATGGTGATGGTGGAAGGCATGGCGCGTGCCGGGTTTTTCCGCTGGCTCTGCATGCTTCTGGCAAAGGCAGTACATTATAAGGTAATTCCTCTGTTTGTCGCCTTTATGGTGATGTCGGCTGTTCTTGCCATGTTTATCGACAGCATAACGGTAATTCTTTTTCTGGCGGCGGTGACGATCGAACTGGCAAAACTTCTGAAATTTAATCCGGTTCCGATGATCTTATCCGAGATCTTCTGTGCCAATCTGGGTGGTTCGGCAACGATGTGTGGAGATCCGCCTAATATTATTATCGGTACATCTTTTGGTTATTCCTTTAGTGATTTTATTTTGAATACGGGAATTATGGCGGGGATTAGTCTGATTGTCGTTATCCTATATTTCTTTTTCGTGTTCCGCCGGGAACTGAAAGAGCAGAACGGAGAGAAACTGGATCTTTCCTCGGTACCTAGTCCGGGAGAGGCGATCGTAAATAAGAAGGGCTTTGTGGTCAGCAGCATCATTTTTGCCTGTGCCATCATTATGCTTGTGACACATGCACAGACAGGACTTACCGTGGCGTTTATCGGACTTACCATCGCTGTTGTGACGCTGATCGCAGCAGGGAAACATGCTTTGAAGCTGCTGAAACTGGTGGACTATAAGACCCTGCTTTTCTTCGTGGGACTGTTTATCGTTGTAGGCGGTCTGGAGCAGACGGGTATCCTGGAGATTATTGCCGGGTTTATTGGCAATATCAGCAAGGGCAATCTGTATCTGATGGTTGCGATCATTATCTGGATCTCTGCGGTAGCCAGTGCGCTTGTGGACAACATACCATTTGCCGCTACGATGGTTCCTATCATCAAGAGCCTGTCAATGACACAGGGTGTAGATTTATCAACGCTCACCTGGGCTCTTTCCATGGGTACGGATATCGGTGGCAGCGCAACGCCGATCGGTGCTTCTGCCAACGTAGTCGGAACTTCTGTGGCAGCAAAGAACGGTCATATCATTGGCTGGGGTAAATATTGTAAGGCAGCGATCCCGGCGACACTGATCGTAGTTCTGATGTCAATGCTGATCATATTTGTCCGTTATTGTTAGTCCGGTACAGGAATATAGTATAAAGTGGAACAGAGTCATATAGAAAGAAATGGAGGGATAACATGGACGAACAGGTAATTATAGCCATCAGCCGTGAATTCGGCAGCGCTGGTCATGAGATCGCAGAACAGATCGCAAAAGACAGAGGCATGACTTTTTATGACAGAGGTATGCTGGATGAGATCGCAAGTGAGATGAATGTCAAGGTGGAGGTTCTCGAACAGTATGACGAGAAACCGAGAAATTTCATGATGACAAGGAAGGTCGGCAAATACAGCAATTCCATGGAAGAGATCATTACAGAAATGCAGTTTGACTATATTAAAAAGAAAGCGCAGGAAGGGGAATCTTTTGTTATCGTCGGACGGTGTTCTGAGACGGTTTTACAGGATTTTGACAGTCTGATCTCCATCTGCGGGGATGAGGATCATAAGCTGGAGCGTGTGATGGAGCGGTATGATCTGAGCAAGTCGGATGCGATCTTCAAGATGAAACGCCATGATTACCGGAGAAAGAAATATCACAACAGACATTCCGACCACCGGTGGGGTGATTCGAGATTTTACGATATCTGCATAAACAGCAGCCAGCTTCATGTGGATGGCACGGTGAGGGTGCTGGAAAATTATATTGAAGAGAGGCTGGCGCACAGGAAAGGAGACCAATGAGCATATTTTCTGACCAGGAAAAAAAGGTGTTTCATCTTCAGACGAAACATACCAGTTATATCATGCAGGTGGTGAGAGGCAAATATCTGGCGCATGTGTACTGGGGGAAAAAGATCCATACGCCGGATATGGAAAATGCACAGCTAAACAGGCTGATCGGTTTTAGTGCGACGACAGATAATGAGGATAAAACGTATAGCCTGGATTTTGTCTGTCAGGAATATCCGACCGGCTGTGGAACGGATTTCCGCATTCCGGCGGTATCTGTTTTATTTGAGGACGGCAGCAGAAATCTGCAGCTTTTGTACCGGGACAGCCGGGTCATAAAAGGCAAACCAGGGCTGGAGGGGCTTCCCGCCACCTATGTGGAGTCAGAGGAAGAAGCGGATACGCTGGTGCTCACTTTGTATGATCCGGTACAGCAGCTGGCTGTGGAACTGATGTATACGGCATACAGTGAGCTGGATGTGATCACCAGGAGTGTCCGTATCATCAATGAGGGAAACAGGGCTGTGGTACTGGAAAAGGTCCTCAGTGCTAATGTGGATTTTGAGACTTCGGAATATGATCTGATCACGCTGCCCGGTGCATGGGGCAGGGAGCGCCATATCGAGCGTACTCCTCTGCGGAGCGGTGTACAGTCGGTTGAGAGCCGGAGAGGGGCGTCCAGCCATCAGAACAATCCATTTCTTGCCCTGGCGGGAAGAGATACGACAGAGACAGCCGGAGATGTGTATGCGTTTAATTTTGTCTACAGTGGCAATTTTACGGCAGGCGTGGAGGTTGATCAGATTTTCAAGGCGCGCGCTTATATGGGATTGAATGACTATGATTTTTCATGGATCCTTGAACCAGGAGAATCGTTCCAGGCACCGGAAGTGGTGATGGTTTATTCCGGCAATGGTCTGGGAGAGATGTCCCGTACCTTTCATGATCTGTACCGCAGCCGTCTGGTACGGGGCCGGTATCGTGACGAGGCGCGTCCGATCCTGGCAAACAACTGGGAAGCGACATATTTTGATTTTGATGAAGAAAAGATACTGGCACTGGCAAAGGAAGCTGCTGATCTGGGAATCGAGTTATTTGTTCTGGACGACGGATGGTTTGGCAAAAGGAACAGCGATACCTGTTCGCTGGGCGACTGGTTTGTCAACGAAGAGAAACTGCCGGGAGGGATTACCGGACTGGCTTCCCGGATCCGGGAATACGGGATCCAGTTTGGACTGTGGTTCGAGCCGGAGATGGTCTCACCGGACAGTGATCTGTACCGCAGCCATCCGGACTGGTGTATCCATGTACCGGGGAGAGAGCGCACGGAATGCCGCAACCAGCTGACGCTTGATCTGAGCCGGCAGGAAGTGCGGGATTATATTGTGGAATCGGTATCCTGTATCCTGGATACGGCAGACATCAGTTATGTGAAATGGGATATGAACCGCCATATGACTGAGCTCGGTTCAGCGGGGCTTGACAGCAGGAGACAGAAGGAGATGCCGCACCGCTATATGCTGGGACTCTATGAAGTTCTGGAACGGGTCGTATCGTCTCACCCGGATGTACTGTTTGAGAGCTGTTCCGGCGGAGGCGGAAGATTTGATCCGGGTATGTTGTACTATATGCCGCAGACATGGACGAGTGATGATACCGATGCCGTGGAGCGACTGTATATCCAGTATGGGACCAGTCTTGCCTATCCAGTGAGCTCGATGGGAAGCCATGTGTCGGCAGTGCCCAATCATCAGGCGGCACGGGTGACCTCTCTCGCCATGCGGGGTGACGTGGCGATGAGCGGGAACTTTGGTTATGAACTGGATCTGATGCAGATGACCCAGGAAGAGAAAGATTTTGTGCGTATTCAGATCGGATTGTACAAAGACCTGCGGACATTCGTACCGTCAGCCGATATGTACCGCCTGCAGAGTCCTTTTGAGGGAAATCACACGGCATGGATGTTTGTTTCAAAGGATGGCATGGATATTTACGCTGCTTATTTTCAGATTTTGTGTGAGGTGAATCCCGGTATCCGCCGGATGAGATTTACGGCGCTTGATCCCGATGCTGTGTATGAAGTATTGGGAGAAGGGGGCGAATGTTACCGGGGCGATGAACTGATGGAGATCGGTCTTGTGGTGGATCTGCATGGAGATTTCCAGAGCAGGATCTGGCGGCTGAGGAAAAAAGGATAAGGCAATTACATACTTGAATTTGTAGTGGTTTATGATATACTGCTATTAAATATATTAATGATTGGAGGCTGAATATGCAAAAGCAAAATTTATCTGCCGCAGAGGCACTGGAAAAGCTGAAAGAGGGGAACCAGCGTTACGTATCTGCCGACAAAAATACGGGGGATATCTCGCAGTACATAAGGAAAGTGACCTGTGAGGAAGGTCAGACTCCCTATGCGATCGTCGTGGCGTGTTCGGATTCGCGGGTGATACCGGAAAGCATTTTTATGGCAGGGATCGGAGAATTGTTTGTGATCCGTGTTGCCGGGAATGTTATGGATCACCATCAGCTGGGGAGCATTGAATATGCAGCGGGGCATCTTGGCACAAATCTCGTCGTTGTGCTGGGGCATGAGCACTGTGGCGCTGTCGGGGCAGCTCTCAGCAGTGAGCCGGATGGTTATGTAAAGACGATCACGGATGTGATCTGTGATGCGATCGGTGATGAGAAGGATGAGTACAGGGCAACCTGCCTGAATGTGGAAAAAGGTGTGGAGATCATCAAAGACAGTCTTGGTATCAAAGAAGGAGATGATCTGAAGGTGTGTGGTGCTTATTATCATATTGGCAGCGGTGCTGTTGACTTTATGTGATTTTTCGCAGGAATCAAAACCGGCATCAAAAAAAACGTATTGAAGAGAAATGTTATCTTTTCAATACGTTTTTTTCATAGGGTTGATGTCAGTCAGCCAATTTTTCCACACTTGTCAGTTTTACACAGAGCACAAATACTTCTGCTGCCTGCGCCATTTCTTCCGGTGTGGGGAAGGTCGGTGCGATACGGATATTGGAATCCTCCGGGTCTTTGCCGTAAGGGAAAGTAGCTCCGGCGTCTGTGAGGACAACTCCCAGGTGTTTGCATTTGGCGACGATCTCTTTTGCGCAGCCGGGGAGGGAATTAAAGGAAATGAAATATCCGCCTCTCGGTTTGATCCAGCTGCCGATCCCAAGTCCGGCAAGCTCCTTTTCCAGAGTATCCAGCACTGCTTCAAACTTAGGGCGCAGCAGTTCGGCATGACGCTTCATATGTTTTTGCAGCCCTTCAATATTGCCAAAGAATCTGGAATGTCTGAGCTGGTTGATCTTATCATGTCCAATGGTCTGGATCGACATCTGTTTTTTGATGCTTTCGATATTTTCCAGAGATGCGGCGATCGCTGATATGCCGGATCCCGGGAAGCTGATCTTGGATGTTGAGGAAAAGATATAAACCATGTCAGGGTTTCCTGCTTTTTCGCATTCATCCAGTATATTCAGTACCTCATCCTGTATCTCGTCATACAAATGATGGATGCAGTAAGCATTGTCCCAGTAGATGCGGAAATCCTCTGCAGACGGTTTGAGACTGGCAAAACGCCGGACGGTCTCATCCGAGTAGGAGATCCCGGTGGGGTTTGAATACTTAGGTACGCACCAGATCCCTTTTACAGAAGGGTCATTATTTACATATTTTTCTACCAGATCCATATCCGGACCATCGTCGTGGAGTGGGATGTTGATCATTTCGATTCCAAAAAATTCAGTCATTTTAAAGTGTCTGTCATATCCCGGTACCGGACATAAAAACCGGACATTCTCCAGTTTTGACCAGGGAGTCGATCCATTGACGCCATGTGTCATGGACCGCGCCATGGTGTCATACATAATATTCAGGCTGGAGTTGCCGCAGACGATGACATTGTCTTTCTGGACGGACATCATGTCGGCCATCAGTTTCCGGCATTCTCCAATGCCATCCAGATCACCGTAATTACGGGTATCATTCCCCAGTACAGTCCTCATATCGGAACCGCTGTTGATCACGTCCAGCATAGGCATGGAAAGGGCGAGCTGTGAAAACCCGGGTTTTCCTCTTGCCATATTGAGATTGAGACCTTTTCCCTCCAGTGTTTTGTACTCTTCCTCCAGTGCTGCTTTCAAGGTGAGAAGTTCATCCTTACTCATATCTTTATATGCCTTCATGTCGTATCCTCCACTTCATTTCATTTTAAGCTAGCTCAACGGCGCCAATTTGAACCCGCCGTTGAGCTAACAACTATTATATCAAAAAATTTGTCAAAAAGCTACAAAAAGAGAAGAAGAAGTTTTGGGATTTACGGTTGACAGCCTCAACTTAATGAATTATAATGGGTCTACAAAGTAAATTGTATGCGGCAACAGCATACAGTAAGGAGGCAGCAGTGAAGCAGGAAGTTCGTGTGACAAATAGTGAGTGGTATCTGATCAATTGTCTGTGGGAGGAATCACCGAGGACGCTGATGCAGCTTGTCCCGGTATTAAAAGAACGGGTGGGATGGAGCAAGAGCACTTCTGCGACGATGGTACGCCGTATGAGCGAGAAGGGTCTGATCGGCTATGACGAAAAGGGAAAGACCAAGTATTTTTATCCCAAAGTAAAAAAAGAGGATGTGGTAGTACAGGAGACCAGGGATTTTCTCAAGAAAATCTATGACGGCAGCATCGGGATGATGATGAGTGCGCTTGTGCGTCAGAATGACCTGTCAAAAGAGGATATCCGGGAACTGCAGGAGATTCTCAAAGAGGCAGAAGATAAAGCAGAGTGAGATACAGGTAAAACAGGAGAAAATGAAAGAAAGCAGAGGTAAGAGATGGCGGGTTTTTTAGCATGGCTGATCGAGTCTTCTTTTCTGGTGCTGATGATTTTCGGGATCCGTAAAGTGTTTATGGGGAAAATATCCTATGCCGGGATTTACGCTCTCTGGCTGGTGGTCCTCCTTCGTTTTATGGTACCGGTAAATTTTTTCCAGGCTCCCGTCAGTGTGGCAAATCTGGTAGAGGAACAATTTGCTGCGCATGAGGAAAGACTGCCGGAGCGGCAGGTACGGCAGACGGAGGTAAATACAGGAGAGAGGGTTCAGGGATATAAGGAGTATGGGAATGTTCCGGTGAATTTTTCCGTGGGCGCAGCTGCCCGGAGTAAAATGCTCCCTGCCCCGGCGCAGGACCAGGGTCTGATACAGCAGGCAGAAGAGCAGGCGGAAAAAACGGATAAAAAGACAGACTGGATATCCATAGCAAAGAAGATATGGATATCAGTATCTGTCGCCTTTTTTCTATGGATTTTAATATCCAATCTCTATCTTATGAAAAAAATAAGAAAAAACCGGATTTTGTGCGGGCAGAGAGAGTCGGTAAAAATCTATGCCACGGATGTTGTATCGGGTCCCTGTCTGTATGGTTTTTTCAGGCCGGCGATTTACATACCAGTGCATCTGCTGCCTTCCTGTCAGGGGAAGACGGCAAAGAGGGATGAGTGGGACCAGATGATCACGCATGAGCTGGTACATTATCAGCACAGGGACCATATATGGGCGATGCTCCGTATGATCCTGGTGTCAGTATACTGGTTTGATCCTTTCCTGTGGGCAGCCGTATCTGCCTCCAGAAAGGATGCGGAGTTATTTTGTGATGAGACGGCAGTCCGGATACTGGGGGAAGAGAAGCGGTTTCTTTATGGTGAGATGCTTGTACGTCTGGCGGAAGATCATTCATGGGGGGATTTCCGGTATTCCATGATGTCCATGAGCCGGAGGGGCAGGGAGATGGAGAAGCGGATCCGTGCCATCAGCACAAAGCATCACTATTCCAAATGGGTCATCCTGCCTCTGGCGGTACTGCTGCTGGCAGCCGTGAGTATCACGGGCAGTGCGGGATATGGTCCGCTGGCAAAGGAAAAGAACCAGACAGAGACAGAAGACGGAGAGGGGACTGTTACAGGTCCGGCGGTGGATACAGGAGAAAAAAACACCATGACTCCGGGGGATGTGCCAGTGAAAATCCCGCAGTGGCTGAGGGGGGGGACGGATGTATTTCAGATGGTCAGCCGCAATACAGGGGCAGGAACACCGGAAGAAGCTTTTGGAAATTACCTGCTGACCTTTACCGATGCTGTGAATACAGGGAGCACGGAAAAACTGGAGAATGTTCTGGCGAGAGGCAGTAAAGTATCCGCCCAGCAGTGTGCCCTGGTCAGGAACTATTATAAAAGAGGGATCCGGGAGGAGATCCGGGCGTACTCTGTTTCTGGCAGGAGAACGGTGGCAGAGGATACAGTAGAGATCTCTTCCCGGGAAGAGATCCATGTGTCCTATGCGGACGGTACATCAAAGCTGGTGAAACAGAAATACCGGTATACATGCTGCTATGCGGGTACATCCTGGATCATAGCTGATATGAAAGAGGTGCAGACTGTGTAACTGTGAAAACGGAGGGGTGTCCCCGGAGCCATACCGGACTTCGGGAACACCCCCCTTTGTCTGTTGACACAGAAGGAAAAAAAAGCTATAATCAGCAGTAGATAAAAGAAATATTCTGAATGTATTGGAGAGACAATCTTATGGCAGCAGACCTTACTATGAATACTACAAATTCGGTTCCGAAGGGAGCAGTTGTTTTTGAAAAGGGAGATCCGCTTGAATCTGTGGCGCTGGTCCTGAAAGGACGGGTGACTGTTCAGGCAGATGGGGTC
>ERZ778517.2327-NODE-2327-length-11265-cov-7.853970_pt1 | contig 11265 bp, 20 predicted proteins | sample MGYA00510341_ERZ778517 | MGnify/ENA primary metagenome ERZ778517 (study PRJEB29527, sample SAMN07138964) | mouse gut metagenome | material: feces | host: mouse | place: China:Nanjing | collected 2016-01-25 ... | reverse complement strand
GAGAGATTGAATAATTTTATTTATTAAAAAACATTGCATTAAAATAAATAATTATTTATTATAATTTATAAATAATTAATAATAAATAATTATTTATAAATTGTGAGGCGGACAATGGAACAATATGTTTATAGTCGTCTGTGGTATGGACGAAAAATTATAGTTGGAAAAAAGAAAGAAAATGGCAATAGGTTCACATTAAATGGATATATTGAACTATTAAATAGTGATCCAAAAGGTTGGTTGAGACATGCTGCAGGTGGGGATGTAGGTTACTTTAGCGATATATATCCTTTTGATAATTTTATTGGTCAACTATTTTTTGCTGGCTATCTCTATGACAAAAAACATTTATTTATAGGATTTGATACAAGAGAAGTTGATAAATTAGTATCTAAAGATGAATGTATTGAGAGTCTAAAAAAAGCAGCAAGGTCATTGTAGTAGAGGTAAATTAAATAGTTTTGAATATACATGTTTTAGAGTTAAACGATGTTAAAAAAATAAGACGAAGGTTAGCTAAATACGGCTATAAACCGATAAAAATTAGAAAGGAACTAAATATGACACAACATTTTTTGTACAAAGAAATGAATCTAGATGAAAAATTAAAGTACGGAACTTTAACTGAAGAAGATTTGAAGATGCTTGAAAAACAAGCATACTCATATGGTCGTGATACAGCTCTTAAAGAAATGGATTGTTTTAGATTTGGTTTAGAGTAAGAGGAAAATAAATGAAATCATTTGATCCTAACCTTACAAATTATTTTTCTAAAAAAACAATAAAATTAACATTTCAACAATGGGAGTACAAAGGAACAGCTTATGTAGAAATTGGCGGTAACACAACGTTTACTGATCTCCTTTCTGAGTTTGAAGATGCTGATACCTTAGCGGAATTGCTTAAGGAAAGCACAAGTAAACTTGATTTTGAATTTAAATATCTTGGAGAAGGTGAATTTAAGAAAAAATGGTATCAAGCAAATTTAGTAAATGATAAAGGTGAAGTGTGTGAATGTGAAGATTGGATCGAAACATTGCCGGAAATGTTAGTCGCAATAGAACTAGTTGATGTTCAAAGAGAGGAAAAATAATGGCTTTAACAAAAGAAATTATTAATGAAATTATTGGTACACAAGAGGATTTTGAAGTACCAATGAAATTGATGGAAAGATTAGAAAAAGATCCTAATGAATTATTTGAAGAGTTTTTAAAACATGAGGATGATTTATCTTTTGACTGGTTTGCTGATTACTTTCAAGAAAAATATGCTGATCGAAAAGATAAAAAACAGGATTTTACACCAAAGCAGATTGGTAAGTTGATGAATGAAATATTGGGAAGTACAGCGTCTAATTTAGATCTATGCGCAGGTACTGGTAGTTTAACTATTGAGAGATGGAACTCTAATAAAGATGCTGTATTTGTATGTGAGGAGTGGTCAAGCGAAGTAATGCCATTTCTTTTGTTCAATTTAGCTATTAGAAATATGCACGCTATTGTATTTTTTGGAGACTCGTTGACTAGGGAAAGTAAGGGAAGTTACAGTCTTACACCAAGTGATAGATTCAGTATTATTGTTAAAAAGCCTATTGAAGAGAAGGCGGTAGAAACTGCTATTATGAATCCGCCATATTCTTTAAAGTGGAGTCCTAAGACTGACTTAATTGATGAAATGAGATTTAAGCCATATAGGAAGTTAGCACCAAAAGCTAAAGCGGATTATGCTTTTGTCCTAACTGCTTTAGATAAATTACAGGAATCTGGAAGAATGGCTGTAGTTTTACCACATGGAATTTTATTCAGAAATGGTGCAGAAGAAGTTATAAGGAGAAAGTTGTTAGAGTTCGGGCAAATAGAGGCAATAGTAGGCTTACCACATAACTTATTTCTTAATAATGTTATTCCTACAGTAATTATGGTATTGAGCAAAAAGAGTGATAATAAAAATGTTTTATTTATTGACGCCTCTAAAGGCTTTGAAAAGGGAAAAAAGCAAAATATTCTTAGAGATAAGGATATTGAACACATTATAGATACCTTACATAGAAGAAATGATGAAGAAAGATACTCTCATTTAGCTACTTTTGATGAGATTAAAGAAAATGATTTTAATTTAAACATTCCAAGATATGTTGACACTTTCATTCCGGAACCACCTGTTGATTTAAAGAAAGTCATTGTGGATCTTCATAAAGTTAGTGTAGAAATGCACGAGAATACCAAAGAACTAGTGGGTATGTTGAAGGAATTATATTCTGATGATGATGATTTTATGGAAGATCTGGAGAGACTAATAAAGGAGTTGGAAGATGAAGGAAAAGAATAAAAAAGTAATAGCTTTAATTGGAATTGCATTAAGCTGTAGCTCATTAATGGCTGGGTGTTCTGCATATGATTCCGATAATGATACGTCTGCTAGTGATAGTGAAAAAATTTTGTCAGACAATGATAAGACATATAAACTAGCGTATTTTGAAGCTAGAGCAATTGATGATATTAAACACCAATATTATTCATTGGGGTTCTATAAAGACGGGAAATTGGAAAAAGTCAATTTACAGAGTAATACTGATCGTTATCAAGAAATTATTGTTCCCAATTTAGAAAATCCATATGTCAAAGTAACCAATGGTGGATATTTAATCTATCGGTCACCTTACACTATGTATAACCAACCGATAGTTAAAGGAAAGGTAACGGAGAAAGAGTAATGAGTTCTAAAAATAAAATAGCGCTAATTTTGGCTTTAACAAGTGTTTCGCTAAGCATAGGGAGCCAAAATATCTATGCTGCAACTCATTCATCTCATCCAACTTCGCACCCTAGCTCCCATCCTGCAAGTCATCCTACAGTACATCCTAGTTCACGTCCCGCTACTTCCCCTCATACGTCTACACCTCATTCAAATGTCACTCATAATTCGGGAGTACATACAACTACTGGAAAAGGAATTACTGGTAGTAAGGGAATAAGAGATAAGTCGGTATCAGGTGTAAGGACAACTAATAAAGCTGTTTCTCCAACATCAAAAGCTGCTAGTCGTTTGCCACAGACTTCCAAAGTTACTAAAAGTATAGAAACTGCAAAGAAAACAAATACATATCAGTCTTTAAGTAGCAACGATCATAGGTCAGATTACTTATATTGGCGTGGATATCGTGATACTTACTATAGTCACCCAATGTTTACATATTATTATCCTTGGATGCCATGGTGGTTCTGGCATTCAAATCACCATGAAGCTAGCCAAATAAAGCAAGAGGCTCAGAAAAAGGATATGAAATGGATAAAGGTTGATGACAAAGTAATTGCTGTTCCTAAAAAGATTTACGACAAAATAAAAATAGGGGATAGCATAGAATTAATAGGTGATACATATATTAAGATTAACGGTCATGTCTATAGTCGATGAAAGGAAAAAATAGAGATGAAAGATACAGTATTTTTAAAATGTGATGATTGTAATCAGTACATGATGGTTAATAGTTTGGAAGTTGCAAAGGATAAGCTAGAGGGTAGATTTTTTTGCTATATTTGTGGTGCAGATGCTAAAGATATACATCAAGTAAAAGAAGATATTGGGCTTACTAAAAATTACTGGATTCTTGATGATAAAGAAGAACAAATATCTTTAATCAAGGATTATGAATTTGAAAAAGTAAAATGTCCTAACTGTGGCACGATTAGTGATAATAAAGAGTTAAGAGAAACTATTATCTGGGGAGCGTGTCAGTTCTATATGTTACATACAAAAAAATATGTAAATGTAGAATATAATTGCTTACATTGTAAGGTACTAATGGATCTTCTATTTTATTGTGACGAAGATCTTCAAAAGGGTCGATTTGATTTCAATAAAACTAAAAAATGGCTAGATGCTGATGAGGGTATTAGTAATCTTTAATAAAAATAATAGGAATGAGTATTAAATAGCGTAGGTTCGGTAGTTATCAAAAGATAGTTTATAGAAAGTAAAGAAAAGTAATGGAAAAAATAATACTTATACAATGGTTGATCACGTTTGGATATGTAGTTGCATCCATGAGAATTAATACTATTAAAGATCAATTTCCTATTAATTGGGAAAAGTATATAACAGTTAGTGTAAATCTATTAGGGGTAGTTATATCTTTTGGCTGGATATTAATAATTTTTGGAATATTGAATGATTAGGAAAAATAGATATGAGTGAAAAATATGTATCATTTAATTACCAAAAAGATCCTGCTTCTTTAGGAATAATCTCTAAAGATGGATGGAAAAAAGCTATAGGGATAGTAGTAGAGATAAAAGGAATAGAAATAGTTTATATTCCAATAAACGAAAATACATTGATTGTAACTGATACAATTACGGGGCTTATTCATAAAAGAATTAAATCACCAATTAATATTAATTCTGCTGAGGATATAAAAAATATAACTATTCCTTATAGTGCTATGTTTGCTACACAATTAGATATTGCAGGGATTTCAAAAATTAGATCTGAATGGGGACTGAAGCTTAAAGAACTTGAAAAGAAATATGGTTCAAAGCCACCAACTATTTGGCTGACTAAAGAAATTTTTGAGTTACTTAAGAAGAACTATAGGAAGGGTTATTAGGAAAATTATGGAAAATTTATCTTTATTTCGATGTGATGAATGTGATTATTTGATGTGTCTAGATGTTTGTGCTCTTGCCGAATATATGGATAGAGGAACCGTTAGCTGTCCGTATTGTGGTGCTGATTCTGAATCTATTAAATTAATAAAAATTGAAAATTGATAATGCGGGTAAAAACGCTTTATACAAAAGGATATAAAAGAGGGGAGAAAAAGAATTATGAAGGGAGTTATCTTTACTTCTAGGAATAAAGATAATGAAAACATTACTAACTTTAAGCAAAGAAGTATGTCTTTCTTAACTAATAAATCTGTTGAAGAGCTATCGTTAAAATTCGTAGCTTTTGTAAATGAAGGTGTACTTAATGAATTAAGTCGTTTTTATATAAATATTAATGAAAGAAATAATGAAAAAGCTATAAAGGATCTTCAACATTATCTCTTAGACCATCCTGATTTTTTAGCTACTAAGATAGAAGCAAAAGTAACAAGTTTTGCAATGAGACCAGAGAATGCAATTACGCATAAGTGGTTATTTGATTATGATAGCAAGACCGGCATAGAAAACTTTGTTCAAGATCTTGTATCTGAGGGCTTTAATAAGAAGGACATAGAAGTTTATAAAACAGTCAATAACTATTCCATAGTAGTACCACATGGATTTGATGCGCGGAATATTATGGAAAAGTATGGTAAGTATGTTGAATTAAAACGAGACGGTCTCTTATGTGTTAAATGGAGTAAGAAAGAGTAAGAATTAAAGAGGTAAAGGATGTTAGAAAAGTTTGTTAAAATACTGCGAATTACAGCATTAGGTATGTCTGCGTTTAATATTTTTGTGATAATTTTTATCTTAATGGGAAGTTTCTTATCATTTAAAGTGCCACCGAATTGGTTTCGATTGATATTAGTATTTTTTGTATCAGACATTTTTCAAAATTTGATGATATTTGGAACAAAGTTTAAAGATATCAATACATCAAAAAGTGGCAATAATAAAGATATAGATTAATGGCGATAAGAGTAATTAGTGGGAAAAGAAAGGTGAATTTTAATAGTGAAAAAAAGTAAAAAGTTAATGGGACTGCTAGCAGCCGTGACTTTATTAAGTTGTGGCTGCTCTTTTAATGCCAATTTTTCTAAAAATAGCAACAATAATGTTAAGTCAGAGCAAGTCTCAAATACCAAGTTTGGTGGATTAAGTCAAAAAGAATACACCAAATTAGCAAATATGGAGTATAAAAGCGGTGAAAGCGCTGTAGTTTTTGTGAATAATAATAATTCTACACTTAATAAAAAATGGAAAGAAAATAGAATATATTATCAAAATTTAGATTCATTAAATCGCACTAGTAAGCCTGTTACAGCGTTTTTAGATCAAAATAATATAGTTAAGCATAGTAATAGAACGCGTCAAATCTGGCGTCCTACAGGCTGGCACGGCAATAGACCGGGAGCAGAGATTTACAATAGAGGACATCTGATTGCTTATTCATTATCAGGTGGAATAAATAAATTTGGTATTTATACCGGTAGAAATAATGGAGACCTAAATAATCCGAAAAACTTATTTACTCAAACAGCTTTTGCAAACCAACGTGTTCAAACATATTATGAAAGCCAAGTAAGAGAGGCTTTAATGTCAGGACAAAAAGTTATTTATCAAGCTACACCAATTTTTAGAGAAAATGAAAAAATGGCCAGAGGAGTTAACCTTCAGGCCACATCAATTGACGGGATGCTAAACTATAATGTTTATATTTATAATGTTCAACCGGGATACAAGTTTGACTATAGGACGGGAAGAGCCATTAGAGATGAATCTATGAAAGTGAGCTTTAATCAATAAAATGATAAATACAATGATGGAAAATTTTCTTGTATGGATAAATAACAATTCGATGATAGCATTGCTATGTAGTGCTGGAGTAGTTATAGCAATATTATTCGCTCCAATTTTTATGGTAAAAATTGGTGTTAAGCGAAATTTTATTATAGTTGGATTTTTTTGCGCTCAATTAATCTTGCTCATGTATATTTCTATGTTATTGAGTAATAGCAATTTAAAGAAGGCGCTTTTAGGAAAATATGGTCAAAAATGGGTAGAAACTCAGCAATTTGAAGCTAATGTAGATCCTAAGACGTTAGTGAAACTTATTAAGGGGTTGGACTGGAATGATGCTTTTTCTGATAAAGAAGTATCCGTTTGGTATGATGGTAAGCTCTATGAGCATGTAACTGTTGAGAAAAAAGAAGGAGTGGAAAATAAGAATGTTTTTCTATATAGAAAAGCAACGGTTAAAGGAATACAAGTAAACAATGATGAAACATATATGTATGTCTATATTAAGAAACCTCAACAGAAAAACATATAAGTTTAAGTAATCAATTATCTTTTTGATTAGAAATAAAAGAGCGTCAGGTTAATATGATTAAAAAAATTATTATTTTGATTATGATACTTTTTTGTAGTAATTATAAGTATTTTCGATTAGCGATGTCTCCTGTAAAGAAACAAAGTAAAGAGATGTACTTCTTTGCTTTTTTGTCTTCAGTTTTGATTGGAGGGATTATGTATCTAATGAGCATGTAAGGAGAAAATGAAGTGAAACATAAAAAGTATAGATTTAATTAGCGAGAGGTATTAACAGATTGGGGTTTATTAATGAAAAATGCGGAAGATGTACAAATTGAAATTAATAAGGTTAAGAATAAGAAAATAAACTTAAACTAGTAAATTCAAAATTTGAAATTAAAAGATCGGATACAAATGTTGAGGTAGCTAATCTACAACCTGCTGATGGAGGTCTATTTTTAAAAGTAAGAGATCCGAACCAGTTAGATATTTATTTTAATGATGTCCCACTCGGATACATCATTCAACATGAAGAAACAAGTATGTGGGTATTTGAGATGGAAGGCAATGCTTGTGATTCTTATTTTTTAAAAGATTCTTTTATTCCAGCAATTGCTGCTATTGCTGAAAGTTTAGATCAACTGAATAAGATTTCTCAAGAAGATACTAATAATGGCTAAGATTGGGTATGCAAGAGTTAGTTCGAAAGATCAAAATTTAGCTAGACAAATTGAAACGCTTCATAAATATGGAATTAAAGATGATATGATCTTTAAGGAAAAGGTATCAGGTGCGACTATTGAAGCAAGAATACAACTTAAGTCAATGCTCAATTTTATCCGTAAAGGAGATATTGTGTATGTAGCTGCTTTAGACCGCTTAGGACGCAATGCTAAAGATATTGGTTATATTATTCAGCAGATACATACTAAAGGAGCTACTTTAATTACTCCTGAATTACCAGATTTTAGTCAAATACCTAACCCCGGTCTGAGAGCAATGTTTACGGAGATGATGTTGGCCGTTTTTAAATATCAAGCTGAAGAAGAACGTAAAAGAATAAAAGCACGGCAACGTGAGGGCATTGAGATAGCAAAATCTAATGGTGTATATAAAGGTAGAGAAATCAAATATGGACCTAATGCTAAAAAGCCTCAAGACAAGCTGGTTTGGGAAAGTGTGGTAAGAATGCTTAGGGATTCTAAAAGTTTATCAATTAGGCAAATAGCTCAAAAAGCCGGCATAAGTGAAAGAACTGTCTATAGGATTAAAAATAGAGATTTGAAATAAAAAAATTATTTATAAATAATATTTTATTTTTAATAAATAATTTTATATAATTAATAATATAGAAATAATGCGAAAGGAAAATTTTATGCACAAAGAAATACAGATTCCTAAAAGCGTAGAGAAAAGAAAATCTACCGTATCAATGTCTACAGCACAAAAAAATTTGCTCATGGCACTAAAAAATGTGATCGATCCAAAAAGCAAAAATGTTTCTACATTTATTGACAATAAATTAGTTAAACCCTATTTTGATTCTTTGGATGCAGAGACTCAAAATAAAGTAGTGATGCAGACTAATGCAATGAATAGACTAGCAGAATCAAAGATAATAAAAAATTAAAGGGACTCTCTTTAGAGAATCCTATTTATTTTTTTATTCTATAGAACAAGACTATTAGCTAAATGTTTCAAAAAGATACAAAAAGGAGGCTTAATTATGCCCAGAGAATGGCGACCTAAAAAAATTGGTAAATTGAAGTATAATAAAAAATCTCAAAAAACTTTAGATGAATGGTTTGTAAAGTATGCGTCCCCTACTATTTTAGAAAAAAAACTTAAATTATCACGAGCTTCAATATATAGGTACAAAAAAGAGATACAAGAAAAAGACGCTACACTACAAGATTTAGTAACTGTAACTATGTATGCTGAACTAATCAAATTAGAAACTGCCGACTATGAAGCTTACTTAAAAGGTATGAGTAAGTTAGTTGAGGAAAAAGAAGAGAAGAAAAGACAAATTGCAGAGATAGATGAGGAATTAAAATCAAAAGGATTTGGAAATCTTGATTTACCAAAAACTATAGCTGCAACGCAAAAAAAAGATGTAAAAAAAGAAAAGAATTTTGCTCAATTACTATTGTTAGAACAATCAGGAGATGCTAAGAAAATAAGTAACGCAAGAAGTGAAATTCGTAAATTATCTAGAGAAGATAGAAAAAAATATTATCAATATAAAGGTGAACACAAGGATGAGTAGCTGGTCTGTAACCATTCCATTTAATCCTAGAGCTACCCCTCGTCCTAATTATAGAGTTGGACCGAGAAAAAAAGGTAAGAAGGAATATGGAGTTATAACTTATTATGATACGTGGTATTTTAATTATCTCGCTGCTATTGATACATACCTCAAAAAATATAATTTGAAAAATCAAGATTTTTATAAAGTTGTAAATGCACAGTATGGCGTAATTGCAAACATAGTATTTTATATCCATCCGGGAAACACTATTACTAAAATTAGTAAAATACCTTGTACTAATGTTCCCGACATAGATAACTTACTAAAAGCTATTTTAGATGGTATTTTTACGAAAGAAGATAGAATTAGTGATAGCCGGGTTGTAGGAGTTAACGCACTCAAGCTGAACGAGTTAGAAAACCCAAGGACAGAGATAACCTTATCAAGTTTAGGTGACTTTGATGATACGACTATGAGTCCATCTGAAACTGTTATTGCTAATGTTGCGGAAAGAAATAAAGAGCAGCAATTAAATTGGTCAGTTATACTCCCCTTTTCACCCAAAAGTGCACCTAGACCTAGTGTGAATTTTAGTGTTAGCACAGATAGTAAAGGTAAAAAAGTTTATAAGAAACATGATTATAATGATCGTTCTTATACAAATTATTTGCTTGAAATAAATAATTATTTGAAAGAAAGTAATCTTTATAATGATAAGTTTTATAAAATTGGCCAATCAAAAAACGGTATAATGTCTACCTTTCATTTTTATTGTGCTGTACCAAAAAATCAAAAGAAAATACGCAATATAATGAAAAAGACAACGCCAGATATAGACAATTTATTAAAAGCCGCTATGGATGGAATTTTTAATGGAGTGAATATAGATGATAGGCGAATTGTTGGAGTTCAGGCTTTAAAATTTAATGTATTAGAGAATGCACATACAGAAGTTAATTTGTCTCCATTAGGAACATAAGGGATAAATATAAGATGGCAAATAACAATGAAAAGATATTAGTAATACTTAACGCTATGAATGAATTAGATCCTCTTATGAATAATTATCTGCTCATATTAAAGAAGAGATATACTTGGTCGAAAGAAGCACAGGCAGATTTCTATTCCATAAGAAGATCATTGCATCAAGTTTCTTCTAATTTAGAAAAAATCGTACGTCAAGAAAAAAGAAAAGAAAAACAACTAGAAGAATTAACTCTGAAAGTACGTAAAGAAGCAGAAATATTGAATAATTATTATATAGAAAATGTTGATAAAAAAGGAGAACGTGGTTTAGAAGAGTTGATGGATTTAAAACAGGTAGATTTTACTCCTAGATATGCTGGAAACATGAAAACTTATTTAACGCGAGTTTTAAGAGGAATAAATCACTCAAGGCTAAATTATGCACTGGAGCGAAGACAGGAGCTAAAAGAAGCAAATATTGAACGAGAAGAAGCTATTATAAGAGTTTCACAACGATTAAAGGCTATTAGTGCTCGACAAGTGAGAAGTTTAAAGACGATAAAATTAGAGCATTTAAAGGACGAGTTGCATCCCTTAATTACAGAAATGAAACGTTATGAAATTAATGATCAGATTGATGTTTTAAATAACAAAATTATGCGTATAGATAATTATAGATTTGACCGTCCTCCCCGTCCATCATACAAAGAAATAACGGCTATTCTTAATTCTATAATTGCTCAAGAAAATAGAATTGTACGGGGATATACCGTCTTAGACTATGCTATACCACTTTATGATAGTTTAAATCATCTTAGACAATCAATTTGGGCTAAACGAGAATATGTTGGTACTCTAAATGCTTATGAAGTATTTAGAAGACGAGTTGTTGAATTAGAAAGTTATTATAAGAAATCATATGAACAGGCTAATGGTAAGCCTAAAAATTACCATGGGCATTATGCGGGGGAATATGAATAACTAAGAAAATGTTTGATTGGAAAATATAAAATCGTTGAAAATACATCCATATTTTGTAAGAAATATTGTAAAACCTAATTTTTGAAGAGAAATTTACTTCAA
>ERZ778517.2319-NODE-2319-length-11286-cov-3.694328_pt1 | contig 11286 bp, 11 predicted proteins | sample MGYA00510341_ERZ778517 | MGnify/ENA primary metagenome ERZ778517 (study PRJEB29527, sample SAMN07138964) | mouse gut metagenome | material: feces | host: mouse | place: China:Nanjing | collected 2016-01-25 ... | reverse complement strand
GGTGTATGCATACGCAGATAATTGTCTCCTCCGCTCGTGATCGCAAGGATCGGCACCTTGTTTTCTTTTAAATACGGGATCGTATTCATCGGTTCGCTTGAATAGTTGTTCCCGGAATAGGAAATGATCATAGCCAGATCTTTGGAATTCATGGCTTTTGCGCTCATGCCCATTTCCCGGAAATCCGATATTTCCACGCTCTTGCCGATCGAAAGCATCTTTCTTTGAAAAAGCTGGACAACACTTGTGTTGGGCTGAATGCCGAACACCACGATCTTTCCGGCATGCAGGATCAGGTCTGTGCACTGTGCCAGCATGGGCTGATCGAGATGTTCCATCGTATCGCGGATGCTTTCCTGCTGCACCCTGGCAATTTGCTGCGCGATCGTCGCCTCGTCGTCTCCTTTATGAAACGGATAGTTGAAATCCAGCCCGTCTGCGTTCTGCGCATGGGCTTTTTCCCGGAGCAGATCTTTTTTCAGATCCTTCCATCCTTCATATCCGAGCGTTTTGGCAAATCGGACGATCGACGCTTTCGAAGTATGCGTCTGTCTGGCAATTTCATCGATCGAATACGTATGGATCGTATCGGGATGAGACAAGATAAATTCTCCGATCGTTTTTCTTCCGTCATCATAGGAAACGACCACTTCTTCTACTTTCTGAATCAAAAACATTGATATTACCCCTTATTATAATTTTAATTTTCTATCCTGTTCCATTATACCGCATTCATTGATTTTTTGGCCTTGCGAAACAAGAGAAAAATGAAGTTTTTTCCTGACTTTTCATGGAGTATGATAAGGAGGAAAAGAGGGAGGAACACAATGGATCTGAGTACATTGACAACCGAAATGCCGAATCCGAGATCGGCCCGTTTATCCACGATGAACATTCGTGAAGCGCTGACGCTCATGAACGAAGAAGATGAGCTTGTACTGCGCAGCATCCAGGAACAGATCCCGGCCATCGAGAGGCTGATCGCAAAAACTGCCGACGCCCTTCAAAACGGCGGTCGGATCATTTATATGGGGGCTGGCACGAGCGGCCGGCTCGCCCTGCTCGATGCGCTCGAGTGTCCGCCAACGTTTGGCGTATCTCCGGATACATTCATTGCTCTGCTTGCAGGAGGAGAACAGTCGCTCATCGCACCCAAGGAAGACGCAGAAGACAGCGAGGAGCTTGGAAAAAGAGATCTTTGTGCCGTCAGGCCTTCAAAAAACGACGTTGTGATCGGACTGGCTGCCAGCGGCAGGACACCTTACGTGATCGGCGGTCTGAAATACGCGAAACAAATGGGCTGCACGACAGGCTGCATCGTATGCAACAAAAATTCTTCGATCGCAAAATATGCCGATTTCCCCATCGAGCTTGTATGTGGTCCGGAAGTGCTGACCGGATCGACCCGGCTGAAGGCGGGCACGGCCCAGAAGATCGTACTCAACATGATCAGCACCATTTCCATGGTACAGATTGGCAAAGTATATAAAAACTACATGGTCGATGTGCAGCTGAGCAATGAAAAGCTCGTGCAGCGCGGGATCGATATCGTATCGGCTGCTGCAAACTGTTCCAAAGAGGAAGCCGAAAAAACGCTCCTGTTAGCGGATAATAAAGTAAAGACAGCCATCATGATGCGACTGATGAACTGTTCCAGAGAAGAGGCGGAAACGTTCCTGAAACGTTCGCATGGAAAGATCGAAGAATAAGAATGAGCAGGAAAACAAAGATCCAGCAGACTATCGGTCAAATTAGTTTATATGCATCTAAGCGCACCATCAAACAACATGACCGATCCTATGCTATGATAAGACCATGAAAACAAACAGGAAAAGGCCGGCTCAGCATGCCCGGCCAAAAGCACACAATTACGAAAACCAGCAAAAAGCTCATACAAATTTCACAAACAAGCGATTGACCGATATCCAGGGCTATAATACAGACTTTTCAGGATCCGATTTTTCGAACACATCCTTTTACCGTTCTGTACTGAAATACTGCACATTTGACAGCTGTCTGTTCCGGTTCACCGACTTTACGAAAACCAATTTTACGCAAAGCTCTTTTAAAAACGCCATTTTCGAAAACTGTCTGTTTGACCAGTGCGTCCTTTCCGGATGCGATTTTGAAAACGCGATATTCACGAACACATATGCTGTAAAAACCGAAGTGCCGGCCCCAGTCATTAATGCTGATCAGAAAAAAATCCATATTGATCTGATCCCGGCTTTGCAGAGCGCCTTGTCCGCATGCCGGAACAATCCGGCCATCATCCGATCCAAGACGTTGTTCGTTCAGAAACCAGCAAAAGGAAAAAAAGAAGTGCTGTCCAAACAGGGAAGAAAAAAGGTCCAGAGAGAAAAGCTGGAAAAACAGTTTTCATCAGACCGTCCGCTCGAAATCAACAGGATCAATGTTGCAAGACTTGTCCATGCGTTCGGTCAGGAGAAAACGGCCCTGGCGCTCAAAGAAGCTGCAAAAAAGATGGACAGGGATTTTGTTTCCCTGAGCGCTTTCCTGCCTTATTTCAAATAAGCTATTCGAACAAAAAGATCCTGCAAAGGATCTTTTTTACATGCCGTATCCATGGAGAAAACAAAATCTCCATGGAATCGACATGGATCAATGGAGATCTTTTTCTATTTCTCCATCCTTTTATGAATTGACTCGACAACATTTTGTCTAGTCACTCAACAAAATGACTAATCATTCTCATGATTCAATGAACACAATGATACCTGCGCCATCCGGCTCTCGTTGACAAGCAAATCATTACAGCCAGAAATGATGAAATAACGTCCGTCTGAAAAGACATTTTGTTTCGATCAACGTTTTCTTTACTTACTTTTAATCACGAATAAGTACATGATAAAATAAAAGTATGTCTAATAACGAACACAACTTCTATACTCCTCCATTTACCATGACAGAAAACATCACCAATCTAGTCATTGAAATCGGAGAACTTGTAGGAAAAATTTCCAGCAATGAAAACCATTCAGCAAATCTCGTTCTTCGTAGAGAAAACCGGATCAAGACGATTCAATCTTCTTTGGCAATCGAAAATAATTCTTTAACAGTTGATCAGGTTACTGATGTTTTGAACGGCAAGCATATACTTGCACCGCCAATTGATATTCATGAAGCAAAAAATGCGTATCATGCCTATGAAGCTCTGAATTCTTTAGATCCTTTTTCAATCGAAGATCTTTTGAAAGCCCACCGTTTTATGATGAGCGGACTGATCAAAGATGCCGGCATGTTTCGAAACAAAAATGCAGGTGTTTATAGCGGAACCACGCTGATCCATGCCGGTACACCAGCCCATTATGTCCCAGATGTGATGGAACAGCTGTTTCAATGGCTGAAATTGTCCAATGCCCATCCATTGATCAAATCCTGTGTCTTTCATTATGAATTTGAATTTATTCATCCTTTCTCAGACGGAAACGGGAGAACCGGACGTTTATGGCATTCATTAATTTTGCAGAAATGGAAACCTTTTTTTGCTTGGATCCCGATCGAAACGATGATTCATGAAAATCAACAGGAATATTACTGGGCATTAAACGCCTCGAACACAAAAGGAGAATCTACGATTTTTGTGGAATTCATGCTTTCCATGATAAGAAAATCATTACAGGAATATTCCCCGAATGTCGGAACAAATGTCGGAACAAATGTCGGAATAAATCCATCTGGCACGTTAGAAAAAGAAGTTCTTTCTCTGCTGAAAACAAATCCTGCGCATTCAGCACGATCATTAGGCGAACAGCTGGATGTTTCTCAAAGGCAGATCGAACGGATACTTGCCAGATTAAAAAAAGAAGGTATTTTAAAAAGAATTGGTTCCAACAAGTCCGGGTCCTGGATCGTGCTGGAAATTAAAAACAAAGAATAAAACAAATATGGGAATCCTCCTTCAGGACGATTCCCGCTTTTCATGATAACCTGATCACTCGACAAAATAACCAATTGTCCGCATGATTCAACGAACACAACAATCAATACGTATCAAAAGTTCCGTATACCCTTTCATGATGCAGGGTCCGATCAAACACAACGATACCTGCCGCCAGCCAGATCGCGTTGACAAGCAAATAAACCAATACAGACAGGAAGGAAACAGGAATGCCAAGATAAATGGCACGCATGATCTCGATCCCCTGCGCAAACGGAATACTATTTTGCCATACAAAAGTGAGCGGAGCAGAAACATTTCCAAGAAACAGCAGCAGCGCCTGGACGATCAGCGTAATGGAATTCGTTCCTTTCTCTTTCAGATTCACGCTGCCGATCAGCAGTCCCATTCCAAACATCCCGAACAAGCTTGGCAGATTGATCAGAAGAGTAAGCAGCACACTCCCGATCTCTTTCAGGGAAATGGATGAAAGAAAATAGAACACAATGATCAGCACTACAACGATCACAAGATTCAGGACCAGATTAGCAATCATCCGCACAAAGACAAGCAGCCATACCGGATATCCGCTCTGCATTTCAAGTTCGAGAATTCCCGAACGGGCATCATTGGAAATCATAGAGGAACAAAATCCAAGAGCGAGCGTGCCAAACTGCCAGAACAAAAAGCCAAGAAAGTAAAGGATCTGGGCCGTCTGTTCATTCACGTCGTAGTAGTGCTGGATCCCCAGCGACGACTGAAAGAAAAACATGAGTATGAATGTTGCCGTGATCACCACCAGATCGCTGACAATGGAAATCTTGTATCCCCAGCGGTTTTTAAAAGCAAAACGCACCTCTTCGCTAACCAGCATAAATAACTTGTTCATGATCGGTTCCCTCCGTTTTTGATCGCATGATAGGCAGACTGCAGCTGTTCAAGACTCGCATCGTGCAAAGTTCTCATTTCCACCCGATCTTTGCCAAACATGAACAAATGCGTATCCGTTATCCGATGAATGAATTCAAAATCGTGGCTCGAAACAAACAAAGTGCAAGGCGTTGTCTTCTTCATAGCAATCAATGCATCGATCAAGTTTTGTCTCGCTTCTTCATCCAGCCCGTTGGTCGGCTCATCCAGGATCAAAACCGGATAGCCGCAGCAAAACGCAGCCAGCACTTTGATCATTTTCTTTTGTCCGGTCGACATCTGTTCGACCCTCTTGTTCAAAAACGAATCGAAATGCAGAATTTCTGCGTACTTTTCCAAATTGGAAAGTATCGTTTTTCGGTCAACCCCCTTCAGGACACCATAACGGACAATATTATCAATGCCTGTAAGCTTGTAGGATAAATACCGGTCGTCGCTTGAACAATAGGCAACGTGTTCTCGTGCCCAGCCATCGTAGGGATCCAAACCGTCTGTCACAGTAATCGTTCCAGCCGTAGGCAGCAGGATTCCCGCCAGCAGTTTCATGATCGTCGTTTTGCCGATCCCGTTTGGCCCTAAAAACGAAATGATCCCTTTGCTAAGAGGAAAGCGAAGGTCCAAATGATCCAGAACCACTTCTTTCCCGTATTTCTTTTCTGTTGCGCAAAAAAAAATTTCCATATCCTTCTCCCTGGTAAATAAATTTACAATAAATATCTGTTACTATAATAACACATTTATTTATGTCAATCTGTTTTTTTTGATACAGACTCTTCTCTTTTATATCACTTCAAATTATGAATGAAACATTTTCTGAGCCAAAAAAATCACCAGTATTTCGATCGGCAATAAAATAAGCAGGACTATAAAGAACTGTTTTTGAATAAGATGCTGAACGATCGTCGGTGCTCCAGTATTCAAATCGAATAAATTGTATGGAATAAGATGCAGTTCGCTTAGATTCGGAATAAAAATCGTTAACGCAATGCACAGCACACTTGAAAAGATCAAAGTCATCAATATACACATCATTATAAAAAATAATGTTTGCAGTCTAAATATTTTCTGGATAGAATTTTGCGGAATCAAAGCAGCATTCAGTTCGCGCTTGTAAACTCGCTTTTGCTCCATATTCTTTAGTGAAAAATACATGCATAATCCTACAAAAAGAAATCCAAGAAATAGGCTTACGATCAAATAAACGGCTACTTCATTTTCGAAAAACGAAATCTGTCTTTCGTTTTCGTGGCTTTTATTTTCCATGATCATATGACGAGATATTGTAAGTGCGTTCAACTGAGACTCGATCCAGTTTAAATTCTGATAATTATCCAGCCACACTGCGACTTCGTTTACATGACACCCTTGACCGAAAAATGCATCAGACCCCATGATCGAATATGGAAAATAGAGAAATGAATTATAAGAGGACGCATATTCCCTATATGTGCGGATAATTCCTCCTACTTTCACTTTTCTTATCTTTCCGGCAGGATCTTTTATTTCGATAAGATCGCCTGGGTGAAGGGTCTTTTCTTCAAAAACCCTCTGTCCGTTTTGCTCGTTCTGAGTTCCTTTTGCATCATATTGAATTGAATTGTTTTCTGTATCGCTGACTTCTACCATTTCCGGCAAGTACAAAACAATTTCATTTCCTTTTTCATATTCTTCCCAGTCGACATCTCCTTCGATCTGATCATATAACTGCTCTTTTTTATTCCAATGATCTGTACTGTAAGCTGAAACATCGTGAATCGTAATCCTTTTTTCATCTTCTTCGACCATATTATAAAAATTAAACGGAAGTCTCCCTTCTTCATCTTTTTCCATTTCTCGAAGCACACTGTTCCCGTCATCGCTCCAATACATAGAATATTCAGGAAGTGTCTGCCAAAGAAATTCAACAGACACTACATCCGGAAGATCAGATATTTTTCCCAGATCCTTTTCGCTGAATGTAAGATCTGGATCTTCATTGATAAGATCCGATCGGATCACAAAATCAGGATCCAGACGGGTCCAGGAAGCATATTGAATATTTTGAAAATATTGTGATGCACTTGCAGCCAGCAGCGCGCCAACCGCTCCCAGAACAACCGCCTGCCATAGAAAACTTTTCATATGAAATCTCATATACCGCAAGGCCATATGAGCCGGTGTAATTTTTCCACAAAAAGAAGGATACGTTTTAAAATTCATATTTTCGCTTTCAAATACAGAAAAAACACAAGGTATTTTTCTAACTGTACAGGATAATAAAGTCCAGCAGGATATACAGACCAGCAAAAAGAAAAAGCAATCAATGAGAACGAGATGCCATTCAATATGAAAAAGGACCGATATCAGAAAAAACAGGAGCAGGCTGCTTCCTGCTGTTACAATCATCAAATGCGTGATATCATGATTCATTCGTTTTGTACTGGCTCCCATCGCTTTTAATGAAATGATTTCGCTCGTATGTTTTTTGATCCAGTTTTGAAAAAAGTAGATCAGCAAGGCTGCCATCGCAAGCAATGAAAGCGCATTGAATACAGTATAGATCCGATTATCTTCGCTAAAAAGATCAAAAGAAAGTTCTGCAGTCTTATTACGAATCAAAATATCCGGTGATGGAAGATTGATATCATAAATCGCTTTCGAATAGCCGTCTTTCATTCTTACAAGAAGAAATATTTCAGACGGTTCTTCTGGACCATTTCCAAGGATCAGCGAAGGAAAATTTCGACCAGATTCCCATGAATTGGTATAATTTTGAATGATACCGACAATTTTTACAGGGCGATCTTTTCCGTTTGATCGGAATACGATGTCCTGATTGAGATCATACGATAATCCCAGCCTGTCAAGCGTTGAAATTTCGATCAGTCCCTCTTCTTCTGTTTTGGGAAACCTTCCTTTCACAAATTGAAAAGAAGATAATTCTTCAGCCGGCTGATCAAAACTGCCAGTATAGACGTTGGTATCATTCAATACATATGGATCATACATCATGATCTGCCCGATCGTGGATACCATTTGATTTTCTTCGAGAATTTGTTTTGACCGGGAATGACTATTCAATACCATACCGTCAAAATTTCCATAGATCTGCTGGTCGTGCTTTGATCGCAATTCATACATTTTCGTCTGCATAAGAGCAGAACCGAAAAGGATGAACAAAGCAAATGAGAAACAGCATAAAAATATTTTTTTCAGTTGTTCTGATCTTGAAAAATAACGAAATTTACTCATAAAGCGACACCTTGCCATCTTCTATGATATAGATCTGATCAGCATATTTTGCCAGTTCAAGATCATGTGTCGCAAAAATGATTGTCTGATCAAAATACGTCTGCGCCTTTTTCAGCAGACGAATGACCTGATGACCACTTTCCCGATCTAAATTGCCAGTTGGCTCATCTGCCAGGATCAAAGCCGGCTTTCTGGATAAAGCCCGGACGATTGCTGCTCTCTGCTGCTGCCCTCCGGACAATTCGAAAGGAAAACGTTCCTCGATTCCTGCCAGTTCCAGCTTATCCAGAAGCTCTTCAACATATTCTTCCTCTCTTTTTTCATTATTCAGATCAAAAGGAATCATCAGGTTATCATGAATGTTCAGCGCAGAAATCAAGCAGAAAAACTGTTGAACGATTCCTAGATTGCGGCACCGGAAATTTGCCCTTTCTTCTTCATTCATTGCATTCAGTTCGGTTCCGGACACGATGACACTTCCGTCATCAAAAGGAATCAGCCCTCCAATACAATTCAGCAAAGTGGATTTTCCGGAACCGCTTTTTCCGATCAATGCCGTAAAACTTCCTTTTTCAATATATAAGGAAACATCATTTAATGCATGCACAGACTGCATTCTTCCTTTATATGTTTTCTTTAAATTTCTTACTTCTACGATCATTTCCATTCCACTCACCTCTTTTTTATCATATTTTTTTCTTTTTACATTTTTTTTACAAATCGAACTTTTGTTCACTGGTATGTACAGGAAAACGAATAGTCAGAACGTATCTTTTATCTTTCATAGTTGAAGAGATCGTTCCAAAATGGCTTTCGATGATCTCCGATGCCAGATCCGTGCCGATCCCGTAATGTCCGTTTCTTTTGGACGCATAACGAGCTGTCTTAAAAGAAGGCCGGGCGATTGGAAGACCAGTTATTCGTACTGTAAGATGCGAAGTAGTATGACAAGAATAAACAGAAATGGTGCTGTCTTTCTGAGAATACTCGATAAAATTTGACAGGATCGTTTCAAATGCTTCTTCCATTTTGACAGGATCCATAAAAAGCCATGCCGGCTCCAGTTCCGTCCTGATCTGGATATTTCTCTGATTTGCTTTTTCGTTCAGCCGGCTATTTGCCGAATGAAGAAGATCAGCCAGATTTCCAAGAGAAAAATGATAGGCTTTCATGCTGTAGGCAACCGATGTCGTCAAATACGCATCGATCATGGACGAACACTGGTCAATTTCCAGAAGCATCTGCTCCTGATTTTTTCCAGGATCGGTTAGTTCTGCTCTTAAGGATAAAGTGGCCAAAGACGATTTTATCTGATGAAGAACATTTTCATATTCGATCCGTTCCTGCCGGCTTCGGATCCGGAAAGATCGTGATTCATTTTTCGCATGACCCATGTCGCTTCGGATCTGCCTGATCTTGCTTTGATGTTCTTTGTTTTCTGATAAAATCTGTCGAAAAAACAGAACCAGACAGATGACAGAAAGGAATAATGAAATGAAAAAACAAAGGAAGACCGGATCTAGCAGATACTGCTTCAATAAATAATAAAAAGCACTCTTTCCATATCCAGATAAAGAAAAAGAAAGAGGAATTTGAAAAGAAGACGTTTGAAACAATGCAGATATCGGATCTTCAGCAAACGCAATATCCATTTCTCTCAAAAAAGAGCGGCTTAATATCAAGATCAATAATACGAAAGACAATGTGCAGGTAAAAAATACGCCGATTTTTAAAATAGAATTGTTTGTCTTCTCTTTATTCATGATTTCATTCCTCATCAAACTTCAAAAAATAGACCGAATTTCTTTTTCCTGCCACAGAAAACGGAAAAGGCAGAATCTTCTTCTTTAAATTGGACATCCTCGCACTAAACGTAGCATCTGACATTTCTCTGCCCGTTTTTTGAAATACGAAATGTTTTAACTGTTCGGTCCGCAAAGCATTTGGCCATGCAATGAACAATTTTTCCAGAATCGCACATTCACTAATAGAAAGATCTGCTTCTTCCTTTAAATAGCGAATTTTTGAACAAGACACATCAAGACGAATTCCATGAATGATCAGATTATCCTGCTGCTTTTTTGTTCTCTTTTCCAAACTTTCGATCTTAGCTTTGAACACTGCCGTGCGGAATGGTTTTTCGATATAGTCATCGATCAGGAAAGAATAGCTTTTTAAAATCGTTTCTTCATCATGAATATTGGAGATCACGATGACCGGTACGGATGAAAACTCCCGCACATACTGGATAAAATCCAATCCATTTCCATCCGGCAGATGAAGATCCACGATATACAGATCATATTTATTTTTTATTTCATTCCATGCCTGTTCCAATGTGTAGCAGATCTGAATTTCATATATTGAGAGCACATCACGAATAGCAGACGCCAAAGCATGATTGTTTTCGATTAGCAAAATATTCATAATAAAACCTTTCTTTTTCTTTCTTGCATCTATAATTTATATTTTTTATCGTACCATATTTTCTTACTGTAAACTTCAAAATAAAGTACTTTTTTCATTATCATTCCTTGTTTTGAGAATCTTCCTGTTTGCAAATAATTTGTAAAGTTCATCAGGATAATAGAAGTAAAGAAAGGAGCTGGATTTATGAAATACATTTCAGCTAAATTATGCACTGCAGCATTGATTGCCTGCACATTATGCACATCTTCTGTTCCTGTACTGGCTTACAGCGAAACAGAACCAGTTGAAGAAATTGTTCCAAGGAATATTGAAACCTGGAGCGGTTCCGCATCCTGGGTCGATGGAGATGGAAATGAAGTCGTAGTCGTAGGAGTTATGACATACGCAAATGGAAACTGAGGAGCTAGAGGAGAAATCCATAAAGCAACAGGATCCTGGGAAGGAGCAAGGATCACGCAGGCTCTTTGTTCTCCTAGCAAAAAGACTGTTACCTTGACCATTAAAGGACCAAGAACAATTAATATTATCGTTGAAGTTCATTAAATTAACATTTGAACTTCAAATTCACAAAAATACAATTCATTGAAAGGAAATTATAATATGAAAATTTTTAAAAAGACATTATCATTACTTATCTGTACTCTATGTGCATTTTCGTTTATCCCGGCAAATATCTATGCAAATGATGAAGTAGCAGAAGAACCGGAGATTTGCGAAATTACTGTATTGGAAACAATTACTGAAGAAGATTTGGAAAAAGAAGTTCAGCGTGCAAAACGTCAGAAACAACCGTT